>Ga0102594_1001416_pt1 | contig 14982 bp, 13 predicted proteins | sample AraplaCol_mLB_r2_2_FD_76863 | JGI IMG/M metagenome (GOLD analysis project Ga0102594, IMG submission 76863) | Arabidopsis root microbial communities from North Carolina, USA - plate scrape MF_Col_mLB_r2 (SPADES assembly) (version 2) | ecosystem: Host-associated > Plants > Roots > Endosphere...
GTCCGCATTCGAATTGGGAATCGCAGGGTCCATGGATCTGACAAACCGGCTGACGGTGGACCTCAACGCGATCGCGAGGGTGCCGTTCGCGTCGGCCGGCACGCGGTCGTACAGCATCAACGCTTCAGGACGCTTCCAGATCGCCTCCGGCTGGTCGCTCGACGCGTCACTCGGCTTATCGCGTTCGGCCAATCCGATAGGGACCGAAACGATTAATCCGATCCCCCAACTGCTGACGACCGCCGCCGCGCCGGGTTTTGCCAAGGCCAACAGCCGCGAGTTTCGCGTCACCTTGCGCTACGACTTTCAGGGAGGCTCGCCGAGTGTTCCCTTGGGTGGGAAATCAGGGACTGGCGGGGGAGCAATCGAAGGCATCGTCTATTTGGACGCCAATGAGAACGGTCGCCCTGACGCTGGAGAGACAAGGCCAGCGACGGTGGCTGTGGTGCTCGACGGGCGATACAGCGTGCGCACCGACGCGCTTGGGAAATTCTCCTTTCCCTTCGTCGCCTCAGGCACCCACATGATCCAGGTTCAAGCGGAAACACTTCCCCTGCCTTGGAACGTATCCAACATGCCGCAGACGCGAATCGACCTGGGTCCGCGAGAGACGCGGCACGTTGAGCTCGCAGCGACCCGCGAACGCTGACCGCAACCCTGTACATGCGACTAGGTTCTCACCGTACCTCTTAAGTATCCAATTGCTTTATCGGTCTTATTCAGATGTGCCAAACGATGTCGGTTCACCCGGATGGCCGTCCCCCTGCCGATTTCCACACGCAACCCCAACTTACTTGAGAGACCAGGAATGAAAACCAGCCGATCGATCGTTCAGAATGCGTTGTGTTCTCTTGCATTGCTTGCTTCCTGCATGCCAATGTGTACGCAAGCCGAGTCGAGCGTCCAAACGGGCGCAGGCGCCAACACCGCCACCGCACGCCTTGACTTCCGCGTAACGATCCCCAAGGTGTTGTTTCTTCAGGTAGGCACGGGTTCGACAATGGGGACCAACGCCACTATCAATCTGATTGACTTCAGCGTTCCCGCAGCAAACGTGGGCGACGGCAGTGCAGTTACGGCGACGCCCGCTTCCGGTGATCTCGGCAATGGCACAGTGACAGCCAAGGTCATCGGCAACAATGGCAACGTCACCCTCACTGCCACAACGCTCGGTTCGCTCGGCAACGGCGCAGGCGACACATTGTCGTTTTCCGAGATCAGCACCGCGACCACAGCGCTGTCGAGCCCCACACCCTTGCCGGCGCCGACACTGGTCGACGGGGCAGCGTCCTCAGTCGTGATTCCCGCGGCTGGCAAAGTCGTCAACCGCGATGCCAAGTGGACCTTCTCGTACCTGAACACCACAAGCCCTGCCGCGGGCGTCTACGGCGGCGTCAACACGAACAACAGTCGAGTAACTTACACGGCGAGCATGCCTTGAATTGTTGGGGGAGATGCGGCACCTCGTGACATGATGAGCCCCGCGCGCGCGCTGCTCCGCCTGGCGCTGGTTGCCGCAGGCCTGCCGGCCCACCCGTGCGAGGCATTTGTTCTCACGATCAATCCGGGGCCAAAACAACTCTACTTAATCGTCGGCGTCGGCTCGACAAGCGCTAACAACGCGACGATAAACCTGGTCAGCACAACCGTTCCAGCAGCCAAAGTCGGCGACGGCACCGCTGTCGCAATGACCAGCGACAGCACGCAAGCGGTGAACCCGTATGCTGGTTACACCCTATGTAGCGCGCCGGCGCAGGTCTACATCGCGGGACTTTATCGGCAAGCGGACGCTTTCACAGGATCTTCCTATGCGACTTTGCAGGTCAGCACGCCCACCTCATTGATGAGCGGGGCCGACTCACTGCCTTTCAGCCAGATCGGATGGACCAGCACGGGTGGCGGCCCGCTTCCCTCGGGCACGTTCACAGGCGGAACGCAGTACATAACGAATATTTCCCGGAACAGCATGGCGGACAATTGCTTTTCGTACTACTACCGAAACACTGGCGTAGTGCCAGCTGGAACGTTCAACGGACGAGCCACGTTCACACTCGTTGCCCCGTGAGCTACATCCATTTTTCACGAACCAACAGTGATGAAGGCTGACTGGATATTCACGCTCTCCTGCGGGCTGATCACTGCCCTTTTGACAGCAGGATGCCATGACGCGCCGTCGATCATGACGTTCCCATTGCCGCCTCAAGACCAGCGAGACACGTACGCCCCGCTTTACGCACGAGCGGTGCGAGTCGGAGCAGTCTTGAACATCGCTCTGCTGGCCGGCGATGACTTGAAGACAATGCTGCCCCGGAGACGCCTCACCATCGAAGGGCCTCTGCCAACGAACATTCCTGTGAATTCGAGCTTTCCTCGCCAGCTCTACTTCTCGCCAGATGGCCAGCTTTTCTCGCATGGCGATGGGATTGCCGATGTGCTCGCCTATTACAGCCGCGGCGTTTGGACCGTCCAAGGCAACCTGCTATGTCTTGAGGAACCCACGCCTGCCCGAGATTGGCTGTGTTTCCACATGGCGCGCGATGCGACGGACAATGCGATCCTTTTATTGCCTCAGGATCCAGGCATTCCGCCACCAGTTGTTCCAGCCTCGGTCGCAAAGTGATTGAAACAAGGAAAAGGCTCTATGCATGCGAGCGTAGCTCCCCTTGCTTTGCTCAATGAGACGACGCCTCGAATGCCTGCGCCCCGTGGTCGTCTTTTATTCTCCTCGAGCGGTGCGCGCCCGTTCAATTTGAAATTGCGGGCGCGAAGCGGCATTCGTGCACGCCGGAAATCATGGCTACGGCATGAGCAGGTCTCTCGGAAAGAGCGGGTGATCCCGAAACTTGTCCGTTGGGATCGCGTAGCCTCTGGCGATCGCTGCAAGTTCAAAGCACCAGTACCCAAAAAACCCCTTACCGTGCGGTGGATGCGTATCGTGCCAGTAGGTCTGCGCCATCTGTCCATAATATCCGTCTAGAAACCGCTTCATATCTTGCTCTCGTTCGAGGCTATTCTCCTTTACAGCCAGGTCAAGGCCCGCATAGGGCTTGGGAAACAAGATAGCAGTTGTGATCTCGCTGTGCCGGTCTCTGACGGCCACCAGTCGGTCAATGATCCGGTCGCGCTTTGCGAAACTCAAGGCCGCAGTCAATCTGTCCCACTCTTGGTTATCCGCTTCCAGCAGGATTGACAACGAGACAAGCCATAAAACCAGCGTGTAGTCATCCAAACTGCTCAGGGCAAGCATGTCAGCACCCACAGAGCACAACGAATAGAACTCCCCGATGACCCTTGGCAGAGACTCTTTCATTCTGAGCACGCTTTCCCCTGCCGAATATCGCGCGATCAGTTGTTCCAAGCCATCTTTGAAGACGTTGTATCTCAAGCTGCTACTGTGTTGCGTTGTCAGCTCAGACGAGCGGAGCTTTTCCCGGTAGACGCCCGTTGACCACTCATAAAACTCGATGCGTTTGTTCAACGCCGCCAGGTCGACCTGTTGGCTTCGAGCTCGAAGTGGGCCTGTTGATGGTGCACCGGAATCCATGAGCAATCTGTTCGCCCCGAAAGGTTTCAAAACAAATTCAACTTACGCACCGCAGTGGCCAATGCGATCACCCACATGAGCCGCTATGGTTCTTTAAGCTGCGCGTGCGCCATTCGCGTGCCAGGCATCTTTCAGGCGATCCGAGCGGGATGAAACCCGTCGAAGTTCGTAGCCTCGCCTGTATATCGGCACGAGCTCGTAGCCATTGGCCTCGCACAACTCAAGTTTCTTTCTAATCTTGGAGGCACATACATCGAGAACACGGCTTCGCCCCTTGTCGGACGCCTTCCCCCAAATCAAGCTGAGAACAGTTTCGCGCTCGAGCAGACGGTTTGCGTTCTCAAACAGAAGCAACGCGACATCAAACTCCCTGGGCATCAATTGGAGCTCAAGATCGCGTAGAAAAACGCGTTGCCGAGACACGACAAACCGATAGTGCCCGAATGTCCTGTCGGCCGCAGGATGGAAAGCTCCGTCGAACTGGAACGTCCGTGCAGCCAAGCCTATTCTCCAGGCGAGTTCGGTATCTGTGATCGGTAGTGTGGCGCGGTCGATTACGCAGCCAGGGAACGCCTCATGGGCAAAGTTGTGACATTCTGCCAAGTATGCGTTCTCGACCTCGTGAGTCATGAGGACCACGGGCAGCCCGTTCTGCTGACATTTCCCGAAGACCGAACTCAGCCAACTCAACGAGCGAGGGGACAAGAGCAAGAGATCGAAGCGAGCACCATCTTCGATAGCACCTTCCAGCGCCTGCGAGTCGGTGAAGCACTTCGTCAGATGCCCCAGCAGGCGCAGCCGTGTGATCAACCCGTGTTCATCAAATTCATTGCCCAGCATCGCAATGATGCAATTCCTTCGGCGCCCCGTCCCTGCTCGGTAACCCGTCTTCAACACACTGAGGTCCATTTTTAATCCTGCGCACCGCTGTTCATCTAATGCATCTGGCATCAACCATTACATTAGGACTTTATTATGATTAAACAGCGGTCAGATCTATCCTAAGGTATAGGGCTGCGCGTCCGCTTTAGATCGCTGCAGATGTATCTATGCTGACGTCAGTCCGCGTTTCCATTGTGTTGGTTGACGTTGGTTATGAGGCCGACGTCACCTCTTCTTGGTAGCGACTGATACACTGAGGATAGGTCGGACTCAGCCAGGTTCGCGGTCGACGCGCCCCATCGCTGGGGGCATTGGCCTCAGCATCGATGCTTCGGATGGAAAAGTGATTTCTTGCCATCAGCCATGTCGAGGAGCAAAAGCACAAGATGCTTGAATCGACTCGTGTCCGGCCATCCCTTGAAGGCCTTCGATGCACGGGTCAAACAAGGGGAGATCGGCGCCTAGGCGATCACGCACATAGTTTTTGGATATGCCCGTCGAATCAATGTTGAGTCGGATCTGTGAGCTTCATCGCTCAGCCTGCGAGGAGCTCGGGATTGATCCGACCGTGCATATTCGTCCCCAGCACGACGGTTCTGCGCACCTTGAGGTCCATGGCGAAGAGCTCCATCTCGTGACGACGGAAAGAGGCTCGGAACTTGATCGCCGGATCACGACCTCACAAGAACAGTTTCTGTACTGGCTAGCTTGCGAAAAGATCTTTCGACTCGCACAGAACTTCGAGCGGCGCCATCGCCAACCCGGTACCGACTCACGTCGGCTGAGGTTCGCGACGGAATTGAAGTATCTAGAGGCAATGAATCAACACTGGTCCGAGTGGAGGAGAGCCGAGATCGATCAGGTTCTCTTGCGTCACCCATACGCGTCTTGAGACTCGTTGCGCAACGATGGAACCGCTCCAGAAATCGGCTGCTGTCTGTGGGCCTAGTTTGGCCTTTTTTGGACGAGTCCCGTTGCCGACATGACCTGATAGAACGTGGAGGCATTCAACGCGGGAACTGGCGATGCATCGGCACATAGATGTTCATTCCGATGGCTTCCACGGACAGACGAACGCTCTCTTCGATCCTTGAATGCTCGTCAGAGCCATTCATGCCGCCGACAATCTCAAGGACCGACATCAGCTCTTCCATTGCCGCCAGCGCCTTCCCTTGAATTTGCAGGGCCTGATCTAATGAAAGCCCCCTTCCGCCCTCTTCGACTTCTCCCATGGGCTTATCCTTTTGGGGCGCAAGAAGCAGGGCGAACAGATCCTCGCCGGCGAATGTCACGGGGCGAGCGGGCGATGCAAGCATCCTTTCCACATCAGCAGCTGACTTCTCGATGCATGTGGCGGGCTCCGTGCTCGAAAGAGTCTTCGAATGCCGCGCACTTTGGGCGCTGTCCACAAAGTTGGACGACTCCGATGCGTCCGATGCAAGCGTTGGGGTCAGTTCAGCATTTCCCGGACTTAGGCCGGAGCCAAAGGATTTGACCTCGCGCGAGTGGTTGAATAGGACGGCCTGATGTACGACGTTTGAACTCGGCTGCGTCGAGCCATTCGGTGCCATACACCCATCGCACAGGATCGGATCGAGCCGCGACAACAAGTGCGTTGAGCGATTTCTAGAAAAGAGTCCCCGAAGCCATTCCATCGGTTCGCGCCATGCTGAGTGACAATATTCCCAAGGTGTCGGATGACCCTGGCCCTCACGCACTCTATTGGCACAAGCTCGATCTTCGATGCATACCTAAGTATGGCAGGGCTGCCAAGGTCCTCTCAGCGATGCCCAATTGCGTTGGCAACCAAAGATCAGTTGCTGGAGGCGGGGTAGCCCAATGGCGTGGCACTCCCGCGCGACCGACCGATCAACTCAGCCACCGTGTGGATGGCGTTCTCCAAGGACTTGACCCGCTCGCAAAGCACCCGGAGCAACTCGTGCTCTCCGCATACGATCTGCAATCGCGAGCGCGCGCACTCAGTCATCATCTGCTCCGGAAACGTCACGCACCAGTACGGATGGTCCAAAGGATCCACCTTGATCTCGTAGGCCTCGGCCAAGCCAAGCGCTGGGAGCGCGAGTGTCGCCAGAAACGCATGATCCGGCGGCTGGATCGCCGTCGGCCGATGTGCGACCACAGTCACTGCAAATCGCACTGGCATGCGCAAGTCCAAAAAGCTGGCCTCGATTGCTGCATCGCGGTGCATCGGCGCCGCACTGCGCCAGTTGGCTACTGCATTGCCCACGAACGCAAATACGTCTTCAGTTTCCAGCACGACCAAGAGCCACTTGACCTGTCCGGGATCCATCATGTATGCCCGTAAGACATCACCCAGCATTGGCAGCGGATCGACGCACGCATAGAACTTGTGCGATTTAAAGCCAAGGCGGCTCAATGTGGCGTGAGATACGTCTTCGGGAAGCAGCCGGGACGAGGGACGTGCAAGTCCGCTCAGGTCTTTTAGACATTGCTTTGAAATCCGGCCGACGGCGGTCAAAGGTTGCCCGGTGATCGCGGCGATCGCGGCTTCCATAGGAGTTGGAACCCCTGCGCAGTCTCGCACGATGGCGGAAAGCGAAGGAACAAATGGTGAGCGATTCATCGAGTCCTCTCTTTCAATGACTTGAACGCGGTTTCGTCTGGTATAGCGAAGGAGTTTTCATTCGCCAAGACCACTCTGGCGTAGACGTCGCGAAGATGCTTGACCAGCTTTTCCCTCAGCTTTGGTGACTTCAACTCGGCAGGAAGCCGACTCAACCAATGACCGTTGGGCCCCATGGGAATCCCTCGCCGAGCCGAGAGCTGAAGAGACGTCGGCAAAGGAGTCGACGCTAGGACATCGACCATGTGCGCAACTTGCGCAGGCGAGCTGACCACCAGTTCATGACGTTGAAAAGCCACCCGCAGTACGGGAAAGCCCTTGTTCGCGAGCGGCTGTGGAGCGGGTGGGCTCCAAGCGCCAGCCTGCCCGCCTACTGGGACATGGACCCAGATAGCCAGCGGAGCCGTCAGCCAGTCACGCTCGAAAGTGAACCGAAAAGCTGGAATGGCCATGTCGTGGGTGGAGGCAGATCGTTCGCATGCATCCAGTGTCCCGCCACCTGCCCGTATTTCTATACATACTTTCGGACAGGTCGCATCGCCCGATACGTCCCCCTTGAGGGTCTTGACGACATCCAGCGGCCTGGCTTGCCCCCAACCTGATGGCCGGCCAGAGCGCTTCACGATCTCAGTCAGCGCTTTGGCACTAGGTCGCGATGCCCGTAGGGCATGCGGCCGAGGAGAGTAAACGCGCCGGCGCGCAGCGCGTAGAACTCCACGACGTCTTCTTGGTCACCGTCGGCCATTTCAACGGTCCCAGCCTGTATGAGCAGCCGACTCGACAGCCTGTAGATCAGTTCCTGGCCCTGCGCAACGTCTTCCCGCATCGGCCAGACATCGACCAGCGCACCCGGTATCTGTATCGCACGCCCGGTGGCCGCGTCTATCGCGGCCCCTTCGGTGCATCTACTGCTCCCACATCCCCACCGCGTGACAATGTATCGACCAGCAAAGTCTGGCTTACCGTGCCCAAGAGCCGCTCTCAGCCGCGTCCGATACATCCATGCGAATTTTGAGTCCAGCACCAATGGACGGTTCTGACCGACAAACGGCTTTTCCGCGGGAAAGTCGGCGAATCTTGGCGCACGCGAGAGCTCTGCCGACGCTCGACCTGAATGGGCTGCGCCAATCAGCGTAACCACCATCGCCAAGACGAGATGCCCAATTTTTTCGCTCATGATCATTCGGTTTACGAGAGCAGCGTTCACTGTCCGCGCGACAAGGAGGAAATAAGTCTCTGATCGGTCGAGCGTGGCGTCGAATGCCAATCTCATGCTCGAGCATCACCTTGAGATCAGTTCTTCGACATCACGAACAATCTCACTGAAGTCGATCGGCGAGATCGCCTGGAATGGCACGCTGCTCGAAAGCACCCCCAAGGTTTGCGCTTTCACGCTCCCATCGCACGGCAAGCCCGGATTGATTCGTAGCGCCACCCTCCCAGAACCACGCAAGTTCCGCCAAGCAGTGTGGAAAATGCCGTCACTTATCTCTCGGTGCCAACCCTTACCTTCGAGCGCCCAAAGCGGCCCGGGCTGCGCCTTACGGTTTTCCCAGCGCCGCAACGCTTGGCTCATTCGCTCGCTGTCCTCGAGCTGGTACGTGGCGCGACGCAGTTGATCGAAGGGCTGGAGCAATTCAAAGTCTAGAAAACACCCCTCGAAAGCACGGATCTGGGCCTCAGACATCTGCAATGGATGCGCCAACGCAATGGCCGTGCTATCCCCGTCGGGTACTTCCAGAACAGCGTCATCGATCTGCAGCCATTCGCCTTCGGCTGACAACCGAAACAAGCAATCCAGATGCGGAATGCCGCGCACATCGATCCCGCGTCCCTTCACGCCCCAGACGAGCCGTTGCGCCAGATTCCTCATCACGGGATGGTCCGCGATGAAAGTCTTGAAAGACGCTAGTGGCCAGCTTCGGCCAGAGCACATGGCGCGCTCCAAACGCCGCGGCTGTCTCGCGGCGACAGCGCCGGCGTCCTCCTTCAGCCCTTTGAATCGAATAGAGGCGTCTTTTGCAAGCACAACGTCGTCGCCAACGCGGGGACGGGGTAGCGTATACAAACGACGGCCGGCCACGCCTCTTATCGACTCCCTCACGACCGGCACCAAGGCGTCGTCGAGAGTCACGTCGAACTGGCGCGCTCCAAAGTCGAGCGTAAGGCATCCTCGTGTGTCCAATCCGAGATCCGGAACCAGCCGGTCCTCTAGTTCTTCTTGACTCATCCCCCGTTCAGTGGCTGCCACCGTCAGCTTCTGCGCGGCGCACTGCCGGACCACTGCTCGCCTGTTTTTATTCGCAATAAGGTCCAACTGAAGCAGGGCTGCATCAGTTTGCAAGTGCATTAATGTCTCCAGCGCCCATTCGATGCGCGCAGATGCATTGCGCGCGGCGGGGGCGCTCCACCGACGGATCAACCCTCCAAGCCGTCGCGCGGTTTCCTCGTTTCCGATGAGTGCAAGTGCGCGAAGCGCCCAGTTATTGACTCTCGCGGCGCCAGCCGCCTCCCAAGCTTCGGCGAGGTCCCAGCCGAAGTCAGCCAGGCTATCCGGCTCGCACGCGGCCTTCACCGCTTCGAGCCCGGCATAGCCACGAGGCATGTCCACGGCAAAGCTGAGCATTAATCCCAGCGGATGCAGCGCTTTGTCGGGCAGATTGAGCGAATTAACCCTCAACACTGGCCTTCGCCACAGAGACGTCTTCCAGAAATCGGGGAGCTTGCGAGCACCGATGCGAGGCGGAAACTCCTGAATCGGATCCTGCGCCACGAACGCTTGCGCAGCTCTTAAGACACCAGAATCTTCGTAGCGCTGTGCGATGGTCAAGAGGGCTGCCCCCTGCCCCAAACCCGCGAGCGCACGAAGTGCGGCGCGTGCTTCCCTGCGGACACCAGGCACGCGACCAAGCGCTGCCGGCAGCAGTCCAGCAGCAGCGTGCAATGGAAACCGAGAAAGCCACCAAAGTGCGTCAGTCCGTCGTGTGGGCTTGCGGGCCAGTGCCCTTGCGACGAAAGGTGCGACCTCAGCAGCTCCGATGTGCTTGGCGACGAAATGCTCGTCCAAGTCATGGGCAAGCACTCGAAGCAAGCCAGGCAGTGCGCGAAGCCCGAAGCGAGCCACAAATCCTCCGGCTCGCGGCGTCACCATCTCGCTACCGATTGCATTCCAGAACGCCAGCGCTGCGGCCTCAGGGAGGAACCATCCGCAATGAACGACGACTTGCACGCATCTCTCGCGGACGTCCATTGCGATTGCCCCGTATGTGGCCTGCCATTCAGAGATGAAACGCAAAAGCTCTCCAGATTGACGGTCCAGAGCAAGAATGTCTTCGGACGTCCACCCCTTGAGCAGATCGGCAAACTCTGCCGCGGCAGCCAGCCTGGTCTGAAAATATGGGGGACGATCGCGAGATTCCCATCGGCGACGATCTTCGCCGTTCCAATCTTCCTCGGGCAGTACGTCAAGGACTGCTAGTTCGAACTGTTCACCATCGACCTCCTTCGGGGCGCTCCTCGCCCACGGCGGCGACGACAAAACGTCAGGCCACTGGCTAGGTGGAGCTTCGGCTGACTCAGGACCAACTGTTGTTCTCAGCAAGTTCTTGATCTTTGCTCTGACCGGACCGGACAAAGCCTCAATCAGGTTCGGCAGCCGCTCCCCTAAGCGCCTTGCCAGTGACTTCGTCGCGGCCTCAAGGCGCAGCGCACCCGCCCTCGAAAGTCCCGACTCTTGGAGCACACAGACCACGGCTTGAAACGTCGACTCCGGCCGCGTCTGCGAAGCCCACTCCAACGCCTTGAGATTGGTGACGTGTCTGGCGGCCAAGCGCGCTAGCGCCTCTGCCGCCAACGGCGCATTGAAAGCAGCCAATCCCCAAGCTACGGGACTGTCATGGCCCTGTGTTGCTGCGTCAAGAAGGAACGGCAACGTGCGGTCACCCTGTGAAGTGACTAGAGTCGCCACGAGACGCAGGTCCTGCTTCAACATTGCCCCGCCTCGCGTCACCCGGTCCAGAGACTCGCCCGCGGCCCAGCGCAGCCACGGGTCCGTCCATTCAGCCTGCTCAGCAGACAAGCTACGATGGAATTCGGCCGCGCGAATGCGCGTCTCTGGCAAAACAATGCCAAAGGTGACGCGAGCGGCGAGAGGAAGTCTGTCCCAGGCATGGTCAAGTTCGCGGATGCAGAAAGCGCGATCTTCGGCCCGACCACGCATCCAATAGCCACGAAACTGCCACATGGATTCCCAAGGCTTCGCACCGAGCGCCGTCCAGTCCTCACGCAATGGGGCGTCATGCTCCAGGTGAACATCTGGTCCTGATCGCTCCCGCGTCCAGCGGGACGCATGCACCAGCGCATTGAACGCAACGCGCACTCCAGCGCACTGCGCCAGCCAATGAACCATCATGACTGCCGCTTGATCGTTCCAATTCCAGATGTTTTCGCGAGCCCTGGCAATCATCAGACCGAGAAGCCGGACGTCCAACCGATCCATGGCTGCCTTCACCCATTCTCGGGTCTGCGGCGGCTCGAGCATCAACTTCTCAGGAACCAGCGCATCGACGGCGAGAGTGCCACAGGCGTCGATGACCTTGTCCCGAAGCTTTTCAGGGTCGTACTTGGGCGGTGCGGATGCGCCATCCTCGCCCGGCGGCAATGCTTCTCGAAGCTTAGGTGGAATCTCGATAAGGGGTGAATTCATTTCCGGACTTGCAACCTTCGAACTGGCTCAGTTTGAGTCTGCCCACGCGCATCACCGCAGCCTGCCAGCATTCAGATATTCCTGACGATAAAATTCTTGGCGCAGGTCCTCGGGGATGGCTCGGTGCCCTAACTGTGGTGCCTCAAAACCGTTCCGATATCTGACGCGGGTCTGGTTTTGGCCAGACAATTTGCGTCGCTACCGTCATCGATGGATGTGGCGACCCGCCGCAGACCTCTCGGCGACCACACGTAGTAGAACCGCCCCGGTTTTCCATTGTCTAGACGGCCTCGAATGACAAGCAGTTTGTTGTCTGCTTGAAAGTCCAATACTGGCACCCTCTCTCGCGGCGCACGGGAGACGCGGCGTACGCGTGGCAAGGTGAATGCGTGCCCGGTGCGCAGGTTCAAGACTGCGAAATCAATGCTGTCGCCCCCCCACCCCCAAGTGACCAACCGCAGATGACCGGCAAAATTCGGCGCTGACTTGAGTTCTTCTTGGAGAGAAGGGGAACTGTAGTACCGGGTCAGACGGGCAGACGTCACCCTCAATGGGGGGCGCTTTGTTGGAACCAGCTGATCGCGAGCCGCAACTGGATACTCTTCGTGCCGAGGTACAGGCTTGTAATGCGCGAACGCGGCCTTTAAGGGAGATAAGGTTAGGCCAGCAAGGAGTAGAAGTTGCCGAGCCCAAAGCCAGCGCTTCTGATCATCGGGTAAGAATTCATCAGAATAGAACGCCACCACATGGCGTAGCCCATAGACAGACACGAGGGGGCGATCCAGACGAAGCCATCTGTGGTTGTAAACGCACTGGCAATCCTCGTCATGGAAACCCACCGAGTTCATTGAATTCGAGGCGAAAGTAGAACTCATACCGCGCCCACGAAAATGCATAGCCCGTTGGATGCCAAGGCGGGACTGCCAAACTGTGGGACGACAAACGAAGGCATCTGCATCTGTTGGTGAGTGTCAGTATGGCCCCTCGCGAGAGATGCTTGAACTGCCTGTTGAAGGCCGACGACAAGCCATGGATGCCATCGTCGTCCATCCTTGCGCATGGAAATGTGCTCAGTCTGACATGGAAGACCCGTAGCCTCGCCTATACGCACGAACAGGTCTCGTCGCAATCGAGGAAACCCAGAATCTGCCAGACGCTGCCGGTGACAGTGAGCCGCCAGCAGTCGTCGTCATCCACGTTTTCTGCGACACTCATGAAAAATCCTCCCTACGTCAGTATTCTTAGCAGCCTCTTGGTTGCGATCACTCTTTCTGCATGTGGAGGGGGCGGTGGAGGCGGGGGAGGCGGCGGACTCGGGCTGGTCGGCCTCGCACCACCTCCTGCTGCAGCTCCCACCGCTGAAGAACCGACCTATACCGCTCCAGCGGTGCCGGTGGCTGATCAGACTGGATGCAGCTCCGGCGTGACGTTCTATGACGTCGGCCCCAATCAGACCTACAAGAACTTGAGCGAACTGCCCTGGAGTCAGCTCCAAGGGTGCGACACGGTTCGCATCTATCCCAAAGCGAACAATGCGCCGTACAACGAGATGATTCTTGTCTCTGGCGGGACGGATTTGACCCCCACTGGACCCACGCGGTACCTGCGGGTTATGGGCATGCCGGACGACTCTGGCGCACGCCCCATCATCGATGGAACCGGTGCGACCCAACTTGAAACGCTCAAGAATTCGAAGGCCGGCGCCCGCACCCTTCAATATCACGATAACAAGTCGAGCAAGCGAGCCTTGTTCGGATTGGGTCTGGTGATGGTCGGTCCGCAATTTGGCTATGACTACAACAAGGGACCGGCGAGCTATATCAGCATCGAGAATCTGGAAATTCGCAATGCGGACTACCAGGGTGCATTTACGGATGCGTTCACCAATACCCAGGGCGCTTACGGAACATTTACGTCGTGTCTCTACGTCGAGGCTGCTGCACACCTGATTCTGCGTAATAACATTCTTCACAATTGCGGAAACGGACTCTTCATTAACTCCAAGAATGGCGTGGTCGTTGAACTGTCGCAGGACATCCTGATCGAGGGCAACCGGATCTTCGACAACGGAAATCCAAAGATTGAGGACGTCACCGGGGGCTTCTCGGAACACAACAGTTATACAGAAGCACGCGGCATCACTTACGACTCCAATTACTTCGGACCAATGCGATCGGGTGGTAAAGGCGACTGCATCAAGGACCGGTCATCCGGCGTCGTAATTCGGTATAACACGTTCGCATCGGATTGCACCTATCCGTTGCACATGCTCGATACGATGGGTGCCATTGGCCTCATTTCCGACGATCCGGATTACCAGCGAACTTTCGTCTACGGCAACCTCTTTAATCTGGAGACTGCCCCTGGAAGTGCGACGACGAACTTGGTGCAATACGGAGGCGACACCGGCATCACATCGAAGTATCGCAAGGGAACGCTATTCTTCTACAACAACACAGTCGTCACGAAGGCAGACGCGACCTATACATCCTATCCTGAGGTGTTCCTGTTCGAGATGCAATTGAAGGGCTCCGTGGCAGATGTCCGCAACAACGTCTTTTTCACTGCAGCTGCAACTGCAGGAAAGAACGCAAAGATTCAGGACGTCGCACTCGGCGCGGGGAATGTAAAGCTTGCCAACAACTGGGTTTCTCCCAACGCGACCCAGTTTTGGGAAGGACATCTGACCGGCGCGACGATCGATGGGTGGGATACGAACATTGGCACGGGCGGTTCGACGCTGTTCGCCGATCTTTCTGCCGACGACTTCACACCCGCTGCTGGATCGGCGCTGATTGACCGAGGCGTGAGCACTGCTAAGTTGCCGGCAGTGGACAGGCAACCGACCTACATTACGAGGAAGCTCGATTCCAAGACGGATCTTGGTGCGTTTGAACGCTAAGCTGTGCGCATTTGATTGAAGGCCCGCCGGTGCGAACCGGCGGGCCTTCTGTCTCTGGCGCCGCGCCTCGAGGCCGCCGTTCAGCTCTGCACCTCGTAGACCGTCTCGTGCGCTTCCACCGGGGCGGGCAGTTCCCAGCGGTGCAGCATGCGCTCGATGCCCGCGTTCGACAGCGTGGTGTCGCGCTCGCGGTTGCGGCGCATCAGCTCCGCATGCGGCACCTCGATGTACACCAGCTCGATCTGCGCGTGGTAGTTCCACAGCAGGTCGAGCGTCTTGGTGCGCATCTGCTCGCTCAGGTGCGTTGCATTCCACACGAAGCGCTCCTGCCTGCGCAGCAGCGC
>Ga0102594_1001417_pt1 | contig 14981 bp, 20 predicted proteins | sample AraplaCol_mLB_r2_2_FD_76863 | JGI IMG/M metagenome (GOLD analysis project Ga0102594, IMG submission 76863) | Arabidopsis root microbial communities from North Carolina, USA - plate scrape MF_Col_mLB_r2 (SPADES assembly) (version 2) | ecosystem: Host-associated > Plants > Roots > Endosphere...
TCCAACTCTCCAGCGGCCTCAGCGGCTGCCGCGCCGGAAGGTGTCGATGCAACTGAGCAATCCTGGACCGTCCGACAATTCCTCCAGTAGAGAAGGCTGCAGGCCGCTCGTAAAGTCGCAATGCGGAGCATGGCGATAGGACCGACGCTTGTTGAAGGTGCGCTTCAGAGCACGCCGTACAGCTGCGTCAGGCCCGTTTTGCGACGTAAGGCGACAGCGAACACACGCAGAGCGGCGCTTGCGCAGCGCTGAAGCGGGCGCTATGCGGCGTCGGTTGTGGGCTGCCAGAGATGCGGCAGCAGTTGGTCGATGTCGCGCGCTTTGTGCGTGGGCAGCCGTGCGAGGACATCCCTCAGGTACGCATATGGGTCAAAACCATTGAGCTTGGCTGTCTGGATGAGGCTGATGATCGCGGCGGCGCGCTGGCCGGCCACCAGGCTGCCGGCAAACAACCAGTTTTTTCGACCTGTCGCCCAGGTTCTTATTTGCTGCTCATCGTGGTTGTTGTCGATCGGCAAGGCCGGATCGTCCAGGTACCTCGTGAGCGCCGTCCAGCGCTTCAGGCTGCAATCGATTGCCTTGGCGATTGCGCCGCCGTCGACGACCTTCACGCGCTGCGCGACGAGCCAAGCGTGGAGTGTCTTTGCGATCGGCACCGCACGCTCGCGCCGTTCCTCGAGGCGGCGCTCGGCCGTCATGTCCTTTACCTCGCGCTCAATGCCATAGAGCTGACCCATCAGTTCCAAGGCCGTGGCGGCGAGCGTACTCTTGTCAGTCTTCACGAGTTCCATGAAGTACCGGCGTGCATGAGCCATGCATCCCGCTTCGATCACGCCTTGTGACCAGAGGGCCTTGTAGCCTCCGTAATCGTCGCACGCCAACCTTCCTCGCCAGTCGCAAGGCGGTCCTGGCGAAATGCGTCGACCTCGAGAACGAACTGCGCGGTCTTCTGCGAGTGTTCGGCATCCGCCTGGCCCCCCGCGTGGGCCACGGATCGTTCGACGCTCAGGTGCGTCAGACCTTCGCAGATGACGAGATGCTGTCATGCGCGCTCGTGCCGCTGCTTGACGCGAGGACCGTGCTCCACAAGACCTACCTGAAGCTGGACAACGCGGTCAAGGCGCTGATCAAGGCGGATCCGCTGTGCATGCGCCTCATGTCCATCCCGGGTGTGGGGCCCGTGACGGCACTCATTTTCAAGTCAGCCGTGGACGATCCGGCCCGGTTCAAGGCGTCGCGCACGGTGGCGGCCCACTTTGGCCTGACGCCCAAACGGTACCAATCCGGCGAGATGGACAACCCTGGTCACATCTCGCGAGCTGGCGATGCCGATGTGCGGTCGGCGCTCTATGTGGCGGCGCACTCGCTGCTCACGCACATCGCGCAGTGGTCGTCCTTGAAAGCCTGGGGAATGCGGCTTGCCAAGACAAGGGGCCATCGACGTGCGGTGATCGCTGTGGCGCGCAAGCTGGCCGTCATCCTGCACCGCATGTGGCTCGATGGCACCGAGTTCCGATGAGGTTCGCAGGAGCCTGTTGCCGTGAAGGCCTGAGCGGTGCCGGCGGGAGCGATGTGCCGATAGATCGAATCGAAAGGAATCGAGGATTGAGCGTTCAGATGTAGACGATGGTCCGGATGAAGCCGTAAATGTCTGCTGCGCATCACAGCGCGTCCAAAACCGTGGCTCTCCGCTCCGTCTGACCAATGCGTGCAGCGCCGGCCTTCGGGGCGGGACCGACTGCGTAGAGAAGCGTGAACTGCGCCGAGACGTTCTGTTCGACGAAACCAAATACCGAGATACTCTGCACTTGACAAACCGGTCCGATCAGAGAAGCGGACATTGAACAGCAAGAGCTATGTACTTTCTCAGCGTGTATCGAGGCCCAGCATTGGAAGAGTTGATTGAATGCAGACGTCAGTTTCGGGACTTCGCCGAAGCTGTCGCCGCATGCGGGGAGTACTACGAGCCCAGAGCGCAGGGCGCGGTACTGGAATTCACGGCTGCGGTGACGGGTAAGGTGCTGCGGCGGGCCAATGCCCAACTCATGAGACCTGAGGACGTCCCTCACGACGCCCCCGACGCGCGCAGGTGGTCTGCCGCGAAGCAATCGAACGCGTTCCGATACGGGCACTCTTACCACTTCACGGTCGAAACCGAAGCTGGGATTGAGCAAGCGGAACAGTGGCGGCGCGAAGATGAAAAGGACGGGAACGTCTGACCAGCGTGGATGACCGCTTTGGACCCAGCGCCGCAGGCGATGCTTCGGCTACAGTCGGCCAGTAGCGGTCGCTCGACAACACCTCGGAAATCATGGGATAGCGGATGTCCCAACCTGTGGGTGAGATTCGCTTTGGGGAAAAATCAATATGTATGAGTTGCCAACCCACTACGCCTGCACAGGGTGTGGGAAGCGATTTGGGTTCGAGTTTCAGCGCCCCGTCTACTACTGCGGCACTACTCCACTCGGCCATCAATTGCTAGATGCAGACCTACTCCCAATTCCAGTGCGGCCAGGGTGGTGCAAGACGTGCGACAAGCTCTGTGTTGTTGAAGATATTCAACCTCTGCGTACTTTCGAAGATGCGTATGGAGCTGTTCGTGCCAGGAAACATGTGGAGTACCCAGAGGGGACATTGAACTATGACTTGCCTGAAGCGATCGATCGGATCGCTGCGTATCTGAGATGGCGCTTAGGGCGCGCCCATCCGCCTCGTGCGCTATGTTGTGGTGGGATCAACTACCAATTTCTGGATGTTAAACAACCATTGCTTAAGCATGCGGAATGCGACTTTGGCGTAGTCGAAGCGGTCTATCTTTATTACGGTTCATACAACGGTCCCGGCCCAGGTGTCTACAGTCCAGCCAAAATTCGCGTTTTTGACGGCGAAGGGGATTTGATTGGGCTCCTGACTACTCGCGCCTGGGGAGGGGCAACTCTCTGGGAGGTTGCCCCAGCGGCGTATGAGACATCGCAGTCAGATTGAGTGACCGGTTTCGAGCGAAATGAACTTCCGCTACGGGCCCGAAGCTCGGATGCCGCGACAGGCTACAGTCGGCCAACAGCGGAAGTTCAGGGCGACCGCTCCACAGCAGTGTCTAGTTCAAGGGAACATGAACAAAATCGACGACTATCGATCTCTCCTGGAGTGGTACCAGAAGGGTCACTACACATGGGCCGAGGTTGGCGGGCAGACCTTCCGGCTCCTCTACTCGAGCGATGATCGCAGGGCGTTCTGGGACGCGCTTGAACCAGATCATCGTGAGCGGTTGGCCGAGGTTCTGATGGCATTCGATGAATCCGCAGAGCCATTCGCAATCAAGGCAGACCCGATTCAAGTCTGGCGCGAGATGACGGATCTCAAGGCATGGCTCCAGGCTCAGTGCCGGCAGAGCAGCTAACGGCCAGGAGCTGCCGCTCGTTCGCCAACCTAAACTGACTCGGAAGCAGTCATTCCACCACCGGCAACCGATATCACCTACCCTTTCTTATGAATCAAGACACCTTCGTCGCCGCCGCTTTCCAACTCGTGCTCACCACAGCTGACATCGGCGGAAAGGTCATGGGTTGGGAGAAGCAGCCTGCTGACAAGGTCTCAAAGTACTCTTGGTACATGATGAGTTCAAAAGCCACTGGCTGGCAGGCACAGGTTGTCCGCAACGCGGTGGTCGGGTGGGGGCCGAAGCAGGAAGATGCCTTGGTAACGGCTGTTAGAGATGGGGCGAGTGCAAACGAGACGCTGACAGCGTACGTGTCTTCGTATGGTGACAAGACGATGCCCTTGATCCGCGTGGATGCCAAATATCAAAAGTCGAAGCTCTCTATTGAGTTTCCGTACAGGCCCACAGGGAACGGGGTGGAGTTCATCCCTTCGCTTGAGGCGTCGAAGGAAGACGTAGCACGCGTGGTCACTGAATGGGCTGGGCATGCGGTGCGGAAGAAGTTTCTTGGGGTGTTCTAGGACCTCGCATGATTCGATAGCCGCGGCCAAGCGATCGTCTTTGCTGGCACATCTCGGCCAGAAGCGGCTGTTCGACATGTTGGCTCAATGCGCCCGAGAGCCGACATTCGGTCTAGGTTCCTAGAAGAATTCATCCATGGACTGCAATTTCACCCTTCCAGAAAATCTTGCTCTTGGGCTTTTGATCGCAGACCTCTTCCTTGACGCTAGCGACCTGACCGGCGAAGACAGAGTGCTCTCGGCGCAGGGGCTAAGACTCTCATGGGAATGGGTGAAGGGGCACGACGTCGACCCTCGTCTGCTTTGCGAATACATCGATGGCGAGGTGAATTTGCCTTTCCGGTCGACCCTATACGAGGCCAACAGCAGTGCGGGCCTCGCGCTGACGGCTGCTTTTCTTGCGATTGGCTTGGCAGCCCTGCAGGCCTGCCGTGAGACGAACATGTCGCCATCCGAGAGTGTCGAAAATTTCGGTGCGGGCGAGTGGAATGCACTGATGAATCTCGCGCCGATGCTGTCCGATGAAGGTCGAGCCAGCATTGCACAGGCAAAGCTTCGCTAGGTCCTGGGCGGTATCAGAGGGCAACACCAGCCGGTCGACACGTCGGGCAAAATTCGGCCAGAAGCGGACATCCAAACGCGATCTTCAACATGAATTCATTGACTTGGGACGACCTTTTCGTCGACGCAGCGCGGCTCGATTTCAACAGTCTGCTGCTGGAGTGGCCCGGGCTGGTCAAAGGGCAGATTCGACCAATCGGGGCCTCTGTATTTGGGGACCTGTTCTTTGAGTTGAGGACGGGTGAGGTGCAGAAGATCGACGTCCTTGAGGGCGGCGTGCATTCCGTCGCTGAGAGCTTCCAGCAGTTCACCGGGATGATGAACTCGCGAGAATGGCAAGAGCAAAACCTCTTGAGCCAAGGCGTCGCACTGCTCAAAGAACGTGGCGTTGAGCGTGGCCAGGACCAGTTCTATGGATTCGCTCCCCACCCGACGTTTACCGGGAAGATAGATTGGTCCAGGGTGATGCCTCTGGATGCCGTCGTCTGGAACTCAATTTGTGCGCAGTCACTCGGTGGGGCTGCGGGGTCAGAGTCACACCAGGTAGACACTCCGAAGCCCAAAGGTCCATGGTGGAAGTTCGGCAAAACCTAAATGAAGAGTATCGAAGCAGCGCAACCTTGAAAGTCTGCTTCGGTCACCGCCCCACCTTGGTCCTCTGGCAGCATCCGGCCACAACCGGCCCTTCGGGCAAACCTCGGAATTGGCTCCAAAGCGGTCTGTCGGCCCACGAAAGGCGGCTGCCCGTGGCCGGCGGGTACAGTGAGGGTGAAGCATTGCCCATGAGACCTGCTTGGGCTTCGTCGGCCACCTTCGTACTCTCGTCAACATGAGCAGAAACGCACTCTGGGAAAAGTTCTTCGGCGGCGCAGATTGCGTCAGGAACTACCACTTCCACAGCTATGAGTATTTCGACGACCTCGGTTTTATGCGCTCCGCGCGTGAAATGTTTGATGGCTGGTCGGAGGGCGGCAATCTGATTGCCAAGGTCGGCGAGAGGTTCGTTTCGTTGGGGTGCACGCCAGATACGCCGTTCGAGGACGGGATGCAACTCATGTGGCTGCCGCCCTTTGTCGGTGCGGCGGAGGAGAACAACTATGGCTGCTACGTATTGCACTACAAGCAGTTGGAGGACGGAATCTCATGGCTAGCATCGCCATTCGTGCTGCCGTTTATCCGACTCCATCGCTCTGATGGCTGGCGTTGTGACAAGCCGAGCCCGCACGACCGTCTAGAAGAACGGATTGAGCATGAAGGCCTTCCTCCCTACTGGCCAGGCAATCTGGGTATCTTCTGACGTCGGCTCGAGAGGCACAGTTCGGCCGATTCTGTTGAAAAACTCGAGTGGTGTTCTCTTGGGCACATTTGCAGGGGTGGTCAAACCATTCCCCGGGCCGTGATCGTCGATCCTGGGTCGATCTGAGAGGTCGATTTTCGCCGCGAGGCAGCGGTGAGCTCTACGACCGAGTTTTTCAACAGAATCGGCCATGACCAGCCGTTCGACAGCGGCACTCAATTCGCCCGGTAGCCAACGTTCGCGGTGTGCGTGCAACAAGCGCAGCCTTACCTGCGACTGCGCATCCTGAAGCGTGTGCACACAAACTGGCCTCCATGAACAATCGGCAGACCGTCGAAACAAGGCCTGCCCTTTGCAGCCCCATTTGCGATTGACGGATGACACATTTCTCTCAAGAGGGAGAGGGTTGATTTATGAAAGAGATTTGGCAAGAACTTCTTGAGATCCACTTCGCGGTCGGCGCCGACACCACAACCTTGTATTCAATCTTGGGCACCGTTGCGCAGACGCTGGCTGCGACGACTGGGTTTTCAATAGCATTCGTTCTGCTGAGATTCCCGGCCATGGAAAGTCAGCTCAAGGCGATCGACGAGATGTTGATCGGTGTCGAGGCGACCATGTCAAGGAGGACGGCCTGGGATTGCCTGATCGCCGAGCGTCTGGACGCACTCGAAGCCGCATTCAAGTCCGCAGCGAGCGGAAGCGGGGTTGCATTCCCGACGCGAGCACTACTACAACGAGCGCATGAGCAAGCTGGTCCGCTCTTAGCTCATTGGTCGACGGTAAGGCTCCTGTTTCATTGGACCATGATGGTCAACGCCCTGGTGATTATCACAACCATCGCGTTAATTCCCTACATCCCTTGGCTCGCGAAAGACTCAGCGCGCATAACTGCTACGTGTGCATTCGCGTTGAGCGGCGGTGTGATCGGAATCGGATTGTCTTTCGGTCTAGCAAATGTCCTGGTGCGTACCAAGCGGATCACCCCCTACGACCCACCGACTATCTGAATCGCGCTCCTTTTGAAGAGTCGGTTGAGTTTGATGTCCCAGGAAGTGGTGTAAGTCCTCTTTCATTCGCTCGGCGGCAAGGCGCGTAGGGCGTAGCCGAAGCGACTTGCGGCCCTTCACCGCTTCACCTTCGGCGTGTGGCAAAGTTCGGCCGATTCTGTTGAAAAACTCGGTCGCAGCATCCCCTGCTGCAACGCCGTGAAAATCGACCTCTCAGATCGACCCAGGATCGACGATCGCGACCCCGGGAATGGTTTGACGACCCCTGGAAATGTGCGCAAGAGAGCACCAGTCGAGTTTTTCAACAGAATCGGCCAGAAGCAGCCAGTCGCCGCGCTCGCTCAAATCGGGCTGCGACCTGCATTCTTGCCACCCCTGTCCACCGAGAGAAATAGGCGTTGAATGAAACCAGAGGTTCAATCGAACAAGGTCGTCGTGCTTTCAGGCTCTGGAGTCAGCGCCGAGAGCGGCCTACCGACCTTTCGTGACTCGGCAGGTCTCTGGAACTCGTATTCGTGGGAGGAAGTATCCAGCCCGCAGGGGTGGGAGCATCGACCCGAAATGGTGCTTGACTTCTACAACCAGCGACGTCAGCAGGCTTGGGAGGCGACACCGAACGCCGCGCATCACGCTATTGCTGCTCTGGAGGCTAGCTACGAAGTCATCGTCATCACCCAGAATGTCGATGAACTGCACGAGCGAGCAGGTTCTAGCAACGTCATCCATGTCCACGGGCAAATTGCGTATGCGCGCGGAACATCTGCAGCGCGAAGGCGCTACAAGATTGGCGGCACACCCATCTTGATGGGGCAGCTTTGCGAAGATGGAACGCAACTTCGACCTGATGTGGTCTGGTTTGGCGAAGAGGTCGAATTTCTAGCGGAGGCTAAACGCCACGTTGCGAGCGCAGCACGGGTGCTCGTAGTCGGAACATCACTTTCGGTGTTTCCGGTCGCCGCTCTGGTCAAGGCTGCACGTGGCAGGGCCGAGAAGGTCTTGGTCGGATTCGACGTCACAAAGCCGCCGTATGGATACGCGTTCCTTCGGGGCAAAGCGACCGAGTTGGTCCCAACGGTAGCGGATAGATGGCTTACCGACAGCAGGTCTAGGACCGGCACGTAGCAGGGCGGCCTTGGGCAAATGCCAACGAGACTCGCGCGTTCACAACCAAGCTGCGACGGACTACAGTCGGCCAGCAACTGTCGTGCAGATCGTCGGCCTGCTTTTTTGAGTGCAGCCGGGCGAGCGGGCTGCACACCGCAATGCCGCTCAAGCGCTTCACCTGGGTGTAAATCATCGTGGTGGTCACTCCTGGATGCCCGAGCAGCTCCCGTACCGTGCGGATGAAGAGATCGACGAGCCCTCATGGAAAGATCATCGGGCAGCGCTGAATGTGTAACGAGCAAACGGCGCCATTCGCATAGAGGACGCCTGGAATGGTGGATTTTCATTCGAAATGCCAGGGTGCGATGGCGGGCAATTTTTGCCTGTTGACGGTTGGCGTTACCAATTTCCCAAGTAATCTCTAACCTTTCTGTCACCCGGACCTACTTTGGGCAGTCCGGTTACCTCCAACGTTAGGCATCAGAGAAAATGTCAGATCGCGGCGCACTCCTCCAGTACAAGGGGAACCGATGTGCATCGTGCGGGCTATCTGTACAGGAGATGCTCGCACGCCATGGCACCTTCGAGCGCATGTTCGAGTTCCACCACGTCGAACCTACTACTAAAGATCGGCACTACCAGCGCTTGATGTCGCAACGACTGTCGAGACGGAAGCTTGATGAAATGGACAAGTGCGTCCTCTTGTGTAGGAACTGCCACGGCCTCGTGCATGCGCAGAATATTCGCGCTCAGCTCACGCTTTCGATCGACTTTCAGAATCGCATCGTTTCACAGTCAGTGTCGGGCTGGGTCAAGGTCGACCGGGTGTCCAAAACCTTCCGGTTTGTCACGAATGAGCGATACACACTACACCCATGTCGGGTTGAGTTCGCGGATGGAAGCAACCTCTTCTTGACCGTTGGCGAGGTTGGGTCAAAGGTTCTTGAGTGGATGTTAAAGATGGAGTCGATCAAAGAGCTGAATGTATTCCGATTGCGAGACGACAAACTTGTCTACTCCATGAGTCATGCAGGACCTCGTTCGATAAATATTCATCATCTGATTCAGTTTCCTGTGGTTGAAATCGAATATCACGAAACTGCGAAGCCAAAAGAGGTTGTATTTCTTCGCAACGGATTTGCATTGATGAAGTCTGGTGATGTACTTTCCGCAGGAGTCGTGAACTACACCTTGAATCTTCGGGAAGGCTTGGCGGCTGCCTCTAATGCGTAACCCTTCCATCGTGAGGGCGTCACCAGGCAAGCCGGGCGCCCTCTCTCTTGTCAAACGTTGGAGGGTATTTTCGGAGATGTCGAGTACCCGCTTTGGGCGCGAGGCAGCTGTACGGCGTGCTCTGATCCGGACCTTCAGCGAGAGTCCGCTTTCGAGAACCGCGTAAGTCGGCTGTGGGCGCGAAGCGGACCTACGCTACGGCGAAAAGCAGCCATTCACACCAGCCGTCGCAGGAGAGAAAACGGGCGAGCCTACTTCTGCCACCCATCGATTGACGAGCCATGAGATTGGCCTCGTCCATCCGGGCCTCTTTCAGGCACATCGACAGCTTCCTTACCAAGATGCCCACAACCCGCGCTCACAGTTGGGGTTCGTGGTTGCGGACCGCAGCGCGGACTTACCAGAACAGCTTTCCTGGTCTTTGGCCAATGCGCACGCTGACACTTCTCGAGTTGTGGGCGAATGTCTCAAGGCGCAGTAAACAGCTTGCTCAGCCAGTCGAGCAAGGAACATCCCGTAGCGTCTCCGGAACCGATTGCGGAACGATAGGCGGCTCGATATGTCGGCAGCCGCCTGCTCCCAGAGAATGCGCAACCAATGAGAGTCCACGTGCTCATAAGTCACGCTTGAGCGACTATGGATATCACCTTCTTGCGAGTCGGCCGCCGCGTATCTCCTTCGATACGTTCCAGCCTCAACCCAAACGCGCGGCGAAGCGTTCCATCCAGGACGCCGAGCCCGAATTGGTACTCGTTTTCGCATGATTGCGCGAATTGCTCACCCTCGAGATACATGCAGGAGCCACCACATAACTGTAGTACAGGACAGTGGCTGCAGCAGTCACGATAAGCCCAATGGGTGGACGTGTTTAACCGTACCTTTTCCATCTCTAGCGCAGACCCAAGACCGTGCTTTGCGTTAGCGCCAGTGTTGTGGCATGTAAGCACATTGGAATGCAAGTCGACGGCAACGTGATCGCTACGATCCATTCCGCACTTCTGTCCCATTGAGGCCGAGGGCATGCGGTGCACGGTTGACTGCAGCAACCCTGTCGCCTTTTCTCTAAGCGCGGGAATAAGTAGAGCGTCACCGTTCTCGAATGACGAGGCTACGGACTCCCTGAGCGATTCATACTGATGGGGCGCCCAGAGCCCCGGACCAGCCAGAGCTTTGTCGTCGTGTGTCGCAACGATGCCCTCCAACGACATGACGACGGATGCGCCATCGAGTTTCCCGACAAACCATCGACGAAGTGCGGACGGATCGCTGTTGACTGGCGTCAACACCGAACTGAACATCATCCGACCGTTGATCTTGCGCTCCTCCCAAAGGGCCTTTAACAATTGGGCCTTTCGTGGATCGTCGAACGGATCTTCTCCACGCAAATACTGCCCAGGCCCGTCATGAGAAACAGTGATGCAGATATCGTACTTCGCGATGAAGTCCAAGATCTCTTGAGTCAACAGGCTGCCATTGGTAACCATCGAGAATTCCGCATTCGGAAATCTCCGGTCCAACTCCGGCACCAAAATTTCGAGCTTCCTGAAGTACAGCAGGGGCTCGCCGCCCCAGAACTCGATCTCTGACGGTGATTCTTTGAGCCACCTTTCGAGATCACCAAGAAAGGCGTGTGCGTCAGTTGTCTTTGTCACTGACATCGACTCGACCTGACTCGACTGGTTGCAGTACGAGCAGGTGTAATTGCAGGCCAAGCCAAGTTGGATCTTCAGTACGGTCGGATTCGAAACTTTTCGCCCGGGCCTTTGAGGGCTGATGCGAACGGCATCCTCCCACGCTTGAGGTGCTGCAGTGCGCCGATCAGCAATCACCGGCGTGCCATCCATATTGGAGAGACTGCTAGTGTGAGGCGCGTACTGCAAGCTTACGGACTTCCCGTCTGCGTCCTTGCAGTGAAGAGTAAACATCTGAGAAGTCCTGGGTATGCAATGGTCAGCGCTTGCTCGCCGAAGGGCTGCGTCGATGAGACTTCTTGGGCTGAGGGATGGGCGAAATGAAGCACCCGCAGTCGTTTGTAGATCCAGCCACGAAGACAGCGCCTTCGTTCAGAAAGTCGATGCTAGAAGGCTCGACGACAACGTGGCACTGAAGCGTTTGACTGGAACTACGGCTGGTCGACGAGACACTGGAAGAACTGTTTTTCATATGACTCCTTGATATTGAGATTGACGGGGAAAAACTTAAATAGCAAATTTCCGATGCGACCCTCCTTGATCACGTGCAAGGATGCACTGAATGCGAACACGCGAGTGATTCGGCTGCCCCTTGCGCCGCACCGTGGCGCGCCCAAAGACCCATCGGCGCAAGCCCGTAGCCGAACCAAATCGGAATAAGACCTGGAACGAAAGCGCGCACGACGTGAAGCTTTGTTCGTCCTTGGTTGAGAGCAGCACTTGAAGGCGTTAGATTGCAAAAATGAACGTCCAGGCCTGCATCCATAAAGTGGCTCAGCAAGCTAGACATGTCCGACGGAAAAGTACCCCCGTCCATGGAGGAGAACTGGATGGTCGACGAAGCAAACCAATTCGCGGATCGAAAGTTGGCGCGAGAAGCGAAGAACTCGCCGTGGTCGGAAGCGAGCACCACTTTCTCGATCGGCATCGCCACTTTCGGCGTTTTGCCATAGCGCTGCTGGACCCTGCTCTCGGTCTCGGAAAGAGCGGACACGATGGCCTCTTCCCAATGCATCCCGGCGGCCGTGGTGATGGAGGTGAATCCATTGGCCTCATGCTGAGCGAAGATCGCGACGACAGGGAGGTGCCTCGAAGGAAGCGCATGTACCGAAACGGCATGGCCAGCGTCCCGCAGGCGGCGAAGACCAACGCGTGCGTCGTGCGACAACTGGGTCTCTTCGATCAACGGCGGCGGAGCACGGCGAAGCCATGTGCGTGCGAACGCATCACGCTCGATGAGTTCAACCAGCGCGCGAGCGCGCGCCGTCGCAAGGTCCGTGAAGGCGGCGACGCCAGATGTGCTGGCGTTTGTAAAAGGCCGAACCCTGTCGCTCGCGTCCAATGAGCTCAGCGCGTACACACATTGCGCCATGACCTGAACTTCCGCCCCGTCGCTCACCCGTACCCCTGGGACCCATGGATAGCGTCTGCGCGGCGAGAACGGCGAGAACGGGAAACTGTTCTCTTGGTACTGAGCTTGCCCGTACTCCACCAACAGTCTGGGATCCAATGGATTGGGGAGCTCGCCCATGCGCGCCCTCTGCAAGTCCAGCGTGGGCATCAGCCAACCTATGCGTTCCCAAGCTTCCGCTTCGGCCTTGATGGCGGCAGTCCTCGGGTCGGTAGAACGTCCAGTCGCCCAGATCGGAGGTTCAGGCATTCGCCCTGCTATCTGAATGGGGCCGGCCACGACGGCACGCGTCGAAAGGCGCAATCGCTGCGAATGTATCGGAACAGTTCGAACCAACGCCGTGCTTTGAGCGGCTGTGGCCAGTGCGTCTTGACCAGGCAGCGACTGAGCGCCGAGAACCATCGCAGGCAAGGGGTAAAGAGTCTCTTCCAAGCCAAAAAGAGAAAGAATTTCCACCTCGACCGCGTCGCCGCGCACGATTGTCGTCGCCGCTTCGCATTGCGCCGCCAGCGCGCCATTTTGCAGCGCGTGTCCCGCTTCCAACATCGCCAGCGTCAGGGATCGATTGCCATATTTCTTCCCGATGTAGCGCAGGTCGGCTATCGGATAGATCACTGCGTGCGCAAAACTCAGAATCGAAGGCGTCAGCAGCGTGCTCCATGCCCCATCAGCGTCGCCTGCGCATCCGGTCAATGAAAGCGCGCCGCCTTCCCGATCCGTCACGTGATAGTTGATGGCGTAGAGGCCACGCGGATAGCCATCCATGGGACGCAACAGTGCCATGAACCAGCGCAGTCCATACAGCGCCCCGCCGGACGGGACCGTTCGGTGGATTCGCTCGTCACCCTCGCGCAGAACCCCGTACATCGACCAAAGGATGTTCACCATCGACTGCAGCGAAAGGTCCCGATCGTCGAATGTCCTCGCGCTCGACCGCCGGAGAAGGCTTTCAACAAACGTCGTCGTCGAAGGCGACAGCATTCTTGCTCCGGTGCGGGGTGCAGTCAGTTGCTGCTCAGCGCACCTTCGCAATGCGTGCAGCGCATGCGAATCCTGCAGCGAAGGGGCAAGCGACTGCGGCGTCCAGCCGATCTGCGCTTGGAGCGCAAGCACATCCGCCGCGTCCACGAGGACGCCTTGGTCCAGCAATGTCGACAAACAGGCATCGACGTCGCCCGCGGTCCAGCGCGAGATAAGCTTTTGGCGCACCTCTTCCCATGAGGCCTGGCCGTCGCACGAGCTCTCCACAGCGCGCAGAAAATCTGAGGGCGCCGACACGCGCAAGCGCTTCAACGGAAGACGGCATAGCATGCCGCCCCCCTTTTGGTAGGTCCATTTCCCGACAGCCATGGGCTTCAGGGCAGCGCGGTCCTTCGGAGCGGGCATCACGCGGCTATCCGACCTCGGCCACCAGTTTCGGCACATCTGCATTCGGCGCTGGACCTGTCTCCAGCAGCGTCGAAAGGATCAGCGGGTAACCTGACGGCGGCAGGATTGGATTCGAATTGGCTTCTAGCCACCAGATTCGGTCATCCGAGTCCAACACTCCGTCGACGGCAAACAGAACCGGCAAGCCATGTGACTTCATCAACTCGGTGTGGAGCTTGCTTCCCATCTCATGCACTTGAAGACGGGCCGCCGCCGACAACTGAAAAAACGCGTTGTCAGATTGCGCTCGCACCGGATCTGAGGCGTGCCGGCGACCATAGCGATAGTCGATCCAGGCCTCGACATCCACGGGCAAGATGTCGGAGAGCGACAGATCCTGGAAAGCCAAAGAAGAAATGATCCAGGGTTTGTCAGCGCTGTCCGGGATCACGCCGTCCACTCTTCCCAACCGCCGAGAGACCAGCGCATCGACCCGCGAAGTGCCGTCGCCGCGAATGACAGGATATGGCTGGAGGTGAAGATGGAAAGGCTCGCTTCCCCAGAACCACGCTTTCACATTGCGCCCGCGAACGAACTGCTCTGCGAAGGCACGTGCACGCGCTTCGTGCCGATGCTCGGGCAGCAAGAGCGCGTCCACCCCCGCACGATACGGCCCGAACACGGCCTGCCCAAACGAGCCCACAGGCTGCTTGAGGACGTAGTCTTCTTCGACTTCACGCGTACTTTGCCATGTCCGTGGAAAAAGAAGCCCACTGCGGCGCAGGAAAGCCTTGAACTCGAGCTTGTCGTTGGACAAGGGCCATTTGATCGGACGATACGGCAGCCATCCGATAAAGCCGCTGGACTCAGCAGTCAAAACTGGCGAGTAGCTCAGCACATCGTTGCCCGTGTTCAGAAACTGCGGGTAGAGCTCGCAGCGCCCCTGCGGGCATCGAATTTCCATGCGAAATGTCTTGACGTCCAAGCGCACGTCTGCCTGCTGGCTGAGAGCCCACTCTTGAAGGGCCCGGAAATGATTCAGCGTGACTGCGATGTAAGACATAGGTACTCAGCGATCGACCACCCATAGCGGCGGTTCAACAACATATCCACGCCACGCTTGGAATGTTTAGCGCGAGGCAACTAAAAAAAAAGCTAAACGAATCTGCGCTGGGACGGATGTATTGCGGAGAACCGTGCGCCAGATTCCCACATGGGTAGATCGGCGGCCACCGGGGACGGCCCCGGGCCTTGCATCCAACCCACCGCGGTGGGGGCGCAAGGCAGGCTGATGACCACGGTTCGCATCTGCATCCAAAGAAGATACGGGCACAAAAAATGGTAGC
>Ga0102594_1001419_pt1 | contig 14971 bp, 11 predicted proteins | sample AraplaCol_mLB_r2_2_FD_76863 | JGI IMG/M metagenome (GOLD analysis project Ga0102594, IMG submission 76863) | Arabidopsis root microbial communities from North Carolina, USA - plate scrape MF_Col_mLB_r2 (SPADES assembly) (version 2) | ecosystem: Host-associated > Plants > Roots > Endosphere...
GAGCACCATTATGAATACGGTATCGGTGCCACCTACGCAGTACAGAGCGGCCCTCTTAAAGCGACCACCATTCGCGGCACCTACACCGCGCACCGTGCGAGCGAATTCCAGTCGGACGGCAGCATCAACGAGTTCCGTCTCGTGACCACCATCCCGTTCAACATCCTGTAAAACCGCACGCCGACGGCTGACTCAGTGACGAGTCGGCCGTTCGGCTTTTGTCTTCAACCGATTGCAGAGGGTTCTTGATGAAAATGCTTCCCCTACGTGCGGCCATCGCGGCTGCGTTGCTGAGTGTCGCTGTCGGCGTCTCGGCCAAACCCTTGGTGGTCTGCACCGAAGCCAGTCCGGAAGGCTTCGATATAGTCCAGTACACGACTGCAGTCACAGCCGACGCGGTGGCCGAAACCATCTTAAACCGTCTGGCGGACTTCAAGCCCGGCACCACCGAAGTGATTCCGGCGCTGGCCGAATCCTGGGACATCAGCGACGACGGCCTGACCTACACGTTCCACCTGCGCAAAGGCGTCAAGTTTCACACCACCGAATATTTCAAGCCGACCCGCGACATGAACGCCGACGACGTGGTCTGGAGTTTCCAGCGTCAGCTGGACCCGAATCACCCGTGGCACAAGCTGTCGAGCGTGGGCTTCCCGTACTTTGAAAGCATGGGCTTCAAGGAACTGCTCAAAAGCGTCGAGAAAGTCGACGACAACACCGTCAAGTTCACCCTGACCCGTCGCGAAGCGCCATTCCTGGCCGACATCGCCATGGCGTTCTCCTCGATCTATTCGGCCGAGTACGCCGACCAGTTGCTCAAGGCCAACAAGACCGGCGACCTGAACAACAAACCGGTCGGCACCGGGCCGTTCATCTTCCAGCGCTACAACAAGGACGCCCAGGTTCGCTTCAAGGCCAACCCGGACTATTTCCGTGGCAAGCCGCCGGCTGACGCGCTGATCCTGGCGATCGCCACCGACAACAACGTGCGCTTGCAGAAACTCAAGGCCAATGAGTGCCAGATCGCGCTGTACCCGAAACCGGATGACATCCCGAGCATCAAGAAAGACAGCAATCTGAAAGTCGACGAACTGGATGCGATGACTGTCTCGTACGTCGCCATGAACACCCAGCACAAGTACATCAGCGACGTGCGGGTGCGTAAGGCGATCGACATCGCCTTCGACAAGGAAGCCTACGTCAACGCCCTGTTCGGCAAAGGCAACGCCAGCGTGGCGGTCAACCCGTACCCGCCGACCCTGCTGGGCTACAACCACGAACTGAAGAACCCGCCACGTGACCTCGATGCTGCCCGCAAGCTGCTCAAGGAAGCCGGCGTACCGGAAGGCACCGTGTTTACCCTGTTTACCCGTAACGGCGGCGGCCCGACCAACCCGAACCCGATGCTCGGCGCGCAGATGATGCAGGCCGACCTGGCGAAAGTCGGGATCAAGATCGACATCCGCGTGATGGAATGGGGCGAGATGCTCAAACGCGCCAAGGCCGGCGAGCACGACATGGTCTCGGCCGGATGGGCGGGCGACAACGGCGACCCGGATAACTTCCTGACGCCTATGCTCAGTTGCGAAGCCGCCAAGAACGGCGAAAACTACGCGCGCTGGTGCAACGAGAAATTCCAGGCCCTGCTCGACGAAGCACGGGCTAAAGTAGATCCGGCCGAACGCGCCAGGCTGTATGAACAGGCTCAAGTGCTGTTCAATCAGGATCAGCCGTGGATCAGCATGGCCCACACCCGCATGTTCACCGCAATGCGCAACAACGTAGAGGGTTATCACATCAGCCCTCTGACAACCAATAACTTCGCCACCACCCAGGTGAAGTAGATAAGAAAACTCCCGGTTTCCCTGACCCCAGGGAAACCGGGCACGCCTAACCGGCTGATGAGGTACCACACACGATGTTTAGTTTTATTGCCCGCCGACTGGGGTTGTTGATCCCCACGTTTTTCGGCATCACCTTGCTGACTTTCGCGTTGATTCGCATGATTCCCGGCGACCCCGTGGAAGTGATGATGGGCGAACGTCGGGTCGACCCCGAAATGCACGCTCAGGCAATGGAACGCCTCGGTCTGAACAAACCGCTGTACGCCCAATACCTGGACTACATCGGCAAACTGGCCCACGGCGACCTCGGCGAATCCCTGCGCACCCGTGAGAGCGTATGGACCGAGTTCACCTCCCTCTTCCCGGCGACCCTGGAACTGTCCATGGCCGCCCTGCTGTTCGCCGGCATCCTGGGCCTCCTGGCCGGGGTGATCGCGGCCCTCAAGCGAGGATCCCTGTTCGACCACGGGGTGATGGGCATCTCCCTCGCGGGTTACTCGATGCCGATCTTCTGGTGGGGCCTGATCCTCATCATGTTCTTCTCGGTGAGCCTGGGCTGGACCCCGGTGTCCGGGCGGATCGACCTGCTTTACGACATCGAGCCACGCACCGGCTTCATGCTGATCGACACTCTGCTGGCCGATGACATGGGCGCGTTCCTCGATGCCCTGCACCACCTGATCCTGCCGGCCATCGTTTTGGGCACCATTCCGCTGGCGGTGATCGCGCGGATGACCCGTTCGTCGATGCTCGAAGTGCTGCGTGAGGACTACATCCGTACCGCCAAGGCCAAAGGCCTGTCGCCGTCGCGCGTGGTGTTCGTGCACGGCCTGCGCAACGCCCTGATTCCGGTACTGACCGTAGTCGGCCTGCAAGTCGGCACCCTGCTGGCCGGCGCGGTCCTGACCGAAACCATCTTCTCCTGGCCCGGCATCGGTAAATGGCTGATCGAAGCCATCGGCGCCCGGGACTACCCGGTTGTACAAAACGGCATCCTGTTAATCGCCTGCCTGGTGATTCTGGTCAACTTCGTGGTGGACATCCTCTACGGCTTTGCCAACCCACGCATCCGTCATCAGCGCTGAGGTCAATACCCATGAGCACTCCAACTTCCTCAGTAGTCACCGCCGCCACCGCCGTGGATCAAAGTCTGCTGTATCCGTCACCGTACAAAGAGTTCTGGCAGGCCTTTGCCAAGAACAAGGGCGCCGTCGCCGGCCTGCTGTTCATGCTGCTGGTGATTTTCTGCGCGATCTTCGCGCCGTGGGTCGCCCCGCATAACCCGAGCGAGCAATACCGCGACTTCCTGCTGACGCCGCCGGCGTGGCTCGAAGGCGGGCAGATGCAATTCCTGCTCGGCACCGATGAACTGGGTCGCGACCTGCTGTCGCGTCTGATCCAGGGTTCGCGCCTGTCGCTGCTGATCGGTTTGTCGTCGGTGGTGATGTCGCTGATCCCGGGGATCCTGCTGGGTCTGTTCGCCGGTTTCTTCCCGAAAGTGGTCGGCCCGACCATCATGCGTCTGATGGACATCATGCTGGCCCTGCCGTCGCTGCTGCTGGCCGTGGCGATCGTCGCCATCCTCGGCCCTGGCCTGATCAACACCGTGATCGCGATTGCCGTGGTGTCCTTGCCGTCCTACGTGCGTCTGACCCGTGCCGCCGTGATGGGCGAGTTGAACCGCGACTACGTGACCGCCGCGCGCCTGGCCGGTGCCGGTCTGCCACGCCTGATGTTCATCACCGTGCTGCCGAACTGCATGGCACCGCTGATCGTCCAGGCGACGTTGAGCTTCTCCTCCGCGATTCTCGATGCCGCCGCCCTGGGCTTCCTCGGCCTCGGCGTTCAGCCGCCAACCCCTGAGTGGGGCACCATGCTGGCTTCGGCCCGCGACTACATCGAACGCGCCTGGTGGGTGGTGAGTCTGCCTGGTTTGACCATTTTGCTCAGCGTGCTGGCAATCAACTTGATGGGCGACGGCCTGCGCGATGCGCTGGACCCGAAACTCAAGAACGCCGCCTGAGGAGATTCCCATGTCACTGTTAGAAATCAAGAATCTCAACGTTCGCTTCGGCGACAAGAACGCCACCCCGGTCGTCGACGGCCTCGACCTGAAAGTCGACAAGGGCGAAGTCCTGGCGATCGTGGGCGAGTCGGGTTCCGGCAAGTCCGTGACCATGATGGCGCTGATGGGCCTGATCGAGCACCCGGGGATCGTCACCGCCGACGCCCTGAGCTTCGACGGCAAGAACATGCTCAAGCTGAACAACCGCCAGCGTCGGCAGATTGTCGGCAAAGACCTGGCGATGGTGTTCCAGGACCCGATGACCGCGCTGAACCCGAGCTACACCGTCGGTTTCCAGATCGAAGAAGTGCTGCGCCTGCACCTGAAAATGTCCGGCAAGCAAGCGCGCAAACGCGCGATCGAACTGCTGGAAAAAGTCGAAATCCCGGGCGCCGCCAGCCGTATGGATGCCTACCCGCATCAACTGTCCGGCGGCATGAGCCAGCGTGTGGCAATTGCCATGGCGATTGCCGGCGAGCCGAAACTGCTGATCGCCGACGAACCGACCACTGCACTCGACGTGACCATTCAGGCGCAAATCATGGATCTGCTGCTGGCGTTGCAGAAAGAGCAGAACATGGGCCTGGTGCTGATCACCCACGACCTCGCCGTGGTGGCCGAAACCGCCCAGCGTGTGTGCGTGATGTATGCCGGTCAAGCCGTTGAAGTCGGGCAGGTGCCGCAACTGTTCGACATCCCGGCCCACCCGTACAGCGAAGCGCTGCTCAAGGCGATTCCGGAACACAGCCAGGGTGCCGAGCGTCTGGCGACTTTGCCGGGCATCGTTCCCGGCCGTTACGACCGCCCGCAAGGCTGCCTGCTGTCGCCGCGCTGCCCGTACGTGCAGGACAGCTGCCGCGCGCAGCGTCCGACCCTTGACCCGAAAAGCCACAGCCTCGCCCGCTGCTTCTATCCGCTGAACCAGGAGGTGGCGTAATGGCCGTCGTACTTACCGCCCGCGACCTGACCCGTCACTACGAAGTCTCCCGTGGCCTGTTCAAGGGCCACGCCACCGTGCGCGCCCTCAACGGCGTGTCGTTCGAGCTGGAAGCCGGCAAGACCCTCGCCGTCGTCGGTGAATCGGGCTGCGGCAAATCCACCCTCGCCCGTGCCCTGACCCTGATCGAAGAGCCGTCGTCCGGCTCCCTGAAAATCGCCGGGCAAGAAGTGGCCGGCGCCGACAAGGCTCAGCGCAAACAACTGCGCAAAGACGTGCAGATGGTGTTCCAGAGCCCGTACGCGTCGTTGAACCCTCGGCAGAAAATCGGTGATCAACTGGCCGAGCCGCTGTTGATCAACACCAACCTGTCGGCCGCCGAGCGTCGCGAGAAAGTCCAGGCGATGATGAAGCAGGTCGGCTTGCGTCCCGAGCACTACCAGCGTTATCCGCACATGTTCTCCGGCGGTCAGCGTCAGCGTATCGCGCTGGCCCGCGCCATGATGCTGCAACCGAAAGTGCTGGTGGCGGACGAACCGACCTCGGCGCTGGACGTGTCGATCCAGGCGCAGGTGCTGAACCTGTTCATGGACATGCAGCAGGAGTTCAACACCGGTTACGTGTTCATCTCGCACAACCTGGCGGTGGTGCAGCACGTGGCCGATGACGTGATGGTGATGTACCTCGGTCGCCCGGTGGAGATCGGTCCGAAGCACGACATCTATGCCCGCCCTCTGCACCCGTACACCCAGGCGCTGTTGTCGGCGACCCCGACCATCCACCCGGATCCGGACAAGCCGAAAATCAAGATCGTCGGCGAGTTGCCCAACCCGCTGAACCCGCCGCCTGGCTGCGCGTTCCACAAGCGCTGCCCGTACGCCACCGCGCGTTGCAGCAGCGAAGAGCCGGTTCTGCGCCAGCTCGACACCCGTCAGGTCGCGTGCCACTACGCCGAGCAGTTCCTCGACGGCGCGGCATGAAAAAACCCGCCCCGTTTCCCGGGGCGGGTTGTTGATGAGTTGACCAAACCCCTTCTGCCCCGATTGCGCATCAGTCGAGAAAGAAGGGGTTTTCTTTTGCCCGGCGTTTACATCCGGCTGACCCGGCGTCGTTGGATATTCGGTGGGGTGACCAAAAAATCCCGGGCTATCGCGCAACGGTCTAAACAACTGTCAGTTATGACAGGTGCTCGATAGAGCGAGGCAGGCTTATGGTTTCACGTACTCAATACGCGTGACGCTGCACTCAATCCCTCTATTGTTGGATCTGGAGTATCAGGAAATGAACGATGAACACATCGCTACACCGCACCCTCGTGCGCTGCTGGGTCGGGTAGTTGACTTTAATCTCCAACCGCGGGACGGCAAGGGGGAGCTCACTGCCAGGGCTAGCAAAGACTACCCCATAGACATCACGTCAGAGCCAACGGATTCCCACACGCTGAAAACCGGGATCAAGACGATCGATCTGCTGCGCCCCGTTCTGAAGGGCAGCAAAATCGGTGTGTTCGGGGGAGCAGGGGTTGGCAAGACGGTATTGATACAGGAACTGATAAATAACATCGCAAAATCTCAGCAATCGTTTTTTGTTGTTTCTATAGAAACCGGGCTTGGGTCGAGCTACCCGAACTCCATAAGTAAGGACGCAAGTGATGACAAACGATTGAGATTGATCGGCTCGGAACATGACTCACAGGACGACTATCTAAGGGCGGTAAAAGTCGGATTGGCCGTGGCCGAGCATTTCCGTGACGAAGGTCGTAACGTTCTGGTGACAATCGATTCCTCCCCCCGATTCACCCAGGCCGGTAGCGAAGTCTCCGCACTGCTCGCCCGAATACCTTCGGCAGCGGGTTACCAGCCGACCCTGGCAACAGACATGGGCGCCCAGCAAGCAAGCAGAGGTTCGCTAACTTATCTATACGCCGACAACAATTTGCTGTGGGTCGACCACGTGAGTCCAGACCTCGCCCCCTACGACATCAAACTCATTATGTCCCGCGACATCGCCACTGAAGGCATCTACCCCGCGATAGACCCACTGGAGTCGAGTTCGTGTTTCCTGGACCCGAAATGGGTCGGCGCAGACCACTTCGACACCGCTCTCCGCGTTAAAGACTTGCTGGTGCAACACAAATCACTGCAGGACATCATTGCAACACTGGGTATGGACGAACTGTCGGACGAGGACAAGCTGACGGTTAGCCGTGCTCGTAAGATCCAGTACTTCTTGTCGCAGCCTCGCTCCAAGGCTGGAACTCCGGGTGGATACTTTTTCCCGGAAAACACCATTGCTGTTTGCAAAGGGATTGTCAGCGGTATCTACGACCACATGAAAGATGAGTGGTACAGCACTTACGAAGTCCCAATCCTCAATTTCGGAAAGGCTCCAATCCAGCCACGCTAAGCACGCAGAGAAAATAAAAAGGCGAAGCTCCACGCTTCGCCTTTTCTCAACCCGTCCATCTGAAACCCGAATGCGTAGAAATGTGCCCTCCGCACACTAAGTTTGGCTGTCGCCTTCATCCGGATCATCGGTGTCCGGCTCATCGGTGGTCGAGTCGTCATCGTCGGCGCTGCCACCCTGGCCCTTATCGCCCGGCTCGGACTCGGACTTGGCCAGCATCAGCGTGCTGTGCCCCACCTGCCCGCTGGACGCCTGGGTATCGTGATCCTCGCACTCGGCCCAGGCCGTCGCGGTGCCGAGGGACAGCATCACCATCACTTTCAACAGCAGCAAAATCCGTAGCAACCTGCTTTTCATAGCCGAGTCCATCCTGTTCCAGGTGAGAAATTCATGCTGACCTGACGCTGATTGAAATCTAGTTCCAATCCGCCGGGTTCACCAGATAGGACGCTAACCAATGCCCGGAAATGCCATGCGTGGACAGACCGCTTTCGAATAACGCTCATAACCGGATCGGCTAAGCGAGATCGCTTCTCCCGATCGCTTGCTGAGCAACCTATCTACAGCCAATAAAAAGCCCCCGAGGCTTTTGCATCGGGGGCTTTGGATGGAGCAGTTCAGCGCTTAGTGATGCTCGCGCGTCGCACGGAATTTCACGTCCGGCCAGCGCTCTTCCATCAGGGCCAGGTTGACGCGGGTCGGGGCGAGGTAGGTCAGGTGACCGCCGCCGTCCAGTGCCAGGTTTTCCACGGCCTTGTTGGAGAATTCCTCGAGCTTCTTCTTGTCGCTGCATTCGATCCAGCGCGCGGAGTACACGGTGATCGGCTCGTAGGAGCACTCGACCTTGTATTCCTCTTTCAGGCGGCTGGCGACCACATCGAACTGCAGCACACCGACGGCGCCGAGGATGATGTCGTTGCTGCGCTCCGGGAAGAACACTTGGGTCGCGCCTTCTTCGGCGAGCTGTTGCAGGCCCTGGCGCAGTTGCTTGGATTTCAGCGGGTCGCGCAGGCGCACGCGGCGGAACAGTTCCGGGGCGAAGTGCGGGATCCCGGTGAAGCCCAGGGTTTCGCCTTCGCTGAAGGTGTCGCCGATCTGGATCGTGCCGTGGTTGTGCAGACCGATGATGTCGCCGGCGTACGCCTCTTCCAGCTGTTCACGCTCGGAGGAGAAGAACGTCAGGGCATCGCCGATGCGCACGTCCTTGCCGGTACGTACGTGGCGCATCTTCATGCCTTTCTCGTACTTGCCGGAGCAGATACGCATGAACGCGATGCGGTCGCGGTGTTTCGGGTCCATGTTCGCCTGGATCTTGAAGATGAAGCCCGAGAACTTCTCTTCCACCGGCTCCACGGTGCGCTCGTTGGCTACGCGTGGCAGCGGGCGCGGGGCCCAGTCGACCACGGCGTCGAGGACATGGTCGACCCCGAAGTTGCCCAATGCAGTACCGAAGAACACCGGGGTCAGTTGACCGTCGAGGAACTCCTGCTGGTTGAACTCGTGGCAGGCGCCCTGCACCAGTTCCAGCTGCTCTAGGAAACGCTCGTACTCGTCGCCCAGATGCGCGCGTGCTTCGTCGGAATCGAGCTTCTCGATGATTTTGGTTTCGGTGCGTTCGTGACCGTGACCGGCGGTGTAGACAATGATGTAGTCGTCCGCCAGGTGGTACACGCCCTTGAAGTCGCGGTAGCAACCGATCGGCCAGGTGATCGGCGCAGCCTTGATCTTCAGGACCGCTTCGATTTCGTCGAGCAGTTCGATCGGGTCGCGGATATCACGGTCGAGTTTGTTGATGAAGCTGACGATCGGCGTGTCACGCAGACGGCAGACGTCCATCAGGGCGATGGTCCGTGGCTCAACACCTTTACCGCCGTCGAGAACCATCAAGGCCGAGTCCACCGCAGTCAGGGTGCGGTAGGTGTCTTCGGAGAAGTCTTCGTGGCCCGGGGTGTCGAGCAGGTTGATCATGTGTTCGCGATACGGGAACTGCATGACCGACGTGGTGATCGAGATGCCCCGCTGCTTTTCCATCTCCATCCAGTCGGATGTCGCGTGGCGGTCGGATTTACGGGATTTTACCGTACCGGCCACGGCAATCGCCTTGCCCATCAGCAAGAGCTTTTCGGTGATGGTGGTTTTACCGGCATCGGGGTGGGAAATAATGGCGAAAGTGCGGCGTTTCGCGACTTCGGCGGCCTGTCTGGTCATGGGAAATCGCCTGGCGGTGATTCAAAAAAGGGCGGCGATTATAGCCCAACTCGATTCAATAACCGAACCGTTGAGCACATTAAGGGTGGCCAAATGCTGCCTCGGATGGGAACCTTTTAAAGCACGGAGACGTCCATCCCCTGTTACGACAATTCGTCAGGGGCTGAAAAATCAGCAAGTTAGCCTGACGAGGCTGCGCTCATGGCTCGCTTTCAGACCGCTTTTGCCGGACTGAAAAAAAGCTGCTTCTCGCGAACACTGACTCCGGCAGCCAGGCATGGCATGCCACACGGAGCAGCGGTCGCCGACTAAAAAAAGGAGTCCGCCTGTGGCTATCCGCTATGGCAAAGGGCTGATGGGAGGTGCGGTGGTGATCGCGCTCCTGGCCCTGCTGGTCCACTGGATCGGCATCAACACGATCGAACACTACCGCGACGATTTGTTGTTTTACCTGCAAGCTCATCTGATTCTCGTCCTCGCCTCAATGCTGGCCGCCCTGATCGTGGGCCTCCCCGCCGGCATCTTCCTGAGCCGCCCGACCATGGTCGGCCGCGCTGAACGCTTCATGCAGATCTTCAACATCGGCAACACCGTGCCGCCGCTGGCCGTGCTGGCGATTGCCCTGGGGATTCTCGGTATCGGCAGCGGTCCGGCGATCTTCGCCCTGTTCCTCGCCTCGCTGTTGCCGATTGTGCGCAACACCTACGAAGGCCTGAAGAACGTCCAGGGCTCGCTGAAAGAGGCCGCTGTCGGCATCGGCATGACCCCGCGTCAGGTGCTGTGGAAAGTCGAATTGCCCAACGCCGTGCCGATCATCGTCGGCGGTGTGCGGGTGGCGCTGGCGATCAACGTCGGTACGGCGCCGCTGGCCTTCCTGATCGGCGCCAACAGCCTCGGCAGCCTGATCTTCCCCGGCATCGCCCTGAACAATCAGCCGCAACTGCTGCTCGGCGCCGCGTGCACCGCGCTGCTGGCCCTGCTGCTCGATGGCGTGGTCACCCTCGCCAGCCGTCTCTGGCTGGAACGCGGTTTGCGCCCGTCTTGAGGCTTTGCGAAGGAATATTTATGAAAAGACTTAGTTTGATTCTGGGCTGCGTGCTGCTCTTCACAGGCATCGCCCAAGCCGCTGACAAACCAGTGATCCGCCTTGGCGCCCGGGTATTCACCGAGCAGACCCTGCTCGCGGAAAGCTACGACGCGCAGATTACCGGCGGTCTGGGCAGCAACCTGGCCCGCAGCGCCCACGAAACCGGACAACTGGACATGCTCTGGGAATACACCGGTGTGTCGCTGGTGGCCTACAACCACGTGACTGAAAAACTCGACAGCGCACAGTCCTACGCCCGGGTCAAAGAACTCGATGCGAAGAAAGGCCTGGTCTGGCTGACACCGTCGAAATTCAGCAACACCTACGCCCTCGCCCTGCCGAAAACCGTGGCCGAGGAATATCCGCAGATCCAAACCATCAGCCAGTTGAACGAAGTGCTGCGCGCTGAAGCCAAAACCAATCATCTGGTGGCGCTGGACACCGAGTTCGCCAACCGCTCCGACGGTCTGGACGGCATGGTCAAGCTCTACGACATGAACCTGACCCGCCAGAACATCCGGCAGATGGACGCGGGGCTGGTCTACACCGCGCTGCGCAACGGTCAGGTGTTTGCCGGTCTGGTCTACACCACCGACGGTCGCCTCAACGCCTTCGGCCTGAAGTTGCTGGAAGACGACAAGCATTACTTCCCGGACTACACCGCTGCGCCGGTCGTGCGTCAGGCCTACCTCGACGCGCACCCGCAACTGGCCGAGCAACTCAAGCCGCTGGCCGAGCTGTTCGACGACGAAACCATGCGCCAGCTCAACGCGCGGGTCGATGTCGATCACGAGAGCCCGTCGAAAGTCGCTGCCGACTTCCTGCGCCAGCATCCACTGAATTAAAGGAGGAAAAGTCATGGAATTTTTGAACGCCTTTTCCCACCTCGACTGGCAGCAGGTGATGCACCTGACCTGGCAGCACATCACACTGGTCGGCATTGCTGTCAGCCTGGCAATCCTCATCGGCGTGCCGCTGGGCATCCTGATGACACGCTTCCCGAGCCTCGCCGGCCCCTTGCAGGCCAGCGCCACGGTGCTGCTGACCGTGCCGTCGATTGCGCTGTTCGGCCTGCTGCTGCCGTTCTACTCGAAATTCGGCCAGGGCCTCGGCCCGATGCCGGCGATCACCGCCGTGTTCCTTTATTCACTGCTGCCGATCATGCGTAACACCTACCTTGCCCTGACCGGCGTCGAACCGGGCATCCGTGAAGCCGCACGCGGCATCGGCATGACCTTCGGCCAGCGCCTGCGCATGGTCGAGTTGCCGATCGCCGTGCCGGTGATCCTCGCCGGCGTACGCACTGCCGTGGTGATGAACATCGGTGTGATGACCATTGCCGCGACCATCGGCGCCGGCGGCCTCGGCGTGCTGATCCTCGCCTCCATCAGCCGCAGCGACATGTCGATGCTCATCGTCGGCGCGCTGCTGGTCAGTCTTCTGGCGATTTTCGCCGACCTCATTTTGCAGTGGCTGCAACGTTCGCTGACTCCAAAAGGACTCCTCAAATGATCGAACTTCAAAACCTCAGCAAGACCTTCCAAAGCAACGGCAAAGATGTGAAAGCCGTGGACTCGGTAAGCCTGACCGTCAATGAAGGCGAAATCTGTGTGTTCCTCGGGCCATCGGGTTGCGGCAAAAGCACCACGCTGAAAATGATCAACCGCCTGATCAAACCGACCTCGGGCAAGATCCTGATCAACGGCGAAGACACCACCGACCTCGACGAAGTGACCCTGCGTCGCAACATCGGGTACGTGATCCAGCAGATCGGTCTGTTCCCGAACATGACCATCGAAGAGAACATTGTCGTGGTGCCGAAACTGCTCGGCTGGGACAAACAGAAATGCCACGACCGCGCCCGCGAACTGATGAGCATGATCAAGCTTGAACCCAAGCAGTATCTGCATCGCTACCCGCGCGAACTGTCCGGTGGCCAGCAGCAACGGATCGGCGTGATCCGTGCGCTGGCGGCGGATGCACCGCTGCTGCTGATGGACGAACCGTTCGGCGCGGTCGATCCGATCAACCGCGAGATGATCCAGAACGAATTCTTCGAGATGCAGCGGGCGCTGAACAAGACCGTGATCATGGTCAGCCACGACATCGACGAAGCGATCAAGCTCGGCGACAAGATCGCGATCTTCCGCGCCGGCAAGTTGCTGCAGATCGATCATCCGGACACCCTGCTCGCTCATCCGGCGGACGACTTTGTCAGCAACTTCGTCGGTCAGGACAGCACCCTCAAACGTCTGCTGCTGGTCAAAGCCGAAGACGCCGCGGACAACGCGCCGTCGGTGAGCCCGGAAACCCCGGTGGCCGATGCGCTGGAGTTGATGGACGAGCATGACCGTCGTTATGTCGTCGTCACTGACGCGGAGAACAAGGCTCTGGGTTATGTGCGCCGTCGCGACCTGCACCGTCAGACCGGCACCTGTGCGCAGTTCCTGCGCGAGTTCAACGCCACCGCTGCCTACGACGAGCATTTGCGCATTCTGTTGTCGCGCATGTACGAGTTCAATCGCTCATGGCTGCCAGTGATGGATGCCGAGCGTGTGTTCCTTGGCGAGGTCACCCAGGAGTCGATTGCGGCTTACCTGAGTTCGGGCCGTTCGCGCGGAATGAAGACCAATATCGTGTCACCGGCCGAAGCGGTGGCCTGATCAAATGCAAAAGGGCTGTTCGACAGCCCTTTTTTTCGACCGCCGGAATCTGAAAGCCGTGATTATTTTGCCGACTATGAGCCGGCAAGAAATATCAACACGTCAGAAGGTTGAACCCGCCCGAAGATCTCTGCCTCAACCAGCAACTTCCCTCGCACCTCCCCTTCTCGCCGCCAACGTCGCCGATGTTGAAGTGAACGCACTTATCTGAGACTTGGCACACATCAGCGTCGAACGTGCAGGTATTTTTAACACCTGAAAATTATTGCGGAACATCTGGCCGTCATCTCGGTCGGGTACAAAGAGTGATATCCGCGACGTACGTCAGAAGCGTGCAAAAACGCGACATTTTTAGTTGATCTCAGGCCCCTCACGCCCTAAAGTTCGCGCCGAACGTCCATGCTGGAAACGATCCATCCGGCTCAAGTACTGACGACGAGACAGCAAGGCCAAGGGAAAGAAAGACTACATTTCCCATGGCCTTTTTGCTTTCGGCGACATGCCTTGGGAAGTAGGCGAACCAAAGTGGGGATACGGAGGACGTTCAGGAGGGTGTGTCATCAATGAATTCACGAGTGCGCCGGGCATGCTTTTGCGCAGGGCAAGGCGCGAGGCCCGCAGTTTGGTTGTTCCAAATAAGGGACGAGCAACGCAGCCCTGCGCAAAAGCAGGCCCGGCCCTTCGGGTTGTGCCTGAGCGCGCGCCATGCTGCGTTGCAGGCCTTGCGAAGGGAGCAACCATTAGCTGCGGCCTGCGCCTTGCCTGGCACGCGCTCAGGCACAACGCACTCGCGAATTCATTGATGACACACCCTCGCACCCATTGATTAACTTTGTTTGCCAGTAGGAGAGTTCCCAGCATGTCGATCCAGGTCGAAGACTATTTCGCGCGCGAAACCTTTCAGAAAATGAAGGCGTTCGCCGACAAACAGGAAACCCCGTTCGTAGTGATCGACACCGCGATGATCGCCCAGGCCTACGATGACCTGCGCGCCGGTTTCGAATTCGCCAAGGTCTACTACGCGGTCAAGGCCAACCCGGCCGTCGAGATCATCGACCTGCTCAAAGAAAAAGGTTCGAGCTTCGACATCGCCTCGATCTATGAGCTGGACAAAGTGCTGAGCCGTGGCGTCAGCCCGGACCAGATCAGCTACGGCAACACCATCAAGAAGTCCAAGGACATTCGCTACTTCTATGAGAAGGGCGTGCGCCTGTTCGCCACCGACTCGGAAGCCGACCTGCGCAACATCGCCAAGGCCGCACCGGGCGCCAAAGTCTATGTGCGCATCCTGACCGAAGGCTCGACCACCGCCGACTGGCCGCTGTCGCGCAAATTCGGCTGCCAGACCGACATGGCCATGGACCTGCTGATCCTTGCTCGTGACCTGGGCCTGGTGCCTTACGGCATCTCGTTCCACGTCGGTTCGCAACAGCGTGACATCAGCGTCTGGGACGCGGCGATCGCCAAGGTCAAAGTGATCTTCGAGCGCCTGAAAGAAGAAGACGGCATCCATCTGAAGCTGATCAACATGGGCGGTGGCTTCCCGGCCAACTACATCACTCGCACCAACAGCCTGGAAACCTATGCCGAAGAAATCATCCGCTTCCTCAAGGAAGACTTCGGTGATGACCTGCCGGAAATCATTCTGGAGCCGGGCCGTTCGCTGATCGCCAACGCCGGCATTCTGGTCAGCGAAGTAGTGCTGGTCGCGCGTAAATCCCGCACCGCCGTCGAGCGTTGGGTGTACACCGATGTGGGCAA
>Ga0102594_1001424_pt1 | contig 14955 bp, 29 predicted proteins | sample AraplaCol_mLB_r2_2_FD_76863 | JGI IMG/M metagenome (GOLD analysis project Ga0102594, IMG submission 76863) | Arabidopsis root microbial communities from North Carolina, USA - plate scrape MF_Col_mLB_r2 (SPADES assembly) (version 2) | ecosystem: Host-associated > Plants > Roots > Endosphere...
CATTTTACCTGTTGCCAGCCTGTCAGCTATAATTGCGCTCGCTTTGCGTCCTCCCCGTAGCACAATGGATAGTGCACATGCCTCCTAAGCGTGGGATACTGGTTCGATTCCAGTCGGGGGGACCAATTAACAAGATCACAACGTCGCATAGAATGTCAAAACCCGCATGGCTACAGGCTTTGCGGGTTTTTTTATTGTTCTGTTACGTATCATGTACTAGCATAGAATGGTAAGGAAATACCGTCACTTTTGACGGTATTTTTAGAAAGCCGAAAGTGAAATACCGTCAAGGGGAATCACATGGCCCTAACCGATACAGCAGTAAGAAATGCCAAGCCAACAGGCCGCGCCGCCGGCGATAAGCTATCGGACAGCGATGGCATGTACTTGCTTATCAGAAACACCACTGATGGCGTCGGCAAATACTGGCGTATGGATTACAGGATTGACGGCAGGCGCAAGACGCTGGCGCTGGGCACCTACCCCGCCATTTCGCTTGCCAAAGCACGCAAGCGTCGCGATGAAGCGAGAGAGCAGATTGCTGACGGCATAGACCCTGGAATCGTCAAGCGCGAGAAGAAGCAGGCGCGCATGCTGGCCGCAAGCCAGACCTTTGAGGTGGTTGCCAAGGAATGGCTTGCCAAAACGGCGGTGCGTCGGGCTGACAACACTCAAGAGAAGGTCACTGGCTGGCTCAAGCACGACATATTGCCCCAAATCGGCAAGACCCCTATTAGCGAAATCGGCCCGCGCGATGTGCTGGCTGCAGTGCAGATCATGGAGAAGCGAGGCGCCATAGGCTCGGCCCACCGCGTTAAACAAATCTGCGGCCAGATATTCCGGTACGCCGTTGCCAGTGGGATCGCGGAAAGGGACGTCACAGCCGATTTGCGCGGCGCTCTTTCCGCAGTCCCCAAATCGAACTATGCGGCCATTACCGACCCTGTACAGGTTGGCGCCCTACTCCGCGCCATCGACGGTTACGGCGGCCATCCCTACGCCCGCGCGGCCCTGAAACTATCCCCTATTCTCTTCGTTAGACCTGGCGAACTACGCAGCGCGGAATGGTCAGAATTCGACCTCGATGGCGCAGAATGGCGTATCCCTGGCGCGAAAATGAAGATGGGCATAGATCATATCGTCCCCCTTCCAAAGCAAGCCGTAGACGTTTTGCTGGCGCTGAGGGGCCTTACAGGGAATGGCCGCTTCGTATTCCCGAGCATCCGCACGAAAGAACGGTGCATGTCGGAAAACACTATCAATGCTTGCTTGCGCGCGATGGGGTATTCCAAAGACATGATGACTGCCCACGGGTTCCGGGCGATGGCGCGCACGATACTGGATGAAGTGCTCGGTGAGCGAGTTGACCTAATCGAGCATCAGCTCGCCCACGCGGTTAAAGACCCAAACGGACGGGCATACAACCGAACCGCCCACTTGCCGGCGCGGCGGGCAATGATGCAGCGATGGGCCGACTACTTGGATAGGCTACGTGCTGGCGCAGAGATTCTTAAGTTTGGGACTCGCAATGAAGCCTAAGACCAAGGCGACCGAAACCACGTACGTCGAATCCTCATGGATCGGTACATTCGAACTTTCTGAACCGGACCGGAAGATCATCTTAGACCTGGGGGTTTCAGATGCGTCGATAAAATTAATCGAAGAGGAAGCGGCAGCGCATCGGGATCTGATCCGGCCCCACCTCCAGGAGCGACCAACCGCCGACGAAATACGAAATAGGCTGAATGATCTGCAGTCGAAGGCTGTTGAATTACGTAAGACGCTCTCCGGCCTCGACACATACAGCAAGTCGGTGCTTCAAGCAGCCAACCTGCAGGCGATACTTCTTGAGCGGGACGGCATCGATTACTCTGGACTCGAAAACCAGTTGATCTGCCTGGAAGTTATCTCGGCACTTGCGGTTCGAAAGACCTCTGACAATGCAGGGGCCGGCACAAGACAGCGCGGACAAAAGCCTATGCCTGACGCTGCGCTGGTCAGCCGCATAGCCAAGATCGTCGGCCAGTTCGGTATCACAACCACAACCGACTCCCCTGGTAGCTCGTTCGTCAAAATCTGCCAGGCAATCTCAAATTCAGGCGGATTCAAGTCAAACGATCCACGCGGCGCCATCCGCAACTACATCAAAGGCATCCCCAAGGGCACTTAAATTGCTGACAAGCGCTGATTTCCATGACATGAAAATTTAGGCAGCGAGTCCTAATCTACCCCCCATCGCGCCACGGCGTACTTTTAGAGGGTAGAAAATGCTACAGCAACGCATCAGAATCAGCGACTTGGCGACTACACAGGCCAAGCAAGGACTCCTCCCGGTTAGTCCATCCACCATCTGGCGATGGGTCCGCGAGGGCCACTTCCCCAAGCCATTCAAGATCGGCTCCCGTGTCACCGTTTGGGATCGTACCGAAGTTGAAGCCTTCATCGCCAAGCGCGCGGAAGGCGGTGCGAAATGAACTACGCACCCACCGCCCAAGCAATCATCGAAGGCGAGCAGCACGCCAATGCGGCACTGGTTCAAGTCAGCGCCCACAATGCCGGCCAAGACTGCCTATTCCAATCTCTGGCGCCAATGCTTCCCAATACCTGCGATGACCATGCTCGTGCCAGCATTCGTGGATTCTGCCGCGCCCTGCAAAAGCACATTGAGCGAGGTGTGCAATGAGCCCCCGATTCCGACGCGCCTGCAGATTGGCCTTATCGGGGAAGTTTACCAGCATGACTTTTTCGATTCATGTCGGTGCTCCTAATGCCTCCGCTATGATCTTCGAGATGCGGCGAAAGGGCCTATCACTGCCCTGTGAAATTGTCTCCATGCGAAACCGTGACGGCGATCCTTGCCGCGTGGGATGGTTCAGTCTGACGGCCGAAGACCGCAAGAAGGTTCGCGCTTGGCTGAAAGAGTGAGGCCGGCTAATGGGAGTCGACAAGGCGGCCAAGAAGGGTAAAGGCGGGAAGCTATACGGGCACTTTGTCGGCATTCCGCGAAAGGTATTGATGTCTCACGCCTATCGCGGCCTGTCGCATACCGCTCGAAGCCTCTTATGGGACATCGCAATCCAGTACGTCGGACACAACAACGGTGGATTGCTTGCCTCGGTCACATACCTGGCAAAACTCGGCTGGACTTCGCGCGATGTCGTTCAGCGAGCCAAAAAAGAACTTGTTGATTCCGGCCTGCTGTTCCTAACCGCGCAGGGTCATAAACCGCGAAAGGCCAGTCAGTACGCTTGCACATGGTTGCCGTTAGATAAGTGCGAAGGTTTCGACCCTGGAGTCGAAAAGGCGTATCGACTCAACGAATTTCTGCTGATTGGCCCGCCTCCCGATGTCCGTCCGACGGTCATCAAGCAGACGCCCGTGTAACGGACATCAAGCGCTTCTACTGTACCGCTGGACGGACATCAACAAGTACCGATAGTACCGTTAGACGGAACAGTAGGAGGCATTTTCGGAAATTCTCGATGTCCGCCTCACGGTAACCCTGTATATCGACCATCTGCGGGTGGGGTTCTAAAGCAGTTGCAGGCACTACGCCTGTGCCAGTCCTGATTCAAAGGCAGTCACATCGCGAGGCCATCGAAGGGACTTGCAAGGGCCATCGAAGGGGCTTGTTGGAACCCTTTCGAACTGAGCCCCGAAGCGTTCGCATCAGTACGCGTGGACCACGCGATCAAGTAACTTGCCTGTCCCTGGCTTGTCCTTGGGGACAGCAACGAGACGAACACGTGACAGGCTTCCCGCTGGAATTCCATGCTGCTGGCGCTGGCATTCCGTGGCGAGACATTGATCGAAACGCCACTGAAACGAAAGTGAAACGCGTTTCAAAACGCGTACGCAACTGAACGAAAACGAACAAGAGCACTGTGAAGAATTGGAGAAGCAACGATGATGCATGACCCATTCGGGCGCTGCACGGCCCCACCAAAAAAACAGTTCGAGGTCTTGCGGCGCGAGGAACGAATCCTATCACTTGGTGATTGGGCCGTCGCCGTAGTTGCAGGTGCCCCGCGGGATTCACAGGTCGAATACTGGCTCGCGGAATGCCTTATCGCCTGGCTACGCAGCGCGGGCGGAAAGCTGACTCGCGACCACCTCAAGACAGCGGCGGAACCAGGCAGCACTCAAAGTGAATCACGCGTATGGCAACGCTTAAAGGAGCCCTCCTCGCGAGGACAGCCAATCACCAAAGATCCTGCAACAATGGAATCATCAATCAATCAGGAGGGCGAGCAGAAATGAGCAAGGTTCAACGACATGTTGTCGCGCATTACATCAGGTCGGCGTATGTAGGCAAAGGCGCACCAGAAACGGCAGCGTGCTATGCGATGGCTCAAAACTGGGCTGATGCCGAAGCCGTAGCTACCGACTGCAAGGCTATTGCTACCGCCCTGACGACGACTGACTACGCTTCAACAGCGGTCGCAGCGGACTTCTCCGCAGCAGTAAGGCCGCGAACTATCCTTGGTCGCCTGACTGCGGCTCGCCGAGTTCCTCCACTCTGCCGAATTCTGACCAACCGTGGCGAATCGGCTGCTGAATTTGTCGGGCAGGGTAAGCCGATCCGCCTTAGCAAGCTGGACCTCGATGGCGGGGTCATGAACGAACTGAAGGTTTGCGGCATGGGCGTCTTCGACAAAGAAATCCTTCGCTCCAGCTCGCCGCAAGCAGATGCCGTTATGGCGGAAGACCTGGCCGCAGCATGCGTACAAGCGATGGACCGCGCATTCCTGGACCCGAGCAATGCCGGCATCGCCGAGGAAAGGCCGGCAGCCGTAACCTACGGTGCCCCATCGTTAGCATCCACTGGCGCGGCGTTCGCCCAAGTCGACGCCAACCTTACGAAAATGCTGCAAATGCTGGTGAGCGCCGGCAGCGATGCGCTGAACGCTGTGTGGATCGTGCGGCCAGAAACCGCGATTGCCCTTAGTTCATTGCGTGATACCTCTGGCGCCCTGGCATATCCTCAGATTTCGGTCCTTGGCGGCACACTGAAAGGCGTTCCGGTACTGGTCACGGGCAACCTGCCAGAGCCTGGTAGCCCAGCGCTCGCGCACATAGTCCTGCTGGATCAAAGCCAAGTCACTTACATCGACGAAGGCGCGGCAAAGGTTGAGGTCTTCGACCAAGGCTCACTTGAGATGTTGGATAACCCAACCAACACTTCCACCGGCTCGGCCACCGCGACCAACATGATTTCTCTATTCCAGGTGAATTGTGCGGCGTTCCGTGGAACCATTTGGACGAACTGGCAGTTGCGCCGACCCTTCGTCGTTGTCATGACCGGCGTGAGCTACTAAACGGAGAACATCATGGCAGTGGATTTGAAAGACATCGCAGACAAAACCATCTTCGCGATCCGCAACTACGTCGACAAGCGATCCGTCGAACCTATCCATGTCCTTGAGCAGCGTATGCGAGATCTCGAAGAACGCTTGCGCGCGCTGGATGGGCAGAAAGCACACGTCGGAAAGTACCGGCCTGGCATGTACATGACCAAAGACATGTAGAACTTCACTGGGTAACACCTGCCGAGAAATCGGCAGCACCCGTGGGTGAGACGCCACCGCGACGGGTAACTATTCAAAGGACTCGAAATGCTTGAACTTCAACAAATGACAATCATGACCGTTGGTCGGCTGACGGAACTCAATTGGCGGCCGAAGAAGGACTGCGAGGCGCTAGTGGTCTTGTGCCCCAGGGGAGCTCAGCCAATGACTACGTTCGTGCATAGCTTTGAGCGTGTAATCGAAATGCTGCAAGAACTTCGCCCGATCAAGGTGGAACTCGAACACGCTCACGGCGAATACTGCCCTGAACTACAACAAGGGGTGGCCGCATACATCACTGAATGCACCCTTGATAACTGCGCACGGGCACGGTAACGAGGGGGCTACTTTGAATCACAACATCTTGTGACGCGAACTAGCAAACCGAAGTTTTTCAAGCTGCCAACGCCAGGTCCGGATCCATCTTAGCAAATGCTGACGTAATCTCGATTTGGGACTCAATCGTGACGATTTGATCATTGATAGAACTCCAGAACTGGGCATAGTCCTGTCCTGATTTGTAGACGGCCGGCCCGTGGCCCTCAGCACCTTTTGCCGCAGCGTCAGCTTCGATAAGCGTGGCGTAGATCTGCAGAATGATCTTCACTACGTCAGATGGCAGAGGTTGCGCCATCAACGTGCGCAATGTTTGAATACAAGAATCGATACGGCCCATTTCGTGATATTTGAACGCGCTGCCGTAGGGCCACTTATCAATGCTTCGAATGAGATTTTTCAAAGTGACGAGTGAATGACTTACCAATCCTTCCGCAATAATCGACACGCGCAAGCGCTCCTCTGCTGCCTTCTTTCGCTCGGATTGCCTTTGATGTTTGAGCTGTTGATTCGCAATCCGAAAGGCCCCGTAGATTGCTGCAATCGATCCAATGGCCTGAACCCATGCGGCGCCTTCAGCCGACCAAAGCGGCGATTTGGCTATGAGCTGGATCAGAGACGCCACTCCAAAGGCTACAACAACAGTCACAACCACGGTGCCAATAAAGCGATAGATATGTTCGGGATTCATAGAAGTTTCAATGTTGGAAACGCTGCAGCATACCATGCTGCCACCTTGAAAAATCTAGCGCTACGGCCCAGTACTGCCCTATTCATAAATCACATCGCTGAAGCAAAATTTCTGCGCGAATGTGATGGAACCCACATCCTTTAGGAGAATCACTATGGCACTCTTGTTTATTGACGGCTTCGATCATTACGCCACGGCGGACATCACCAAGAAATGGACTGCGAGTTCCGGCAGCGTTATCAATGCCAGCGCGGGTCGTGGAGGTGGCGGCGCTTTGGGTGTCGGTGCCGGTGGCAGCAACACCAAACGGGTACTGGTAGGGAGCTACGGCACGTTGATTGCCGGTTTCCGGTACCAGCCGAATGCATTGCACAGCGCAAACAACATAATTTTCCGATTCGATGAAGGCGCGACAAACCACATCATGCTGCGATTAAATAACAGCACCAGCAAGATTGACGTCTATCGCGGTGGCTCAACGCTTCTCGGGTCAACTGCTAGTACGTTCGCGCTGTCGGCGTTCACCTACGTTGAGATCAAAGTGGTGATTCACGACACCACGGGCTCGATCACCATCAAGCTAAATGGTAGCGGCACGGCGGATCTGACGTTGACGAACATCGACACAAGGAACGGTGGCACTGGCGTAATCGACACAATCTATTTCGGAGATCCCGGGACATTTGCCGGAAACGCCTTTTATGATGACTTTTATCTGGTCGACACCTCCGGCTCAACTAACAACGATTTCCTGGGCGATTGCAGGGTCGACACGCTTCTCCCGAACGGCGACGGCAACTACAGCCAGTTCACACCGAGCACCGGCAGCACGCACTACACGCTGGTCGATGAATCGACGCCGAACACCACAGACTATAACGATGGCGCTGCAGTGGGCGACCGTGATAGCTACACGATGGGAAACCTCACTGCGCTGACTTCGCAAACCGTGTACGGCGTGCAGGTCAATGCCGCATTGAACAAGGACGATGCCGGATCTAAAGGCGCTGCGACGTTCGTGCGTTCATCTGGCACGAATGGCGATGGCAGTGGAGCGGCGCTCAGCACCTCCCAAACCTACGTACGCCAGATTTTCGAAACAGACCCAAATGGTTCCATTGCCTGGACTGAATCGACGGTCAATGCGATGGAAGCCGGCGTCAAGGTAACAGCATAGGAGAACCACGATGACCGTTGCACGCACCAGTCAAGTTGCCGCAGAAGTCCTGCGCACAAACACGGGCCTAGTCACCCGCACAAGCCAGGTCGTGGCCGAAGTCCTGCGCACGAACACAGGTACTAAGATCCGGGCCTCGCAGGTGGCCGTAGAAGTCATACGTCCGAATGCAGCCGTTAAGCCGAACCGCCGTCCCGTAGTGTGCGTCATCTGCTAGCCAGGGGGGGGCGGTCAAAAAATCTGGATCGAAACAAATGGGACACCGCGCTCCCTCCCATGCGCAGAAAAAATCCCTCTTTTTAAAGGAATTCAGCAAATGGCCGGCGTCAAAGGTAAAAGCGGTGGCCCCCGCAAGAACTCAGGCGGTGCCCGACCTGGTGCGGGCCGCCCCAAGAAGCCAAAGGAACCGACGCCGCAGATCTCGGAGCGGGATATGCTTCAACTACTGCAAGACATCGCGCTCGGGCGCGTGGAAGCCACGAATATTCAGGTAAGGGCTGCCATAGCCGCAGTGCAGTACACACACGCTAAGAAAAATCCGGAAGGCAAAAAGGAAGCGGCCGAGCAAGCGGCAAAGGCTGCAGTGAAAGGCCGGTTTGCATCAAGTCCGGTGCCACTGCAACTAGTCAGTCTGAAGAAAGGGAAATGATGGTCACGAATTTGAAAGGGGTACCACCACCGTCGCCACAGCTCACGGCGATTGAATATCTGCTGCGCGTGATGAATGACCCCGCTGCGGAGATTGAGCTGAGAATCCAGGCGGCCATCGCTTTGCTTCCGTATCTGCACAAGGCCATCACACCTCTTTGCTCTCATGTCAGTGACGACGAATAGGAAGACGAATAGCTGCAAGGCACCAGGCCGCCCTATGAGCTTTTCGGGTATGCCACCTACTTTGGGGGCGTGAATGTTGGGGCAACCTTGGCGTTATCGGTCAGGTCCTTGTGCTCTGGCAGCCAGTCTTTGATTGGGATCTTAATGAAGCCATATTTCTCGTGAATCGCGGTTGCGCACGAGTAAAGAAGGATCACTAGAATCACTCCAATGATCCACCGTATGGTTTGCTGGGACCACAACTTCCACATATCCCGCCGTTCTGAAGCTCGCTTCTCTTTGTCGTGTACCAATTGCGCCAGGTGCAGGGTTCTATTTTTATATTCCTCATTGGCGAATTGTCGCTGCAGGCTAGCTCGATAATCATCGATTTGTCGGCAGACCTCCCTTGTATCTAACACGTATCGCTCTATGTCTTCGAGAAATCCAGCGTCTTGCGGGAAGTTCGTTATATATTCACGTATAGCGCATGGGGTATTTCCGTCCATCCCACGACCTCCAGAATTGACTAGCAGGCGATCAAAACTATCCAATCGATCTTTAAGACGACGGGTAATCGTGCCTAAATCAACGTGAAATTTGTTGTCGTCCATATACTCAAGCGCGCAAAAGTTAGGGTTGGTAAGTGAATATTATCAGTTAGCCGGATGCAAGCTACACTGTATGGAGGTACAGCTAAATCCACCAACTCCGCAAGAACGGAATCCGCCGCTCCGACAGGGAATTCAACAAGGCCCCCGGCACTGCTGGCATAGAAACGCTCCTACGTGGCTATCCTGACTGCGAAGCAGTGCGCTTACTCGCGAATTGCGGCAGGAGATGCCCCTCTTGATCGGCAGACCGTAAATAGCGGCACAATGTTAAATCTTAAGCTGGCATGTTCCGACTAGGACGTTCCTCGGTTAAGATAGCCAGAACCGAAGGAGCATTTCGACGTTGCACAGATGCGCGCACCCTGATTGCCTCGAAACACTGAACAACGAGGGGGACGATATGGTAGTCATGTATAAGCCCATAGAGCACAAAAAACTGGCGGAAGAGGTGTTTGCCCCGAAACTAGATATCGCTGAGGTGCGAGAGAAGATTGTACTTGCGCTCAACAATCCGTCATACCGCTCTCGTACATTGCAGGGCATTTCGCAAGAGACTAAGTTACAGCCAACTGTCGTGTTACAAGCCATCACGAACGATAGAATTCTTGCGCACGCGGTGAAGATCGTCCCGATGCGTTCTAAGGACGGCCGGCTTCTGATCACGACAAAAAACCGATTCTCTAAGGAGGCTTCTTTCAAGGAAAAATTTGTAGATTTCTTTGCTTCGAGAAGGCAAGAGGTGGTGGATGCAAAATGAGATCGCAAGCCCTTGGGCCATATTGCAACCAAACTTGCATTTAATCGTAATCTCCATTTTTGGCGGTCTCGTGCTGTTCTGCTTGAAATTCACAGAACATTTTCAGCGCAGTGAACAGGACAAGATGCCGACAAAAAAATATTTAATCTTCTTTATTGGACTCTCAATCGGACTCCCGCTTTTAGGAGCCGGAGTTACATCGATATACATAATGAATGGCGATAAGCTAAGCCCCATTCTAGCCCTTCAGGTTGGACTTACTTCACCTGCGATAGTGCAAAGTTTAATCATTGCGGCCGCAAACTCGCTCGCTAAGAACTCTGCACCTGCTATCGCCGCCGGCCAATAAGTTGTCCGCCTCCTGTTCTAATTAAGTTGGTGGAAATCCTGCTGCCAAGTGATCTGGACGAAAATACTCGATGCGCCCTCCCTGTAAGAGTGCCCACGCTGATGGGTATGCCTCACCGAGGCGTATGCTCGCCTTCTCGGCATTGGGCCGGAGTGAATGCCTCCAGGACATGAGCAATCATTTCAGGCGCGCAGCCTCGATCAAACAGGAATTCAACGGCCGCAAGGCGCGACTGCGCGTTCGCTATAGCGATAGCCGCGCAGGCCAGGTGAGTCATGTTGTGATTCGGGCGCTCACTGTCCACATTCATCTCCCGCACCTAGTATGCTCCGATGCAGACAGCGCAAACAAAATCTGTAACCAATAGTGTGGGCCCGATTCGCAAGTCGGAGTAGTCTTTTCGAATGACCAGACGCACCGACCAAGTTACAGCAGAAAAAGTCTCGCTCGCACTGCTTTCCAGGGAAGCATTTGGCCTCGACGTCGGCCTGCGAACCGCGATGTTCTTCGGATTGCCGCGAGTGCTGGTGGCGGCGATATTTTCTCGTGCGACCAGGGAGACACGAAAGGACGTTCAAGGGATTGGGGCTAAGGCTGTCCGGCGTCAACTGCATCGGTAGATTCCCGGCCTAAAACACCGGACTGTGCTGGCGCAGATCGTGGTGCTGCAGATTGCTGACCGGTGCCATCTTCGCGTCTGGCTGCTAGCAACCATGCACGCGCCCATCGTAAAGAAGCTGCGCGCCCCGCATCATGCGGGGCCGAGACAAAGCGTTCAAAGGCGAGACTCGAACGGAATCTCGCATAGGTCTGGCGCGAATAGGCCGCGGCATTGATGTAGATCATGCTGCTAGCGTAGCTGGGCTAACCGACGATACTTTGAGAAAAATCAATGCATCTATAAACAGCGCTAGGCACAGCACATTTGTTGTTGCGGGACGGCCGTAGTCAACTACAGCTAAGCGTTCACCTATTAAACCAGAGATACGGCCAGCCCGTGAAGGCTAACGCGACAAGCGAAATTACAATAGCCCAGCCAGCCAACCTTGCCGATCTTTTTGCCGAAAGTGCAGAGTCTTCTGCGGCGATCGTGGATCTTTCCGTTAAAGCGTTTTGCGTTTTGCGCTCGACGGCCGCTTCAGCCTTTTCGCGCTCGCTCTCGGCATACTCACGTGCGAAGACCCACTTACTGAGTTCGTATGCTTCTTCGCCACTACCTTGCCTGGCGATCCAAGCCCTTGCCTCAGCGTGCGACTTGTCGCTGAAATATCGTTTTAGGTCTTCCAGTTTTTCTTGAGCCATAACCTGATATTCGCGCGTCAGTTTGATGAGTGATTTACTCTTGCAACTTCGTTCGTTCATTCACCCACTTTTCGGCGACGTTGAGACTAGCCTGAGCTGCTAAATGCTCGGTTTCAAACGGTGGCTGCGACGTAAAGTCGGCACCGAATTGCTTTTGGCCGTCCTTAAAGATGCGATACAGACCGTTCCAGCCGCCGCTTTCTGCTTTACGCTCGTAGCTACCGTAGTGAATTACAAAACCTTTGTACTCAATTTCTTTCGTTGCGACGAGTTCGATCATTTTGACTCCCTTGGCAAAAGGAAAAGCATAGCATGAACCGCTCCAGTGAACCGAAGCGCGAGAGCCCATGCGGCAGATAGGTCTTAAGCCGGCCAAACGCCTGCACCCCATGCAAGGCGCCAGATGTTTGCCGGTACGATTCCGCGGGCCGGAATCGTACCGGCACTCCTGTTACCATTGCCTTGGACGAAAAATCTCCTTGTAAACCCTGAAGCACGACCTATGCTGAAGGTGCCGAGACAGTTCTCGGCCGAGTTTGGCGACTCGGAATAGTCAAAGGCGGACAACCGCCACCTGGCGGTATTTTTTCGTCCGCATCATCGTGCCTCCTATGGAGCGGCGGTGTGGGGATACCTTCGGGTATGCCGGTTTCCTTTGACGCCGGTTCGCCAACCTCGCTACTTGCCGCTCCCCCTCCGCTGGGGCGGCTCACAATCTGGGAGCCCGTCATGAAAAGCCAAGCCAACCATGTAAGCGCCGCTGACGTCAAAAGGCGCAACTCCGAAATTGAAGACCTGATGGATGTTGTGGACCATCTCCACGCAGCATGCTCTAAGGCGATCTTCTTGAATACCGCCGCCATGCAGGCGATCGAAGACGAGCAGCCGAAAAAAATCGTTGCTGCCACGTATATGGTGTATGACTACCTTCACGAAATTCAGGGCATCAAGGACCTGATCAGCGAAAAATTCATCCCGAAGGTGCAATCATGAGCGCCGCAGCCAAAGACCTTACGCTAGGCGAGATGGCGTGCGAGATCGGGCTCAAAGGCGATCAAGTGGCCAAGACAATTCAGCTTGTCATTGACTCCATTCAGGATCAGCCGGAAGCAGAGGTACTGATGCTGGTGCAGGACAACATCCGGCAAATGTGCGGCCTGGCCGAGCAACTGGAAATTCGGGTGACATCATGAGCGCCCGAGTCGACACCCTGTTCCGCGCCGCATTCGCTGGCCCACGCGATCCGCGCAGCGCACCCTACAAGGCCGGCGTACACGCCGCCTTGGCCTTCCGCATCGACGGCAAGGGCTTCGCCCACCCGTACCAACCCGGCACCGCCGAGGACGACGCCTACTATGCCGGCATCAGCGAGGGCCACGCCATTTGGCGCCGTGAACAGAATGGAGGTGTGCAATGAAACCGAAAGCACCGAAGCCGCGCCGCATCCGTAACTTCAATGACCTCTCGTTTAATAAGCGCGACGCGGATGGCAAACATCTAGCCTGGTTCATGCCAGCACGCACTAACAACTGGCACGAACACTACGGAATCGGCGAAACGTGGTTCGAAGAAATTGTGCAGCTCGCACGTGTGAAGCCTGAACATGCATATCGTGCGATGAAATACGGCGCTGCCGAGGCTTGCACGAAATATGGCAGCTACGGCCATACCGAGGGTTTCTTCGACATGATGGCGCGTTGGGCTCTCGCCGGAATCCTCGCAAGTGAGAAACTCCCTGAGCTGCCGTTCAAAATCAATGAGATGGGCCTTCCGACGCGTGAAGGCATGGAGTACTGGCTTTCTCGGGAAGGTAAAAAGGTCGGGGAAGTGCCTGACACGCAGTCGCCCTACAAGATCTGCGACAACAAGAATGCAATTGGCCGCGGTATTCGCCTGGTGGCCGTTAATGGTCAGACGATGTCTACGCCGACGTCTTGAAAACTGCCGCCTTGGGCACCTTTGAATCTTACTCGGAGGATGATATGACACCCGAAAAGCTAATGGCCACGGCCGCGACGCTTGGCGATCTTGTTGATCTACTGGAGCGGCTGCCGGAGTCGAAACATGAGGCGGCGGTGAACATGCTGATGTGCAGTCTCGTGCAGAATTTTTGCTTCGACCTGGCGAAGAGCATGATGCAGAACCGGGATGACCCTTATGCTGCACTGGTGCAAACCGTTAATGGCTTAACTGAATGGAGCGACACGCAGAAGACGCTGGCAAAGATTCTTTTGAAAAACCCATCGAAACTGCCCGACGTCCCCGGTCACGCGGCCGATACGTGAGCTCTAATCCACCAGCCTACCAACTAGCTCAGGCCTTCTGAAAAAACGTATTTCGTAGCTGGCCCAAGCCACTTGCCTCCGACGATTTATGGGCGCGTGCTATGCTCCCAGCGATTTCACTATGGGGGAAGTAATGAAGCCGCTGAAGGCCGGTGAGTTCGCCAGGATATTTGGCGGAGTAATTGTTATGCTGGTGATCCTGCTCGGCACTTTTGCAGCGGTCCAGGCACTTGCCGTGTCACCACTCTGGACTGGAGGTGCCGATGCGGCCGGCTGGCTCAGTGCTATTGGGACCATCGGAACACTTATCTATGCGATCGTTTTAGCAAACTCCCAGGAGCGGCAACGGCGCCATGAGGCCCACACTGTCGCCCAGGTATTCGCCGCTGGACTTGATGCGGATATGACTCACGCGCTCGATCTCCTTTGTGAGAACGACGAACATCTCGGACGAGTGCTAATGGGTGGGGTATTTGAGGGCAGCAAGGTTATGAATCGATTCATGGTGATTAGGCAAATCGATACGGCCGACCTCGCAATTTTAGTTCCACTTAGAGATGGACTGGCGGTGAAATTAACCTACGCACAAGGACGCCTAAACACAGCCCGGAGAAAATTTGAGCAGCTCTTCCCAGTTGCAGATTTCAAGCCGACAACCCTTGAGTTGCCAAAGATCGAGGAAATGCGCCAATGGAACGATTTCCTTCTCCGCCTCTACGTTGAGGTAAAAATGCTTTGTCAACATGCTGGAGATGATCTTCGGGTGCAGGTAGAGTCGGATAAGAGTCGTACCCATTCATGAGGGAATTCCACCGCCCCTTCGGTTGCTTCGGGAAACGCAAACTGTGGCGTTGAAACAACTTTCCGGACTTTTTCCGGACTAGAAAAAACTAAGGGCCTACGCATTGCGTAAGCCCTTGTTTTTACTACTGAATCTTGGTGGGAAGTACAAGTTTCGAACTTGTGACCCCTGCAGTGTGAATGCAGTGCTCTACCCCTGAGCTAACCTCCCGAAGTGGCGCTATTATAGACTAGGGTTGCGCCAAACACAAGTTCCCTTGACC
>Ga0102594_1001428_pt1 | contig 14942 bp, 16 predicted proteins | sample AraplaCol_mLB_r2_2_FD_76863 | JGI IMG/M metagenome (GOLD analysis project Ga0102594, IMG submission 76863) | Arabidopsis root microbial communities from North Carolina, USA - plate scrape MF_Col_mLB_r2 (SPADES assembly) (version 2) | ecosystem: Host-associated > Plants > Roots > Endosphere...
TGGGCAGCGGCATGGAAGCCGGCGACGCCGGCCTCGTCCCGCCGCCGCCCGTGCCGGTGTTCACCGGCGAGGTTCCCGAATTGCGCGATGCGATGAGCCTGGTCTGGCGCAGCCTGCTGGTGTGGCTCGCCGTGCTGGCGCTGTTCGTGATCGCCGGCTGGGTGAGTTGACGCAGCCGCTTAGAAGAACGGCGCTTTGACGATGCAACGCGCTGCGGCGCGGTCATCGCTGTCACAACTGAATTGCAATGAGGCGCGGTGCGCTGCGCTTACCCGGGCTACAAAGGCAAGGCGAATACCTCAGCCCGGCGCCATCCACGCGAACGCCGCGAACGGCAGATTCCGCAGCACGCCGAACGCGATCAACACCGCGATCCACACGCGCCCATCGTGCGCGTAACGATTCACCCATGCCGGCAGCAGCGGCTTCGCCAGCCACCATTGCATCAGCATCACCGCGAGCAGCGGCAGCGCGATCATCGCCAGCGGATTCATCGACCACGCACGCGCCACGTCGCCATGCACCAACGCGTGCAGCATGCGCGTGAGACCGCACCCGGGGCAGTGCAGTCCTGTGATGGCATGGAGCGCACAGGGCCACAACGCATTCGCATCCAATACCCGCAACGCCGCGACGCCGAACGATGCGACCACCGCCGTGGCTCCGACCACGGCGGTGCGCATCTGGAACGCATGCGATGGCGTGCGCGAAGCAACGGCGCTCATGGGGTCTGCACGTGCTGCACGTTTTCCAGTTCGTGCATCATCTGCTGGTAACGCGCCATGCCGCCGGCGCTGAGGAACCAGATCGTCCAGCACAGGCCGAGGATCGTCAGGCCCGTGGTGATCCAGCACCACAACTTCGCGCGCCGCGAGGCCACCCATGCGCCGGCTTCATCGCCCGCCGCCAGCTTCGTGTTGACCTGTGCGGCGAAGACAATGGCGATGACGCCCGGAATCGTGCCGACGATGCAGCAGAACAACACCGAGGCGATCGTGATGAGGATCGCCCAGATCATGTAGTTCGGAATGCGAGTGGCCAGCGGGGAAGGCGACGACGGCGGAACGGGAGGCGGCACGTTCATGGCGATCCTTCGGGTGTGCCGCGACGACGCGGCGACCCGATCCTATGGGGCGCACCATGGTCCCGCCGTGATGGCTCAGGCCGCCTCGCCCCGCATCGCCCGCACCTTCGCTTCCAGCGTGGCCGCATCCACCGCCGGGTCGATGATCGGCGCCTGCGCCATCACCTCCACCGGTGCGCGGAACCGGCGCGGCACGCGCATCTGGCCCAGCCGGCTGTCGCGACGGCTCCACATGCTCGTCCACATGTTCCGCAGCGCCATCGGCACAACCGGCACCGCCTGCCCGCGCGCTGCGGCGCGTTCCAGGATGTGCTCCACGCCCGACTTGAACGGCGCGATCTGCCCGTCCTTCGTCAACGCGCCTTCGGGGAAGATGCCGACCAGTTCGCCCTCGGCCAGCGCCGCGTCGATCTCGTCGAACGCCTTGCGCATCAGCTCCGGGTCTTCCTTCGCGCCGGCAATCGGAATGGCCTTGGCGGTGCGGAAGATCCAGCTCATCACCGGTATCCGGAAAATCTTGTAGTACATGACGAAGCGGATCGGCCGCGGCACGCTCGCCGACAGGATCAGCGCATCCATGTAGCTGACGTGGTTGCACACGATCAGCGCCGCGCCTTCGTCCGGCACGTGCTGTTCGATGCCGTGCGGCCGCATGCGGTACAGCACGCGCACCAGCACCCAGCTCAGGAAGCGCATCATGAATTCGGGCACCAGCGTGAAGATGTAGATCGCCACGAACACGTTCGCGATCGCCAGCGCCAGGAACACCTGCGGGATCGTCCATCCGAAGAAGCGTTGCACCACGATGCCCAGCACCGCCGCCAGCACGATGAAGCCCGCGTTCTGGATGTTCATGCCGGCGATCACGCGCGAGATCTCGCTGCGCGGCGTGCGGCTCTGGATCAGCGCGAACAGCGGCACTGCGAAGAAACCCGCGAAAAGGCCGATGCCCGTAAGGTCCATCGCGATGCGCCAGCTGCCCGGCTGCTGCAGGAACGCGCCGACGCTTAGCCCCGCGACGGTCGCCTCGCCGCTGCGCGCGAAGTACAGGTCGAGCATGAAGGCGCTCATGCCGAACGCGCCCATCGGCACCAGGCCGATTTCCACCGTGCGCGCCGACAGCTTCTCGCACAGCATCGACCCCACGCCCGTGCCGATGGAGAACAGCGCCAGCGCGAAGATGTACAGCGTCTGGCTGCCGCCCAGGTTCTCGACGGCGTAGCTGGGCAGCTGCGAGGTCAGCACCGTGCCGATGAACCAGAACCACGAAATGCCCAGCACCGAATTGCGCACCGCCACCTGCCGCTTCGCCAGCTTCAGCACGGCGAGCGATTCGGGAATGGGATTCCAGTTGATCTTCAGGTCCGGCGCGCCGGCCTCCGCGCGCGGAATGAAGCGGCTGACGATATTGCCGCCCACCGCAAGCGCGATGATCGCGGTGGCCGCCACCACCGGCCCGTGCGTGCCGGCAAGCTCGAAGATCAGGCCGCCGAAGATCATGCCGATGAGGATCGACATCGACGTGCCCATCTCGACCAGCCCGTTGCCGCCGGTGAGTTCCTCGGGCTTCAGCACCGAGGGCAGGATCGAATACTTCACCGGTCCGAACAGCGTGGACTGCACGCCCGTGCAGAACAGCGCGACGAGCAGCACGACCATGTTCTGCGTGAGGAAACCCACCGCCGCCAGCGACATGATCACGATTTCCATCGTGGTCGTGATGCGGATGAGCTTCGACTTCTCCAGCTTCTCGGCGATCTGCCCGGCCGTGGCGGAGAACAGGAAGTAGGGCAGGATGAACAACGCCGGCGCCAGGTTGGTGTAGAGCGTGCGTTCCTGTTCGTCGACCCCGAGCCAGAACAGCAGCCCGATGATTGCCTGCCGGTACACGTTGTCGTTGAACGCCCCCAGGCACTGGGTCACGAAGAACGGCAGGAAGCGCCGCTGCCGCAGCAGGTCGAACTGACTGTGTGCCATGCACTCAACGTTGGGGCTGGAGGTTCGCGGGAGACTAGCAAATCCGGATTAAGATCCTCTCGCATTGGTTAGCCCTCCCGTTTGGTCCTCGCGCGGCATGGCGTGGCGAAGGAAGGTCCGCCTCCATCGCCGGAGGACACGCGCCCCTCCGTAGGGCACATCCCACTCCGGCAGAGCCCGGCCACGGCCCGAACGACCGCGAAAAACACGCGATTCGGATGAAAGGGCTCCCACGGCCTCCCCCCGCGGGTCCGCGCGCGGCATCATTCCCGACCAGGTGTAGGAAAACAGGAAAACGGCAATGGCCGGCATGTGGATGGTCCGCGGCGATGGCGGACGGTTGTACGAGGACTTCCGGGAGCGGAAGGTGGCGGCCATTGGCTGGACCGAGTTGGGAACGGCGACCAAGGGCATGTCGCGAAAGGATCTCGCCGCGATGTTCCGCGAGGCGGCGCCGAACCTTGGGCAAGGCGCGATCGTGGCCGGCGCCTCGCAGGTGTGGCGCTTCATCAATGAGATTGCAATCGGCGATACCGTCGTGACGTACTCACCGTCCAACCGCACTTACCTCATTGGAGTCGTCACCGGCGAATCGACTCACAAGCCGGACTGGGCCGCCGACGACATGGTGTTGGCCCGCGCGGTGGACTGGAGGCATGAAGTCGAACGCGACGTGCTCAGCCAGCCCACACGCAACAGCCTGGGCTCCACGCTTACCGTCTTCCAGGTGCCGCCCAATGCCGCGAAGGAACTGACCGCCGTGGCGACGGGCAAACCGGCGCCCGCAGTTGCGCCCCTTGAACTGGTTCTGGATGACGAACAGTCCGACCCGTTCGATGGCATCGAGGCTGCCGCAGCCGAGCGCATCAAAGACCGCATCAGCGCGCTCGACTGGGCGGAGATGCAGGAACTGGTCGCCGGCATCCTGCGCGCGATGGGCTACAAGACGCAGGTCTCGCCAGCGGGCGCCGATCGCGGCAAGGACATCGTCGCCTCACCCGACGGCTTCGGCTTCGAGAATCCGCGCATCGTCGTGGAGGTGAAGCACCGTCAGGAAAAGATGGGCAGCCAGGAAGTCCGCAGCTTCATCAACGGCCGCCACAAGGACGATCGCGGTCTATACGTCAGCACTGGCGGCTTCAGCCGCGAGGCGTACTACGAAGCTGATCGCGCACCCATTCCGACAACCCTTTGGACGCTGGACCAGTTGGTCCGCGCGCTGATGGATCATTACGACAGCACCGATACCGAGACGAAGCGACTGGTGCCGTTGAAGCGGATGTATTGGCCGGCTTGATCCTAGGGAGGATCAGTGCGCAGCGTAGTCGTGCCCGGACCCTCTGAGGAAGCCCGGGCAGATGCAATACATCCCTATGCGCTGACGCGTCGCGCATCCGCCAGCGCGCTATCGAGTTGTTCCGCAATCCGGAGGAAGCAATCGGACAACGCTTCGGTAGAGACGACCACTTCGTCACGGTCGTCTTCGCTGCGAGGTTCGGCCAGGCGGCCTAGCAGGCGCAGTTCCTCGCGGGTGTGCTGCAGGGCAACGTACATGTCGATCGAGAGGGCGTAGTAGGGCGTTTCAGGGTGTTCGGTCTTGCGGGTTCCGTTTCGCATGTTGGGTTCCAGGCTGTCCTGCCGCTCGCGCTGCACGATTGCAGCGCGAGGTTGTCGGGAGGTTCAAACGCCTTGATCAACGGCTGGGCGTATTTCCCTTGCGGGTGTTGTATTAGCCGCCCTCCCGACGCAGAACACTTGCGTCGGATGTGTCTCGCAATGAGACACAAAAGAGCCACCGATGTTACGGGGTGGCTTCCGCTGACCAAGGAGGTTTGAAACTCCGTGGAAGCAAGTTTCCCGATGCACCGTCAGCGCATCAATGCGATTTCGTAAGAGAGTGTCGCGGGTGTGGTGGCGTCACGTCACAGTTCGTGACGCGCAACGCGCATCAAGGCGAAAGCACAATGCGCGCAGGTTTGCCGATCCGAGCGGCGAAGGTCACCAGCATGTCGAGACTGAAGTTCTCGGCCTTGCCTCGGACCAGATCCGAAACTCGCGACTGACTCACGCCGAGAATCTTCGCTGCTGCGGTCTGGGTGAGCCCTTGGGCTTTCAGTTGCTTTTCCAGTTCGATCATCAGATCGGCGCGCATGGCGAGCACCTGCGCTTCGGCGCTTTCGAATCCAAGATCGGCGAAAACGTTTCCGCTGGATGCGACGATTTCGGAAGCCTTCTTCGGGTTTCTGGTAGCCATGATTGCCTCCTTACTCGATGAGTTGATAACGGGCCTTGCCCTTGTCGATGTCCTTCTGCTCAGTCTTCTGTGCCTTTTTCTGGAAGGCGTGCAGAACGTAGACCGCGTCCGATCGCTCGATTATGTAGAAGACCCGAAACGCGCCCGAGGTTTCGGTGATCCGGATCTCGCGGACACCGGCGCCCACGGTTTTCATCGGCTTCCAGTCGCGTGGTTCCAAGCCTGACTGGATGCGGCGCAAGTCGTAACCGGCTTCGCGGCGGGCGTCCTCAGGAAACTCTTTCAGATCGTCGAGAGCGCTTCCGAGCCAGTACAGGGTCTTCATTTGCGGACAATATAGGTATTTGTATACTTATGCAAATACTTAGATTGATTGTCAGGGCGGTGCGAGGGCGCCTCCCATCTGCCCACTTCACAAGCCCACCACGCAAATCCCCCCATTTCACCCGCGAGCCAGCTTCGCGCTCGTAGGCTCGGAAGCACACCCGAAAGGAGGTCGCCATGACTGCGGAAACCAAGTCGCCGCTGGATCATGTCAACGACACGCTGCAGCAGCTCAAGGAGATGCGGCACTACGCGAAGGGCAACGTGGAACGGCTCACCGCGCAGTGGCTGCTGTTCGATGGCGAGCTGGCGAAGTTGAAGGAAGCCGGGAACATCGAGGATCTGATGACGCGGCAGGCCGAGTTCTACGATGCGCTGGAACGCGTGATCGCGGAGCTGGAAGAGGTGGTGGTGAAGTTGACGCCTGCGCCGGAGGAAGAGGGCTCGTAGGCGTCCGTGCGCTGAAGCGTATGGATGTCAGCGCTGTACGCGTGGGGGGCGTTCGAGCGCGATGGCTTCGTTACGCCCGGCCCGAACGCATGGCGTTCGGTGTTAGAAGCCGCGCGAACCAGTGGTTCGCAAGCAGCGTGTTCTCAGTCCCAACCCCTCTCCCGGTGGGAGAGGGGCTTAAGCGTTAGGCCGGCTCTTCCGCCCGCTCCCGCTCGATCGCACGCCAGCCGATGTCGTGGCGATGGAACTCGCCATGCCACGAGATGCCGGCCACGCCTTCGTAGGCCTTGTGCTGCGCATCGGCGACGGTGTCGCCCAGCGCGCACACGCACAGCACGCGGCCACCGGCGGTGACGACGTGTTCGCCTTCCAGCTTCGTGCCGGCGTGGAAGACCTTCACGTCCTCCACTTCCGGTGCGTCCCAGCTGCCGATGACGTCGCCCGCGCGCGGCGTGCCGGGATAGCCTTCCGCGGCCATCACCACGCCCAGCGACGGGCGCGGGTCCCACTGCGCGGTCACGGTGTTCAGGCGTTCGTCGATCGCCGCTTCCACCAGTTCCAGCAGGTCCGAGCGCAGGCGCAGCATCACCGGCTGCGTTTCCGGGTCGCCGAAACGCACGTTGTATTCGATGACCTTCGGCGCGCCGCTTTTGTCGATCATCAGGCCGGCATAGAGGAAGCCGGTGAACGGAATGCCGTCGGCCTGCATGCCGCGCACGGTGGGTTCGACGACCTCACGCATGATGCGCGCGTGTATTTCCGGCGTTACCACAGGCGCGGGTGAATACGCGCCCATGCCGCCGGTGTTCGGGCCGGTGTCGCGATCGCCGACGCGCTTGTGGTCCTGGCTGGTCGCCATCGGCAGCGCGTGCTTGCCGTCGACCATCGAGATGAAACTGGCTTCCTCGCCGTCGAGGAATTCCTCGATCACCACGCGTGCGCCCGCTGCGCCGAAGGCGTAGTCGGACAGCATGTCGGTGATGGCGGCTTCGGCTTCGGCCAGCGTCATCGCGACGATCACGCCCTTGCCGGCTGCGAGGCCGTCGGCCTTGATGACGATGGGCGCGCCCTTCTCCTGTACGTATTCGAGTGCGGCGTCGGCTTCGGTGAACACCGCGTAGTGCGCGGTGGGAATGCCGTGGCGCGCGAGGAAGTTCTTCGCGTACGCCTTGCTGCCTTCCAGCTGCGCGGCGGCGGCGGTGGGGCCGAAGATGCGGTGCTTCTTCTCGCGGAAGCGGTCGACCACGCCGTTCACCAGCGGGCCTTCCGGGCCGACGACGGTGACGCTGACGCCTTCGCGCTCGACCAGCGCGAGCAGGCCGTCGATATCGGAAGCGGCCACGTCCACGTTGCGGCATTTGGCTTCGGTCGCGGTGCCGGCATTGCCGGGCGCGACGAGGACTTCGCTTACGCGACGCGACTGCGCCAGTTTCCAGGCCAGGGCGTGCTCGCGACCGCCGGATCCGATGACGAGGACTTTCATGCTTACTCCTGTCGCGCGACGTGGGATCGCGATTTTACGCAAGCCGCGAGGCTCATGGAGTCCAACGCGTCCGCGCGGGGCGATCGGCCGCGTTCATGCGCGAGGCGCCCGGGCACGATCAGGTCGCGGAGAACGAGTGGTGGTAGCGAACGTCGCCCTTCGCGTCGGCATCGCCGAAGGCGAGCGACTGGAAATACTGCGGCGGGGCGTCGGCGTAGCGCAGCTCTCCGTCGTTGCGGAAGCCGAAGCGCTGGTAATAGTCCGGTTCGCCCAGCACGACGCAGCCGGCGGCCCCCTGGTCGGCGATCTCGGCCAGTCCGGCGCGGATCAGCGCGGTGCCGACGCCATGGCCCTGGTCGCGCGGTGCGACCGCGACCGGGCCCAGGCCGTACCAGGACTTCGCGTCCTGGATGGCGACGGGCGAGAACACCGCCACGCCGGCGATGCGGCCATCGATGTCGGCCACCAGGCACAGGCTGAGTGCGCCGTCATCGCGCAGCGCCTCGACGATGCGCTGCTCGACCCTGCCGTTGCCGTCCGCGTCGGCGAAGGCATCGCCGAGGAGTTTGCGGATCGCGGGGTGATCGTCCTGGGTTTCGGTGCGGATCCACATAAAGCCTCCGGGCGTGTGGACGCAGTGTGGCCCGGGGGCGGTTATGGCGGAGTCAGTGCGGCGAGCGTGGGAGTGCCCGTGTGCTACGGGCCTGGGTCCCGGCCTTCGCCGGGATGACGGGATCTGGAAACCTTTATCGAATCCCGAATCCCGAATCCCGAATCCCGAATCCCGAATCCCGAATCCCGGCCTCAATGCCTGAAATGGCGAACGCCCGTGAACACCATCGCCAGGCCATGCTCGTCGGCGGCGGCGATCACTTCGCTGTCGCGCATCGAGCCGCCCGGCTGGATGACGGCCTTGACCCCCGCTTCGGCCGCGGCATCGATGCCGTCGCGGAACGGGAAGAACGCGTCGGACGCCATCACCGAACCCGGCACGATCAGGCCCGCATCGGTGGCCTTGATGCCGGCGATGCGCGCCGAATACACGCGGCTCATCTGGCCGGCGCCCACGCCGATGGTGCGATGGTCCTTCGCATAGACGATCGCATTGGACTTCACGAACTTCGCCACGCGCCACGCGAACAGCAGGTCGTCCAGTTGTTCCTTGGTCGGTGCGATCTTCGTCACGACCTTCAGCTCATCGCGCGTGACTTCGCGGATGTCGGCCGTCTGCATCAGCAGGCCCGAGCCCACGCGCTTCACGTCGACGTTGTTGCGGCCTTCGCCATGCGGAATGCGCAGCACGCGCACGTTCGCCTTCTTGCGGGCGTAATCGAGCGCGCCTTCCTCGTAATCCGGCGCGATCAGCACCTCGACGAACTGGCGATCGAGGATGGCCTTCGCCGTCGCCGCATCCAGCTTCGTGTTGAACGCGAGGATGCCGCCGAACGCGGACGTCGGATCGGTCGCATACGCAAGTTCGTACGCATCGCCGCAGGCCACGCCCTCGGCCACGCCGCAGGGATTGGCGTGCTTCACGATCACGCATGCCGGACGCTCGAACTGGCGCACGCATTCCCATGCGGCGTCGGCGTCGGCGAGGTTGTTGTAGCTCAGTTCCTTGCCCTGCAGCTGCGTGAAGGTCGCCAGCGTGCCCGGCACCGGCCACAGGTCGCGGTAGAACGCGCCGGCCTGGTGCGGGTTTTCGCCGTAACGCAGGTCCATCACCTTCACGAAGCTGCCGTTGGCCTGCGCGGAGAACGCGGCGCGCGAGCCGTCTTCGACGTTGATCGACGACAGGTAATCGCTGATGCGCGCGTCGTACTGCGCGACGCGGTTGAACGCGGCGATCGACATCGCAAAACGCGTCTTGCCGGAAATCGCGCCGTTGTTTTCGTTCAATTCGGCGACCAGCGCGTCGTACTGCGCCGGATCGGTCGCCACCGTCACGCGCGCGAAGTTCTTCGCGGCCGACCGCAGCATCGCCGGGCCGCCGATGTCGATGTTCTCGATGATGTCGTCCATCGTGCTGGACGGATCGACCGAGACCTTCTCGAACGGATACAGGTTCAGCACCAGCAGGTCGATCGCGCCGATGCCGTGCTGCGCCATTACCGCTTCGTCGATGCCGGCGCGGCCGAGCAGGCCGCCGTGCACGATCGGATGCAGCGTCTTGACGCGGCCGTCCATCATTTCGGGGAAGCCGGTGACGTCGCTGACGTCCTTGACCGGCAGGCCGGCCTCACGGATCGCCTTGGCGGTGCCGCCGGTGGAGAGCAGTTCCACGTCGTGCGCGTGGAGGGCGCGGGCCAGGTCGATCAGGCCCGTCTTGTCGGAAACGGAAAGCAGCGCGCGGCGGAGTTTCACCGGCGTGGCGGCGGCATCGTTGTTCATGGGGGGCTTGAGGAAGCGGAAAGCCCCGGAATTATACGCCGACCCCTGCCGGGGCCGGCGCGTGGCGCGGGCTCAGTTCGCGGCGGTCGAGGTGGCCGGCGTCGGGAAGTAAAACTGGATCTCGTCGCGCACGGCGAGCAGGGCCGGGTCCTGACGGATCTTCGCGGCGACCTCGGCCGCGGTGGACTTCACCCATTCCAGACCGCCCTTGCCCAGTCCGCCGGTGCCGTCGGAGCCGGCCGTCCAGATGCTCTGCGCGCGCGTGGCGGTGCGCTCGAAGTGGTAGACGGTGACGGTCTTGCCGTTGAGCATCACTTCGTAGCGCACGACCAGGCGGTCGTTGGTGACCATCGGCAGGATGCCCAGCGTGCCGCCCGAGAGCACCGCGCTGAGCAGGCCCGCGGCGGTGCCGGCGGCGGTCGGGCGCACGGTGTGGGTGACCACCAGCGACAGCGGACTGCCGACCAGTTCCTTGTCGAGGTTGGCGAAAGCGGGATCGGCCTTCAGCGCGCCGAGGATGTCGTCCTCGGCCACCGAGGCCAGGAACTTCATCGGCGGCAACACGGTGACGTTGGCGGGCGCTTGCGCGACCGGCGCGATCGCAACAGCGGCCGGCGCGGGAACGACAGGCGCGGGAACGGCAGGCGCGACCGTGGCCGGTTCGGCGGCGATGGCGTGCAGCGGGATCAGGAGCAGTGCGAGCATCGATTCGCGGATCATGGCGTCGCCTTACTGATAGCAGTTGAGTTGGACGGTATTGGTCAGCGCGGCCTGGTTGGCCGCCTGCAGACCACCGGGGCCCTTGGGCTGGATCACTTCGAACGGCACCTTCTCGCGCTGCAGGAACATCGCGACGTAGCGCGCGTCCAGGGCGAAGTTCACGTTCTGCGGGATCTGCCCGAGGTTGGCCAGCGACGTCACGTTGAGCGTACTCACGGCCATGCCGAGCAGTTCGCCGTTGTCCGAAACGATGGGGCCGCCGCTGTTGCCGGGCTGGATGGGCGCGGAGAACTGGAACATGCCCATCGAACCGCGCACGCCCTTGCTCGCGCTGACGTTTCCGCGTGTGACGTTGGGCGAATCGCCCAGCAGGCCCTGCAGCGGATAACCGACGCTGGTGACCGGTTCGCCCAGCACGATGTCCTGGTTCTGGCGCAGCGCGATGGACGACGCGCGCGGCAGACCCGAATCGAGCACGGCGACGTCGAGCAGATCGCTGTAGGCCTTGGGCTTGACCGCGAACGTCTTGCCGTCCTGGTGCGCTTCCATCACCACGCAATCGCGCGAGACGTGTGCGGCGGTGAGCAATTGGCCGGTCTTGTTGACGAAGAACGCCGTGCCGGTGCGTAGCGGCTTTTCGCGATCCACCAGCAGCGACAGGTCGATGGTCGAGGTCGTGCCGCTGGCCGGGAATTTGGTCGGATCCGGAGCCAGGCGCTGCTGCACCGTCGCCATGATCTGCTGTACTGCCAGACCCGACGCGGTGGCCGCGCCGGCGTTGAGATTTCCGCCGCGGATGGGCTGCTCCGCGCTGCCGTCGAGCAACTGCTTGCCGTCGGTGCCGTAGACCTTGTACTTCACCGTGAGCATCGGCTTGCCCGTTTCGCGCGACCACTTCGGCGCCATGTCCACGATCAGGCCGTAGTGCGCGTCCGTATCGCCCGGGATGAGATGCATGGCCGGGAAATATTTCTTGCCCACTTCGTCGAGCGCGTCGGCGAACGCCTTGCCCGGCTCGATCCAGAGATTGCTGACGGCCACGTAGGTGCGCGCCGACAACGCCGACGGCGGTACATAGACCGCGATTTCGGTCGAGTTGGAAACGATCGGAATGGTTTTGCTCGTCGCGGCGTGGGCCGCAGGCAGGACAGACGCAAACAGCACCAGTGCCGGCGCGATACGCGCAGGCAAGGACATGACGACTCGCATTGGACAGCTTCCCCCGGCTGCGCCGCGATCCCTGGCAAACGATGCCGGGCACACGGCATGGAATTGACCGGCCGCTTCTGTCGAAGCTCCCCAGCCGGTCGATTGGAGTCTAGCGGATTCGGGCCCGGTACGAGGAAGGCCCGCGGCCGTCAGTCGAGGCCGTACTCGCGCAGTTTCTTGCGCAGCGTGGCGCGATGGATGCCGAGCATCGATGCAGCGCGGCTCTGGTTGCCGTCGCAATGCTGCAGCACTTCCACGAACAGCGGGATCTCGAGTTCGCGCAACGCGATCTCGTACAGGTTCTCGGTGCCGTGACCGTCCAGATCGCCCAGGAAACGACGGATCGACGTTGCCACATGATCGCGCAGCGGAACGCGCGGCGTGGGACGTGCGATGTCGGTGCGATCAGTTGCGGCGTTCAAACGGAATCCCCGGTCAGCCGTCGATCCTGCCCGGTGCAGGGTCGGCGGGAGGGCGAGTCTAGCGTGCGCCTGTCGCAGGCGCCAATGATGCGCGAGCGTCAGCGGAAGTCGAAAGTGAACGCCACGATGCGCGGTGCCGGTTCGATGACCTGGAACGTCACATTCGCGCTCTGACCGGGCAACAACTGGTCGTCGGGGCGATGCGCGGCGCGGTATTCAGATGGGGCGAACGCGCGAACGCCGACGGGTCGGCCATCGACGTCGGACAGGCTCAACACCAATGTCGGCCAAGGCTGCGGCCAACGCGCGTCGTTGCGGAAACTCGCCTCGACCGCGAGCACGCCCGCCGAGCCCGGTTGTGGGCGCACGGTGCGCTGGAGCATCGTGAATGCCGCCGGTTCGCGCCACGCCGGCACGTCGCAGCGCAACACGCCGCATGCGCCTTCGACGAACGGTCGCCAGCGCGGATCGGCGGCGAGTTCATGTCGCTGCGCCAACAGCAGCTGCAATGCGAACAGCAACGCGAGCGCGGCGATGCCGGCATGCCAACCCCAATGCGTGCGCGTTTTCGCGTGCACCGCGGTGTGGCGCGCGAAGCTCGGCGCGCCCTTTCGACGCGGACGCGCCGCGCGCTTGGACGGACGCGCAGGCGTGGCGCCCACGGTGACGGCGGCGATGGCGTCTTCGTAACTCGGCGCGGATGAAGCCTCGACTGCGACGTCGTTCGACTGCGCGCTGTCGTCGTTGGTTGCGTGCGTAACCAACGGCGACGCATCGACGGATGCCGTCGCATCCGGGCGTTCGTCCGCGGCCGGTCCGGTGGGTGCGACTTCAATCGGTGCCGCTTCGATCGGCATCGTTTCGATCGGCGCAGGCACAAGCGGCGCTGGTTCGTCCGGGATCGCGGCGGCGCTGTCTTCGTTCGGCTCAACCGGTGGCGGTTCGTCCTGCACGAGCCCATCGCAACGCGGGCAACGCTGCGGCGCACCGTCCGGGCGGACGATGAGCGCGACCAGGAAACCGCAATGCGGGCAGGGAACGAACATGGCGGCTATTCAAACATGCCGCCGCGCGCCGATGTCATCGGCGGCGCACGCCTGTGACGCGCATCCAGTCTTCCTGCTGCTGCGCGCGAAGGTCGTCGAAATCGGCGCGGTAGCGCTCGATGACCTCGACTTCCTGCCCGGCGAGGATGCCCGACATCGCGATGCGGCCGCCCGGAGCGACGCGTGCGGCGAGCGTGTCGGCCAGCGTCACCAGTGCCGAGGCGAGGATGTTGGCGACCACCACCGGGTAGGTGTCGGCCGGTTCGTTCTCCGGCGAATACGCCACCAGCCGGTCGGCCACGCCGTTGCGCTGCGCGTTGTCGTCGGTGGCGGTGAGCGCCTGCGGGTCGTTGTCGACGCCGATCGCCTGCGCCGCGCCAAGCTTCAGAGCGGCCAGTGCGAGGATGCCCGAGCCGCAGCCGAAATCGAGCACGCGCTGGCCCTGCAGTGCGCCTTCGTCGGCCAGCTCGTCCAGCCATTGCAGGCACAGCGCCGTGGTCGGGTGCGTGCCCGAGCCGAACGCCAGGCCCGGGTCGAGGCGGACCACGGCCGCGTCCTTCGCGTTGGCGCCTTCGGGGAGGTCGTGGTTCCACGGCACGATCCAGGTGCGACGGCCGAAGCGCAGCGGTTCGTACTGGTCCATCCAGGCACGTTCCCAGTCCTGGTCCTCGACCTCGCGGAAGCTCGCACGCGACCAGTCCAGGCCTTCGTCGGCCGCGTCCAGTGCGTACAGCAGCAGCTCCGGCGACGTGCCGCCTTCGAACAACGCGGTCAGCTGCATTTCGTTCCACAGCGGCTGCTCGCCGACACCGGGCTCGAAGATGGCCTGCTCGTCGGGGGCGTCGGCATGCTGGTCCGCCAGGGTCACGGCCAACGCGCCGACGTTCTCCAGCGCCCGCTCGTAGCGCGGCTGCTGGGCTTCGGTGCAGGGCAGGGTGAGTTCGAGGAACGGCATGGGCGCGGTGCGGGGAACGACGGGCGGCCATGGTGGGCCGTGGCGGGGGCGGCGTAAAGCGGGCGCCGGTCACGCCGCTACATTCGGAACCGCGCATTCAGGCGTTTCGACACCGGCACTTTGCCCGGCTTGGCCTAGAATGGCGCAACGCCGGCGCCAGCCGGTGATCCCCCACCAATGACCGATACCCTGCAAACCGGGATGAGCAGACGATCGCCTTCGTGGCCGGGCACGCGCACGCTCGCCTGGGCGACGCTGGTGCTGCTCGTCGTCGCGTCGGTGGCGGCCTGGGTGCAGGGCGGGGATCGCGGCGCCGTCGAACGCGTCGCCATCGCCACGGCGGTGGACGCGCGCCTCCCCGAAGGCAGGGTGGATCGCCAACCGATCGACCGTCCGCGCGCGAACGCGATCGGCACGAGCGGTACCGCGCACGCCTCCTCGATCCGCGAAGCGTTCGAAAGCTCCGCCGATCTGTTCGCCTACGCGCAATCGCTGGAACCGGCCGCGCGCGAGCGCGACGCCGACGCGATCTGGATGATCAGCCGCGTATACGAATACTGCTCCGGCTTCGCGATGGAGCCGGCTGCATTCGATCGCGACACGCGGACGATCGGCGAGATGAACATG
>Ga0102594_1001431_pt1 | contig 14931 bp, 16 predicted proteins | sample AraplaCol_mLB_r2_2_FD_76863 | JGI IMG/M metagenome (GOLD analysis project Ga0102594, IMG submission 76863) | Arabidopsis root microbial communities from North Carolina, USA - plate scrape MF_Col_mLB_r2 (SPADES assembly) (version 2) | ecosystem: Host-associated > Plants > Roots > Endosphere...
AAGGCTTGCGAAGTTGTCACCCGGCGCCCTGCATCCCATGTCCCGGACTGATCCGCTGCAAAGCGGCGGCTCAGGATCCGACCGCGGTCAAAGTCGACGCCGACTTGAATGCGATGATCAGTCTCTCCGCGTTTGATCTCTGCATACCCCGCGATCTGCATCGTGCTGGAGCGCGCCCTGATAAGTTGAACCACGCCCCCGACGCTCACTTGGCGATCAATGTACTGCCGGATGACCGCGCCGGCCTGCGAAATCGCGACCACGGCTCGTGATGCATCAACAGGCTGGCTACGGGACAACTGAACTTCTACCTGCGTCCGAAGTCCGGTTTGCGACCAACGATAGTAGCCCCCCTGCGAGTTCCCCCCCAGCGCGGTACCTTGCCACTGGAGGTCGGGTGCAAGTCGGTGAATTCCGAATCGATGGGCGATGTCGTCATGGTTTACCACTGCATCGGTCCAAAACCCGGTACGGGTGCGCCGCGAAGTGCGATCCAGAAGGAGCTGCGAGTAGCCAAGCGGAGACTCTTGCAGCTTGCCTCGGTCAACCAGCAGGCTGCCCTGGGCCAAGGCTTGAGTGCCTTCCCATCGCAAGCTTTGAAACAATCCCCCGCCCGAGCGCTCGAGTGGCGGCGAGTCGAAGCCATTGACCATCAATTTCGAGCTGCCCGAGGACGAGCTCGCCATGGCGGTATAGCTCCACGCTGCGGGCAGAAAGGTTGCTGCATTGCCGCGCTGGCCCTCCAGCGATAGCCCAAGCACCGAGACGTGGTTACCCGTTCCGTAGAACTGTCCACTGCCTGTGGAAAGATAAGCGCCTGTTTCGCCGGCACTGGCCTGAAGTCTTACTCCATGAGTTTCATTCTTCCATTGCGTTGAGCCCCCACGAATCAATCGGGTGGGGAGGCTGAATGAGGCTTGTTGTCCGCTAGATCGAAGGGCTGGGGTCTGTATCACGCCCAATGCTTGGCTCGCGTACCATCCGCCTTGGAAAGGCATGTCAATCTGGTTGATCGACCACGATGTTTCTGAAGCGATCTCCCCCGAAACTCCGCGCGTTCCCAGCGGCGCAGCAAGATCCATTGAAACGGATCCAAGGTTCTCAGTGTCCAGTGATCCTCGAAGTCGAGTCGACATGAGCGTTTGCCGGCCGAAGTAGCCTGAGCGCGCAAGCAGGCTCGAATCCAGACTGAGCGCTCGGGGAGCGCCTGAGGATTCGCTGCCTGGCTGCTCGTCGCTCGGCGGGGAAGGGTCGATCTGCGCTTCGTTGATCAGTTTGTCCACGTACACCGACGCGGTCTCGATGTCCGGCGCGATGAGGCCCTGCGCTGAAGCATGTGCGCAATAGAGAACGCAAAGGGCTGCGGTGCTTTGCCGCGCAATGGACGCTCGTAGAAGGCAGTAGGCGAGCCGCGTCTTTGGCCCACGCTGGCAGAACATAGACACGGCCGAGGTCAGTAAATATGATCGACTTCGATCTTTTGCGTCGCCTCGGTCCCGTACTCCAGCCTTCCCATGACCCTAATCGGCCAACGGGGGCGCGGACCTTCTGACGATGACATACCGGATGGCACGGCAGGCTGCCTAAGAATCAGTCCGACCTCTCGTTTGCGGCCAGGAAGGATCGGTACGTCCTCGGGCGTGAACTCGAGCTTGCGACCGTCACCATCGACGCCTTCAAGAATTCCGGAAACTCGGGCGGTAGACGCTCCAATGTTCTCTATCCATATCGCTGGAGTTGGAAATCCTTCGACCTTTTTGACCGAGGTCGCGGTGAGCTTCGCCAAAGGTCCAACGTCGCCTACGCGCGCGTAGACGATGACCGCAATTCGCGCGCTCATCGGTATCGCAGCGGATGCGCCAGCTTGTATGTCTTGCGGATTGCTCTCGATCATCACCGCAAATCGGCACTCTTGCGCGGGTGCATCTTCGGGCACTGTCACCTCAAATCGAAAGCGCTGACGCGACGCACCTGAGAATGAGATTTCGTGGCGCTCAAGTGCGACCCACGGCCTGCAACTGCTCGGTTGCAGCGAGTTGAGAAATGTGAGGGCCCCATCAGGGCCCAGTTCCCAATCGGTGGTGTAAACGCGATAGCGCACTGCCTGTCGAACAGTGTGAGTGACATCCAACACATTCCGCAGCACTTGGCCCGGCTTGGCGGTGAGCTCGAAACGAGGCGGCGTCACCGCGGCAGCGAATTGGGCCTGGCACCAGTTTGCGACCAGCATCGCCGTGCAGAGCACCAAGCCAGATCTGATTCTTCGAAGGAGGCGTTCTGCAGCGATGCCTCTGAATTGCTGCTTCATCAAACGCCCTCGGCTTCGATCTCGAACAGCAGATTGAGCTTGGCGATGGATGCTGCGCTTGACACATCTGTGTCTACAGTGAGGCGCAAAATATCCCGAAGCAGTGGAGACGCGATCCGTCCTTCGTAAACGACTTGGCGTTGGCCAGCAGCGAGTCGACCTGCCACAAAAATGGCGCCTGAAGGCCATTCAATGGTGGTGTTGGTAGGCGATTGAGGCGCGAGCCGCAGATAGATCCGCGCCTGTCGTCCCGCCCATTGTTGAACATTGAGGACAACACGGACTTCGGACGTTGCAAACAACGCTTTTGAGGTATGTCCGGAAGGGCTCGGGTCTCGCCAACGAAATTGGGTGAGGGGTGCTTGCGTCAAAGAGTCATCGATCAGATGGGCTCTCGACGCAATCCCTTGCGCACCCGCCGATGCAGTCATCAAATGAATGGCAGAAAGTAAGCAGGCGTAGCGCTTCGCATGTTGCATGAGGGAGGTTTCCTTGCAGCGAGAGCGCTCGAGAACCCTGATTTCACTTGGGCACTCGTGCCTTCTTACAATCCGCAGAGACGGAATTTAGAGTGCAGCCGGTGTTCACCAACCCATCTGAATTCCTGCGCTCACGGCGGCTCCGCTGCGTCTACCAACGCTGACTGCAGCGGTGGCGCTCAGTGCCTCACTGATGCGTCGGGCGTAGCTAACGCCGATCGCGGTTTGTCCGCCGTACGCACCTACCTTGATGGCAAGCGCAGACGTTTGGCCAGGTGCAACAAATGGAGTGGCTTGGGCGAGAGCGTTTGCCACACCTTGCGCGGCGTATCGACGAGATTGCTCGTAGCTCTGTGCAATCTGCGAATCGGTATAGATGCGTGATTGGAGCGCGGATTGGTCGATTGCGGCTTGTGCGTTACCGCTGACGGCATTGACTGCGCCTTTCAACTGGGCAACGTTGGCAGCATCACTGTCTGCCGTACCGGCTGCGACGCCGGTAACTTGTCTATAGAGACCATTTGCGGGGTCTCCGACGGAGACTGCCCCTTGCGTGCTTTGCGTGGCGGCCACAGCAGCCGCTTGGGCTGGCGTGGCCAGCGGCGACACGTAGCCCGCGACACCCGCACCCGTGCCAGCGACCGAACCTGCACCCAGCGCGACGCCGCCTGATACGCGAGCTACAGCGCCTGCGCCTAGCGCAGTCGAATTGCTCACCTGAAGGGGCGTGGAAACTGTTCCCGAACCTGCGTTGCTGCCGACGGCGACATTGTTGTTGCCGTTCAGGAATTGGCCGGCGCCCACGCCGGTCGCAAGATTATTGTTTCCCGAAACGGCGAAGCCGGCAGCGTTGCCGAGAGCCGCATTGTCGGACCCGGTAACTAGCGCTCCCGCGTTGATGCCCGCGGCAGTGTTGTTGTTGCCTTGGGCCGCTGCGCCTGCGTTAGCTCCTACGCCGAGATTTCCGCTTCCGACGACGGACTGGCCGGCGCCCAGTCCCAAGGCTGCGTTGAAATTGCCTTGGACATCCGCACCTGCATTTGCACCAACAGCTGCGTTGAAATTTCCTTCGACACCATTACCGGCGAAGTCGCCGACCGCGGTGTTGGAGCCGCCTGTGACACTACCGCCAGCTCTAAAGCCCACGGCGCTATTTCGATCGCCTTCAACGCGTTGGCCAGCTAGTTGGCCCGTTGCTGAGTTGCCGGTGCCTCGCACGAAGGAACCGGCACCTGCGCCAGTGGCAACGTTTCCGTCACCTGTCACAAATGAGCCTGCGGACGCGCCTACCGCGCTGTTGCTGTCGCCGGTGACCTCAGACCCGGAGTTCTGACCCAGGGTTGTGTTGTTGTTCCCGGCGACGGTAGCCCCTGCACCGGCGCCGTACGCGGTTCCTCCTAGATTGCCCGCTGCCGGTGCCGCAGCGCCGACTCCGTTCGTATTCGTGCCAGTGAGCGTGTCCGCCCAAACGGGAAAGGCGGCGGAGGATGCCATTACCGCGGAAAGAAGCACGGCATAAGTTCTGCCTTTCTCAAAGCCTGAGGCTGAATTTCTTGCCCACGACGACTTAGGCGATTGGTGCTGCTTGATGAGTGTTGGGAAAAGATTCACGTTGTACCTGTGGATTAAGATCGTCAAGCATAGATATCGAATTAGCGTGTTCATTCCTGTACAAAAGTATGTGTAGTAGAGCGCGCTTGGCTAGATCGCCCCGGCTTTGATAGTGGCGGGTTGGTTAACGCATGCCGTTGTCTTGACGAGCTGACTGGCGAGTGCAGGTAATAGTTCGCCTCAGCTTCTACAGTCGGGATGTGGCCGATGGGATTCGAGCAGGCGGTGGGGGTGAACTGGGACACTCAACTCGGGCATCTAGACTCCACCGCCTCTTTGGTCTTCCACAGTGCCCGGGGGTTTGGTTTCGCAGAGGCCATCAGCCGTGTCGGTGAAGGCGTGTCATAGGAATCGCCTTTGCTGCCGTCTGATGGGCCAATGCAAGCCTCGCCCGCTCGTTCTCGTGCGCCGGATGCGGCCGTACCCCCGCACGTGATCGCCAAGGGAATGCCCGCCACCAGGCTGCTTGCCCTGGTACTCATGGCGAAGGACCTGGACACCTGCCGCTGTATCGGCAGGAAGCGACCTTCGAACGTGCAGGCCACGCCATCGCCCGCTCGACGCCGGCCCAGTGGAGGTGGGTCAGTTTGTGTTCGACTTTGCCGAAAGCGCGGGCGGCTGGTGCATGCGCGACTTCCTCAAGCAGCGGAGCGGGTCCCAAGTGTGGCTGGAAAGGCAAGCTCATCACGGACGACTTCAGTTGCTTGAGGCTTGGTTCGAGATAGAGCTCGAGGTGGACGGAGGTCGGGTGCATGGCACACGCGCGGCGCAAGGTCCATGAGGTATGGCTCAACCACGGCGGCCCGGGCCGGCGACCGGGCACTGGAGTACGGGCCACTGTATGACCTTGAGCGCGACGTGGCTCAGGCCGACAGCACCGCCAAATTGAACTCCGTCAACGAGGATCAAGGCCGGTGGCAGATGCTCTAGGTCAGTCGATGCGTGAGCAGCACCAGAAGATTCCGATGGATCTGCAACAGCCGAGGGATCGAGAATGACCTCAGGCGCCGGATGTACTCACGCGCTTCATCAAAACCGCATCGGGCTGACCGCGCTCGGCAACAAGCCCAGGCGTCGCCGATCCATGCACGCTACGCCGTCGTGAGGCTGATTCACTCCGCCAAGCGCAAAGGGCGCGATCTCTATGCCTACCTCCGTGACGAGCCGACTGCCAAAAGTTCCGTCAGCCATGTCGAAGAGCTCTTGCCGCATAGATGGCGGCAGAACTGATCGCTATGGCACAAGGTTTCGGATGCATTGCAGCTCCGTTGGCGCGAAGTTACCTTCGCAAGCCTCAGATGAGTTCGATGCATATACTTTTGTACAGGCTCAATGGGTCGCTCAAGCTTTTAGCATATGACTCGCTGAAGAAGAATACGCAGCGTTAAATTAATCTTTCGCCTGTTCGTGTTCAGGAAAAGGCGACGTCATTTACAAAGGCTGTGAACAATGAATCGCAAACATCCCGATCGTCCCGAGTTCAATGTGCCGTCCGAAGGAACGGCTTTCAAATTTGCAAAGACAGTTATCGCAATCGCGCTATCGACAAGCGCTTTGTGGACCGTTTGCCCCGTAAACGCTGCCATCTGGACGCCTGTAAACTCGCAAGACTGGAATGACGGAGGCAATTGGACTGGAGGAGTCGTACCTGGGACTGGAGCTACAGCTGTAATCGATGTGAGTGGCCTGCAGGGCCCCGTTCTCAGCAACAGCAACAATGGTGTCCTAGACCTGCTATCAGTTGGTGAATTGGGCTCAGGAAGCTTGAAGATAGATGTAAACGGTCAACTTCTTGCAGCTAATGCCCAAGTCGCCGCTACATCGGGCTTTAACAGTCGAATCGATCTGAATTCACCGGCCGCTGTGCTTTCAGTGGCAGACGCCCTAGCTGTCGGCCTTGCGGGGACGGGGGTTTTGAGTATTCAAGGTGGGATCGTTGGCAGTAATAGCTTGGCTGTGGGTGTTATCCAAGGGGCAGATGGGTCTGTCACTCTTAGTGGGGCAAATTCGCGGCTATCAGTTCTTCAGTCAGTGGTTCTAGGCGTATCCGGAGCCGGGCATCTTCAAGTTGAAAGTGGAGCACAAGCCACTGTTGGGGTTGTGACTGTTGGGGCGAATCCAACTGGCGTTGGTGATGTTTCTGTGACGGGGCCATCGCTTTTGACCGCGAATTCATTACGGATTGGAGATAAGGGCCCAGGTTCTTTTACCGTTTCCAATGGGGGGGCGGTTGTTGCTAAGGCCTCTAGTTCCTTCATTGGACGCAATAGTTTTCAGAATCAGTTGATGGTGGACGGTAAGGGATCGCTTCTTGATCTGGCAAATCTTTCCGTGGGAAGCCAGGGCAATGGCACACTGGTGGTTTCGAGCGCTGGAGTGGCAAAGTTGAATGCCCTGATTGTCGGGCAATTCGCGGGAAGCAGTGGCTCTGTGATCGTCACGGGGGCTGGATCAACCTTGAACGCAATCACGGGTTTAACTGTAGGCCGATCCGGCATTGGTTCAATGAGTATTCTTGACTCTGCGAACGTCTCAACCGACATCGTGACACTCGCAGAAGACGCTGGCACCGTCGGAACGTTGACTGTTGATGGCCACGGGTCCATGTTACAAGCTTCGGGTATGGAAGTTGGCGCTTCCGGTGCGGGCGTATTGAACTTGTCTAATGGCGCTGTGCTTTCTATTAATAAACAAGTTCTTAGCTACGGAATTCTTAACAGTCATGAGCCCGGATCAAGTGGGACGATTAACATTGGCGCTGTCCCCGGGGGTCAGCCTGTTGCTCCGGGTGTTATAGATACAAAGTTGATTCGTTTCGGCGATGGCAATGGGACGCTTAACTTTAATCACAGCGCGAGTAGCTATAGCTTTGATCCTGAAATCTCCGGGCTAGGTACAGTGAATCACCTTGCAGGTGTAACTGCGATGACTCACGACTCCAGCGGCTTTATGAATCGCCCCGGCTTTCATGGAGGCCGGTTGGTTTAAGTCATGCCGCCGCCGTGGCGGCCTGACTGGCGAGTTGCCGGTAATAGTTTGCCTCAGCTTCTGCGGGCGGGATGTAGCCGATGGGTTCGAGCAAGCGATTGTGGTTGAACCAGGACACCCATTCGAGTGTCGCGAACTCCACCGCCTCCTTGGTCTTCCACGGTGCACGACGATGGATCAACTCGGCCTTGTAGAGGCCGTTGATCGTCTCGGCCAGGGCGTTGTCATAGGAGTCGCCTTTGCTGCCCACCGATGGCTCGATGCCAGCCTCGCCCAGTCGTTCGGTGTACCGGATGCTGACGTATTGCGACCCGCGATCCGAGTGGCAAATCAAGCTGCCGTCACGCTCGGGTTGGCGGTCGTAAAGCGCTTGTTCCAAGGCATCGAGCACGAAGTCCGTGCGCATCGAGCTACTGACCCGCCAGCCCACGATGCGCCGGGCGAACACATCGATCACGAAGGCCACGTACAGCCAGCCCTGCCAGGTCGAAACGTACGTGAAATCCGAGACCCACAGCTGGTTCGGGCGCTGCGCTCGGAACTGCCGGTTGACCCGATCCAGAGGGCATGGCGCTCTGGCATCGCTGATCGTGGTCTTCACCACCTTGCCGCGCATCACGCCTCGCAGCCCCAGGCGCCGCATCAGCCGCTCGACCGTGCAGCGGGCCACAGCCGTGCCCTCGCGTGCCAGTTGCCTCCAGACCTTGTCAGCGCCATAGACCTGCATGTTGGCATGCCACACGCGCTGAATCGCCGGCATGAGGGCATCGTCGCGTTGCGCCCTGGCGCAGCGCCTGTGCGGCTCGCGCAGCAGTGCCGCGTGCCGCCGATAGCCCGACGGGGCGACCTGCAAGACCTTGCAGATCGGCTCGACCCCGAAGGTGTCACGATGCCTGTCGATGAAATCCTTCAGGACTTCAGCCGGCGGTCGAGCTCCGCCTGGGCGAAAAAAGCGCTCGCCAGCTTCAGGATCTCGTTAGCTCGGCGCAATTCCTTGACCTCGCGTTCGAGTTCCTTCATCCGCTGGGCCTCGCCGGTCGTCACGCCTTCTCTAACGCCGTTGTCGACCTCGTCGCGCTTGACCCATTCGTTCAGCGTCTGCGGCACACAGCCGATCTTCGGTGCAATCGATTCGATCGCCGCCCACAGCGACGGGTACTCCCCGCGGTGCTCCTGCACCATCCTCACCGCGCGCTCACGCACCTCAGGTGAAAACTTGTTCGACTTGTTCATGGCTCCATCTTCTCAAAGGTTGGAGCCTCCTCAAATCCCGGGCCGATTCAACCATCGTCAAATCAAGCTCACAGACTTCTACGTACCGGAGCACCGACGTCAAAAAATGATGGTTCTGGACGGTCAGCAACGCTTGCAGAGCCTGTTCATCGGAATCAAAGGTAGCTACGAAGGAAAACAGCTTTACTTTGACGTCACCAGTGGGCAGCAAGCTGCCCCTGAGGACATCAGGTATCGCTTCGCTTTTAAGGATGCAGCAAGCACGAGCTGGCCATGGGTGCTATTTAAGGACATCATCCTGCAAACCAATAAACTGGACCTGCAGATTGCAATGTCATTAGTCGAAGACGCCGGTGTCAAGTTGAGCGAGGCGGATTGGACTGCCGTTCAGCTTAATGTTGCACGTGCTCGCCACGAGTTCGTGAATGGTGACAACATCACATTTCAGGAACTCGACAGCGTCGACAACCCCGACGCATACACGGTAGACGATATCGTCGAGATTTTCATTCGAGCGAACTCCGGGGGCACGAAGCTCGGCAAGTCCGACCTTCTGTTCTCACTCTTGACCTCAAGCTGGGACGAGGCTGACGGTGAGCTTGAAGAACTGCTAGGCAAGCTCAACCAATCGGGTTTCGCCTACGACCGTGACTTCGTGCTGAAGAGCTGCCTTACGATGCTAGACAAAGGTGCGCGCTACGAGGTCGACAAGTTCCGCGATGGGAAGACCAAAGAGGAAATCGTTGAGAAATGGCCGTTGCTCTCGAAAGCTATTCTTGCAACGCACGATCTTATCCAAACCGGCACATACATCCGATCAGATCGCGCCATGCCATCATATCTGGCGCTCATCCCGCTCATCTACTACCGCTTTCACTACCCTGAGAAATTCAAGAAAAACGGCCAGCTCCCAGATTATCTGCTTCGCGTATTGGTCACTGGCGCTTTTGGCGGAAACCCAGATGCGCTGATTGATCGAATTGTGCGGAGCATTCGCGAGCATGAGGAGTTCATTCTCACTGAAGTTTTTGGCGTCATCCGCGATGCCGGGCGCAGTCTTGAGATAACGCCCCATGTGATCTTTGACATGGGATACGGGTCGCGCGAAATCCACCTGATTTTCAATCTCTGGTATCGCACTTTCAACTACCGCCCAGCGTACAACGGAAACACACCTTCTGTCGATCACATATTCCCGCAAAGCTTGTTGCGTGCGATCAAGGTGGTCAATCCAGAGACGGGGAGAAAGAGCTTGATGAAATATCAACAAGCCTTTCGCGATCAGATTGCCAACTGTATGCTTTTGACGACGGATGAGAATGGACCCAGCGGCAAGACTGCTGTACCGCCCAGCGCGTGGTTCGCCAGGAGCCGGTTCGATTCGGACGCAGCACATGAGGCCTACCTCGAATTACACCTCATCCCACGAGATCCTCGACTTTGGGAACTCGAACGCTTCGAGGAATTCTTGGAAGCTCGCAAGGCCCTGATCCAGGAGAAGTTTGAACATATGCTACAAAAGGCGGAGTCTGCATAATTGCAAGGAAACGTTCAGCGGGGGATTTTTGACTTATGTGATGAGCAGCCGTAATGCGTTTCAAGGAACGCCCCATGCTCCGTCGATAGCGCCATGGTGAAACGAAAGGGCGCAGAATGGGTCCATGTCGTGTTGTTCAATCGTTCACTGACCATGACCAGCCACTCGACCAACTCATTGCCTCTTGGGGAAGCGGCTCGCCCCAACGAGTGCGTCCCACTGGATGAGGGTCGTCGACCGGAGCACCTGAACGCAGAATTGCACGCTCGCATTGTTAAAGCTGGTAGCGCTCGCCCTCCATCTACGAGAGCGCAATGAGGGCTCTGCAACAAATTCGCGAAAACGCTGATCGACCGGGTCCTGATGTCGCCCTGTCGATCTGTCGAAATCAGCAGCGGTTCGACGAGTCTCGAAACCGCGCTTGCTCCGCCGCTGTCAGCGAAGCGTCTCAACCTCGCTCAACGTCGGCATGGACTGCCCCTGGTACGGTAGACAAACCCCGCCTATCCTTTGAGCATAGGAGGGAGTGCCATGAGCACCCAGAGGTTTACGCCGGAATTCAAGGAAGAGGCGGTCAAGCAGGTCATCGAGCGCGGGTACTCAGTGCCAGATGTCGCAGCGCGCTTGGGCGTCTCGGCCCATAGCCTGTACAAGTGGGTCAAGGCGGTTGCGCCGGATAAATCCGAACAACAGTCCAAGGAACTGCTGGAAGCCAAGAGCGAGATTCTTCGGCTACGCGCGCAAATGCGTCGAGTCGAAGAGGAGCGTGACCTGTTAAAAAAAGCCGCGCGGTACTTTGCCAGGGAGCCCGAGTGAAGTACCGCTTCATGAACGAGCACCGACATGAATACCCGTTGGCCATGATGTGCCGGGTTCTGCAGGTGGCACGGGCTGGTTTTTATGCGTGGTTGCAATGCCCCGTGTCCGACCGGGCAAAGGACGATACGCGGCTGCTGGAACTCATCCGCCACTCATACGCCGCCAGCCATGGTGTCTATGGTGCTCGTCGCGTCTTTGGCGACCTCCGCGAAGCCGGCGAGAGCTGTGGCCTGCATCGTGTGGAGCGGCTCATGCAGCGCCACAAAATCAAAGCCATACGAGGCTACAAAAAGCCCCGTGCCATTGCCGGTCGCCCGTCCATCATCGCGCCCAACCATCTGCAGCGCGAGTTCAAGGTCGATGTGCCCAACAAGGTCTGGGTCACCGACATCACCTACATCCGGACCTGGCAAGGCTGGCTGTACCTGGCGGTGGTGCTGGACCTCTACGCCCGCAAGGTCGTGGGATGGTCCATGAAGCCGACGCTGGGCAGGGAACTGGCACTGGACGCATTGCTGATGGCTGTGTGGCGCCGCAAACCGCAGCAACGGGTTTTGGTGCATAGCGACCAGGGCAGCCAATATGGAAGCGACGACTTCAAGCGCTTCTGCGCAGCCCACAACCTCGAGCCGAGCATGAGCCGACGGGGCAACTGCTGGGACAATGCCGTCGCCGAGTCCTTCTTCAGCAGCCTGAAAAAGGAGCGCATCCAGAAGCGCATCTACAAGACCCGGGATTTAGCACGCGCCGATGTCTTCGATTACATCGAGGCGTTCTACAACCGAACCCGCCGCCACAGCCATCTGGGCGGCATCAGCCCCGAGGCGTTCGAACGCGCCTCGGCTTGAGGCAGGGGTTTGTCTACCGTACCAGGGGCAGTCCATTCAGCCTGCTAGCCGGCTGCGCTGGATCCTCGGTCGTGCCTGCACAGCAGGCGCCGCTGACACGCGTCATGGTCGTCCCCTTGGCGCCGATAGACAAGCTGCATACGGAGAACAAAGGTATCCCTCTCGGCGTACCCTGGCAATCCGCGGCGGACTGCATCAAGAGCTCAGACTTCAATGAAAGGATGGAGACCACCCGAAAGGATATGGGGCCCAAGCTCACGGAAGCTTTGGTTCAGCAGTTGGCTTTGCGAGGCTATGAGGCGCAGGCGATCTTAGGCGCACCGGGTTCTTCGGCAGAGTCCGCGATCGATGAAAGCAAGCTGCCTTCAACCGACGCCGTCCTGCGTGTCTACCTCAACGAAGTCGGCATGTCCTCCGCCCGTTTCTCAAGAGACTACGTGCCGCGGGTAGATTTGAGCGCTTATCTGGTACGAGGCGAGACGGAAGAGAGCCTCTACAGCGAGACGCTCTACTACGGGGCCGACGCTACGGGCAGTAAGGCGTCGTGGAGCGTTCCAGCGAATCCCGACCATCGCTGGTCCAGCTTCAATGAGCTGGTGGAGCATTCACAGGATGTTGCCCAGAGCTACGACCATGCAGTCAAAGCGCTCGCGACAAGGATCGCCCAGAACATACGCACACTGGTCTCACCGGGCGACAGGCAGGCACAGTCTGCGAGGCCCTGAACCGCCCGTGCACAGGCCAGACAACCGCACTGCATCTGACCACTAGACGCTTCAGTTCATTCAAGCGCTTGCTGAGACTTGGTCCATAGCAGCTTTGCGCCACAGCGTCTAGATTCGCTCTCCGTTCATGTCGGCCGCGGCACTGTCAAGCGCCTCGAGTACGCACAGATCAGAAAGTTGGTTGCATAGCATTTGCGCTACAATTTCAGAATGAAGACCGCCCAGCTCCCTCCTGTCCGGGTAATGCCCGCCGTTCGCGAGCAGATTGAGAGCGTCTTGCTCGAAGGTGAAACGCTGTCACAGTTCGTCGAGAAGGCGGCCATCGATGCTGCCCGCATCCGCAAGGCTCAGCGAGAGTTCGTAGACCGAGGGCGCTCGTCTCTTGCAAGGGCGAGAGAGACCGGAGAGGTCTATTCGGCGCATGACGCACTGAGCGCAATGAAGACTCGCCTTGATGCTGCTCGCTCGGCGGCTCAGCGATCCCAGGGCGTCGCGTCGAAAAAGCGATCGTGACGTACGCAGTCAGCTTCACGCGCGAAGCACTTGAGGATCTTCAGCGACTCGAGGATTTTCTCCTCGAGCTTGCGCTCAAGCACGGAGACTGGGATCTTCCAGACCGCGCGCTGACAAGCATTCGCAGCGAGATGCGCATTCTTGAATCGAATCCTTTCACCTGCCGGATTGCCTATGACGACCGGATGGAACGCGAACTCGTGATCCCGTTCGGTTCATCAGGCTACGTTGCGTTGTTTCACATCGTCAGCGATCGCGAAGTCGTTGTCTCTGCACTTCGACACCAGCGAGAGGACGACTATCACTGACCCCCGCAAAAGCTTGCGGGCGGCCGGCACTTGAATATCAGACGCAGGAGGAAACGAGGCCCGCCTCCCACCTGCTCCATCAGCGAAAATCCCCAGATGGCCGAGCTACCCCCACAACAAAGTGAACGTGTGCCGGTCGCCATGCGCAGAGCCGAAGAGAAGCTCGCAAAGCTCTCAAATGATCCCGCTGCATCGCGGCTGCTTGCCGCTGCGAAGATGGCCGGAAGCACGACCCAGCGTGTCGTGTGGCTCCAGCGTGCTGCCTCCGCCTGGTCGAAGCCCATGGAGGAGGTCGCGGCTTGCCATAACGGCTGTGATCACTGCTGCCACATCCCAGTGACTATTTCCCAGGTCGAGGCAGAACTGATCGGCAAAGCGATTGGCCGCAAGCCTGACAGTCCGACCGAGGCGCTTCGAATCTCCGAGCTCGGCAGCGCGGAAGAGGACTGGCAAAGAGCCCAGGCCAGGCTGCAGGCAGCGGCTCCCGAAACGCCATGCCCTTTCCTGGTGGATCACAGCTGCAGCATCTACGAGAACCGACCTCTGCCGCGCCGGACCTTGATCAACCTCGACGATGACGAACTGCTGTGCAGAAAGGTCGAAGGAGTCGAAGTGTCGGTGCCGTACGCCGACTCCATGGCGTTCAAGGCCTACTACCTCACGTTGCAGCCATCGGGCTTGTTTGCCGATATACGGCACTTCTTTCCGCTGGTCGGCGCGCGTTCGATGTCGCGATGAAGGCGGCGATAGTCGCCTGAGCAGGATCTCCCGGAGTGTGCGAGTTGAAACCTGCAGACGCTCGACCAAGCGTCATGCGGAAGGCAACTGCTCGCTCGTTTCCGATGTGTCCTCGAGAAGCGGTCAAAATGCTCGCAGGTATGGGATGGGCAAGTCTTCTCACATGATAGCTTCGTCAGGTTGCTCGACCGAGAGCGCGGTTACCGAAAGATCGATTCGGCGTACGCTGAGGCCAGCGCATCCGTCTTCGAGCACATCGAGATGCTCTATGACCCCCACGCGTCTCTAAGACACTGCTGCCGTCTTGTCGCCTGTAGAGTTCTGGGGTCGCGATCTCCAACGGCTCAACGAGTCTAGAAAAGCCAAGGCGATGCAAAAACGCGATTCTTCAACGATGGTTGAAAACTGGCTCGCGCCGGCCTAAAAAGGCCCGCATACCCTCATGCGCGTCTTCCGAGGCAAAGCGCGCATAGAGCTGCCGCCGTTCGAACAGGATGCCTTCCGATAGCGGCACCTCCCAGGCGCGATTGACCGACTCCTTGATGGCGATCAGCGCGGGCAGCGAATAGCCCGCGACACGTGCGGCCAGCGTCATGGCCTCGGGCAGCAGCGCCTCGTTGGCTACCACGCGGGACACCAGTCCACAGCGGTCGGCTTCCGCCGCATCCAGCGTGCGCGCGGCGAGACACATTTCCATCGCCTTGGCCTTGCCGATGGCACGCGGCAGGCGCTGCGTGCCGCCCGCGCCGGGCAGCATCGCGAGCTTGACCTCGGGCAGCGCGAAGCGCGCCGACTCGGCGGCCAGCACGATGTCGCAGGCCAGC
>Ga0102594_1001365_pt2 | contig 14929 bp, 10 predicted proteins | sample AraplaCol_mLB_r2_2_FD_76863 | JGI IMG/M metagenome (GOLD analysis project Ga0102594, IMG submission 76863) | Arabidopsis root microbial communities from North Carolina, USA - plate scrape MF_Col_mLB_r2 (SPADES assembly) (version 2) | ecosystem: Host-associated > Plants > Roots > Endosphere...
CGCCCCAGCACCTGCATATCTCCAAGCTGTTCGACGACCCGATCGTGTGCCTGATGCGCGCCAACAGCGCTTATGCGCGCCGTACGCCGAAAGACGGCATGACGCCCGAGGAATACCTCACCCTGCCCCACGTCGCCCCCGCGCAAATCCTGCCGGGCTACCACGGCAACATCGATTCCTTCCTCGAAGAGCGCGATATGGAGCGCAATATTGTTGTGGAATCCGCACACTTCCGCATGTTGCCTTACATCGTCCAGCAGACAGATTTAGTTTTGACGAGTGGCAAACAATTCGCCAATTTCTACGAGAACCTGCTCGGCTTGAAGTCCTACAAGGTGCCGCTGGATTTCCCACCGCTGAGCTTCTACCAGCTATGGCACGAACGCGCACACCACGCGACCGAACATAAATGGCTGCGCGCCCAGGTCAGCGCCGCCGCCCGCCTGCTGGTGAAATAGAACCGCGCCGGATAGCCGTTATCGGCCCAGCGTTATATCTCACGCCTGCTGGGCCTCTATTATCAATTCGCCATTCCCCAGAACACCTTACTTGGAGCGGGCCGTCGCCAGGCGGCGGCCCGAAGCACGATGACGAGCCTGAAGCGACTGAACACCTGCGACGCGGATACTTTTACCGAGATCCTGCACGGCCTGTATGAGCATTCCCCATGGATTCCGCAGCGCGCTGCCGCGCAGCGCCCCTTCCGCACCATCGACGAGCTGAAACTGGGCCTGCAGAAGGTGGTTACGGAAGCCACCAAAGATGAGCAACTGGGCCTGATCCGCGCCCACCCGGAACTGGCCGGCAAAGCCGCCATAGCGGGTGAATTGACGCCCGAATCCACCGGCGAGCAGGCCAAGGCCGGCCTGAACCTGTGCACCAAGGAGGAATTCGCGGCGCTGCAGGAACTGAATGCCGCCTACAACAGCAAATTCGGCTTCCCGTTCATCCTGGCGGTCAAGGGGGGCGACGGCAAAGGCCTTACGCGCCAGGCCATCATCGCCGCCTTCCGTCGCCGGATGCGCAACCAGGCCGACGACGAACAGCGCGAGGCACTGCGCCAGATCCACCGCATCGCCGAAATGCGCCTGAATGCCCTGCTCTCCTACGTGCCGCACATGGGCCGCGACATCATCGAATGGGCCGAAGAAATCGGCGCGATGAGCGAGGATGAACAGGGCCTCACCTGCACCTACATGACGCCGACACACCGCCGCACTGCCAACCAGCTGGCGAAGTGGATGCGCGAAGCGGGCATGCACGCCCATATCGACGCGGTGGGCAATGTGGTGGGCCGCTACCTGTCCACCGACCCGCAGGCTCGCACCCTGCTCACCGGCTCGCACTACGACACGGTGCGTAACGGCGGCAAGTACGACGGCCGCCAAGGCATCCTGACCGCCATCGCCGTGGTCAAGCACCTGCACGAAACCGGCGAGACCCTGCCTTTCCACTTGGAGGTGATTGCATTCGCCGAAGAAGAAGGCGTGCGCTTCAAGAGCACCTTCCTCGGCAGCAGTGCCGTGATCGGCCAGTTCGATCCAAAGCTGCTGGATTTGCGCGACCGCGATGGCCAGCTGCTGCGCGACGTGCTGACTGACGCCGACCACGACGTCAATGCAATTGCCGAAATCGCTCGCGATCCGGCCGACCTGCTTGGCTTCGTGGAGGTCCATATCGAACAAGGCCCGGTATTGCTGGAGCGCGGCCTGCCGGTTGGCGTGGTGACCTCGATCGCCGGCAGCAAGCGCTACCTGGTCGAGCTGAAAGGCGTCGCAAGCCATGCCGGCACCACCCCTATGCCGATGCGCAAGGATGCCGCCGCCGCCGCTGCCGAGATCATCCTGTACGTCGAGCAGCGCTGCGCACAAGACCAGGATTCTGCCCTGGTGGGCACGGTCGGCCAACTGCAGGTGCCGAACGGCTCCACAAACGTCATCCCGGGCGCCTGCTCCCTTTCGCTCGATATTCGCGCTGCCAACAACGCTGCGCGTGACTCAGCCGTGGACGACATCCTCGCCCATATCGAAAAAGTGTGCGAAAAGCGCCACATCACGGTCTCGATCGAACAGACCGTCGCCGCCGATTGCGCACCGTGCGCGCCGCGCCTGATGGAGCAACTGGCAGCCGCAGTGGAGAGGAACGGCATACCCGCATTCCAACTCGCCTCCGGCGCCGGCCACGACGCAATGCTGATGGCGCGCGTCACAGACGTCGCCATGCTGTTCACCCGCTGCGGCAACGGCGGCATCAGCCACAACCCGCTGGAGACCATGACGGACGACGACGCCGACCTGTCGGCCCGCATCCTGCTGAGCTTCCTGCGCAACTATAGCTAATTCGAGATAGCCAATATGCCCAGGCATATAAGCGGAAAAGGAGACCTTCAACGATATTGTTAAAACAAGCAGCGCGAGGACGCCATATTTGCCCGCCCGGAGAGGCGGGATTTCGGGCGCTAAAAACTAAACGGAGACAAAGCAAATGCAATTCCTGGACAACTATTTCAAGCTCGGCGAGCACGGCACCAACGTGCGCACCGAGGTGCTGGCTGGCATTACAACCTTCCTGACGATGGCGTACATCATCTTCGTCAACCCATCCATCCTGGGCGACGCCGGCATGCCTAAGGACTCGGTTTTTGTGGCCACCTGCGTCGCGGCCGCTGTCGGCACGCTGATCATGGGCCTGTACGCCAACTTCCCTATCGGCCTCGCGCCTGGCATGGGCCTGAACGCATACTTCGCTTACGGCGTGGTGCAAGGCATGGGCTTCCCATGGCAAGCCGCACTGGGCGCCGTGTTCATCTCCGGCTGCTGCTTCATGATCGTCAGCCTCCTGCGCATCCGCGAAAAGATCATGAACGCCATTCCGCCATCGCTGCGCATCGCCATCCCGGCCGGCGTCGGCCTGTTCCTCGCGCTGATCTCACTGAAAAACGCGGGCATCGTGGTCTCCAGCCCTGCTACCTTCGTCACCATGGGCGACCTGCACAAGCCTGCCCCTGTGCTGGCGATCATCGGCTTCCTGGTGATCGTTGCGCTGGACCGCCTGCGCGTGACAGGCGCCCTGCTGATCGGCATCATGACCGTCACTGCCCTGAGCTTCTTCTTCGGCGGTAACCACTTCAACGGCATCGTCTCGCTGCCGCCATCGATTGAGCCAACTGCAATGAAGCTGGACATCGTTGGCGCCGTATCGCATGGCCTGTTCACCGTGGTGATGGTGTTCTTCCTGGTCGAACTGTTCGACGCCACTGGCACCCTGATGGGCGTCGCGCAGCGCGCTGGCCTGATGAAGGACGGCAAGCTGCCGAAGAACATGAACAAGGCCCTGCTGGCCGACTCCGGCGCCATCATTGCCGGCTCCGTGATGGGCACCTCGAGCACCACCGCCTTCATCGAAAGCGCCGCAGGCGTTCAAGCTGGCGGCCGCACCGGCCTGACCGCGGTCACTATCGCCTGCCTGTTCCTGGCAGCCCTGTTCATCGCGCCGCTGGCAGGCGTGGTCCCAGCGTACGCCACCGCACCTGCCCTGTTCTTCGTCGCTTGCCTGATGCTGCGCGAACTGGCGGAAGTCAATTGGGCCGAGACCACAGAAAGCGTTCCTGCGGTTGTGACCGCATTGGTCATGCCGTTCACCTATTCGATCGCCAATGGCCTGGCACTGGGCTTCATCAGCTACGCCGGCCTGAAACTGCTGACCGGTAAGTACAAGGAAGTCAGCGCAATGATCTGGTGTGTTGCAGGCGTGTTCCTTTTCAAAATGATTTACATCCCCGGCTGAAGCAAGGAGTAGCAAAGATGTCCCAACCGATTCGTTTCTTCTACCAGGGGCGCGTGCAGGAAGTCGATTCCGCCGCCCCCACCCGCACGCTGTTGCAGCACCTGCGGGAAGACCTGCATTGCACCGGCACCAAGGAGGGCTGCGCCGAAGGCGACTGCGGCGCCTGCACCGTGGTGATCGGATCGCTGGTGGATGGCGAACTGGAAATGCGCAACGTGAATTCGTGCATCCAGTTCTTGCCAACCCTGGACGGCAAGGCAGTGTTCACGGTGGAAGACCTGAAACAGCCAGGTGGCGCCCTGCACCCGGTGCAGGAAGCCCTGGTGGAATGCCATGGTTCCCAATGCGGCTTCTGTACTCCGGGCTTCGCCATGTCGCTATGGAGCCTGTACCTGAAGCAGGAAGGCCAGAGCGCGCCGCCATGCCGCAAAACGATCGATGAGACATTGTCCGGTAACCTGTGCCGCTGCACGGGGTACCGCCCGATTATTGATGCAGCCGCCCGCATGGGCGAGCTGCCGGCGGTCGGCTTCGACCGCGAGGCACTGAAGTCAGTCCTGCAAGGCCTGCAACGAGACACCATGTTCAGCTACACACATGACGGCCAGACTTTCCAGGCGCCGCGCACCCTGGCCGAAATGACCGCCCTGCGCGCCGCCAAGCCGACTGCCACCATCCTCGCAGGATCGACCGATGTCGGCCTGTGGGTCACCAAGCAAATGCGCAACCTGGGCGACGTGATCTACACCCGACAGGTACAGGAGCTGCACCGCATCGCCACCATCGACGGCAAGCTGGAAATCGGCGCCGCCGTGTCGCTGGACGATGCATATAAGGCAGTGCTGGAGCTGTATCTGAACGACTCGCTGCATGAGTTGTGGCAACGCTTTGCCTCGCAGCCGATCCGCAGCACCGGCACCTTGGGCGGCAGCGTTGCCAACGGTTCGCCGATCGGCGATTCCGCGCCGTGGATGATCGTGCTGGGCGCGGAGATCGTGCTGCGTTCGGACAAAGGCCAGCGCGTCCTGCTGTTGCAGGACTTCTACCTCGATTACATGAAGAAGGACTGGCAACCGGGCGAGTTCGTCGAGGCCGTTCGCATTCCCGCGCCGAAACCCGGCCAGCAGTTCCGCACCTATAAGCTCGCCAAACGCTACGACCAGGATATCTCCGCCGTATGCGCCGCCTTCTCGCTTGAACTGGATAACGGTATCGTGCGCAACGCGCACATCGCGTACGGCGGCATGGCGGCTACGTCCCGCCGCGCAGCGCAGGCGGAAGCCGCCATCAACGGCCAGCCGTGGAACGAAACAACACTGCGCGCCGGCATGGAAGCCCTGGCGCGCGACTATACCCCACTGACGGATATGCGAGCGTCGGCCAACTACCGCATGCGCACCGCGCAGAATCTGCTGCGGCGCTTCTGGATGGAGACCCGTCCGGAAGACGCAGTATCGAGCACTTACGTCAACGCTTATGCATTCAAGGAAGGAGCCGCTGCATGAACAGCAAGTCCGAACAGTTCATGACGCTCGGCGCCGCCAAAGGCTGGTCCGAAGTGGGCCAGAGCCACCCGCACGAATCGGCAATACTGCACGTACTCGGTGAAGCCGTCTACACAGACGACATCCCCGAAGCACAAGGCACGCTGCATGCCGCGCTCGGCTTGTCGACCAAAGCGCACGCGCGCATCCTGTCGCTCAACCTGGAGCCGGTAAAAGCCATGCCGGGCGTGGTGGCCGTCTACACTTACAAGGACATTCCCGGCACCAACGATTGCGGCCCGATCATCCATGATGACCCCATCCTGGCAGAGGAGAAGGTTGAATACGTCGGCCAGCCCGTGTTCATCGTGGTCGCCGACACCCACGACAATGCCCGCCGTGCCGCGCGCAAGGCGGATATCCAGTATGAGGAACTGCCGGCCATCCTGACACCGGAAGCGGCACGCGACGCCGAATCTTTCGTAGTGCCGCCCATGCGCCTGACCCGCGGCGATGCACAGGCAGCATTCGAGCGCTCGCCGAATATCCTGAAGGGCAAGCTGCACGTCGGCGGCCAGGAGCAGTTTTACCTGGAAGGCCAGATATCGTATGCCGTCCCGAAGGAAGGCAACGGCATGCACGTCTACTGCTCCACCCAGCACCCGACCGAAATGCAGCACGTGGTCTCGCACGCCCTGCACTACCCGTCACACGCGGTGGTGGTGGAATGCCGCCGCATGGGTGGCGGGTTCGGCGGCAAGGAATCGCAATCCGCACTGTGGGCAGCCTGCGCCGCCGTCAGTGCCGCGCACCTGAAACGCCCGGTCAAGCTGCGCGCCGACCGTGACGACGACATGATGGTGACCGGCAAGCGCCACTGCTTCTATTACGAGTACGAGATCGGCTACGACAACCAGGGCCTGATCACCGCCGCCAAGGTGCAGATGGTGACCCGCGCCGGCTTCTCGGCCGACCTGTCGGCGCCCGTGGCAACGCGTGCCATCTGCCACTTCGACAACACCTATTACCTGTCGGACGTGGATATCCGCGCCATGGCCGGCAAGACCAACACGCAATCCAACACGGCCTTCCGCGGCTTCGGCGGGCCACAAGGCGCGATCGCCATCGAATACATCGTCGACGAAATCGCCCGCAACCTGGGCAAGGACGCGCTGGACGTCCGCAAGCTGAATTTCTACGGCCGCAACGACGAAGAAGGCCGCAACATCACGCAGTACGGCCAGAAGGTGGTCGACAACGTGATCCACGAACTGGTGGCGCAGCTGGAAAGCGAGTCCGCCTACCGCGCCCGCCGCGAAGCGGTCCGCACTTTCAACGCCAGCAGCCCTGTGCTGAAGAAGGGCCTGGCGCTCACGCCCGTGAAATTCGGCATTGCTTTCAACGTCACCCACTTCAACCAGGCAGGCGCACTGGTGCACATCTACGTCGACGGCTCGGTGCTGGTGAACCACGGCGGCACCGAGATGGGCCAGGGCATCAACACCAAGGTGTGCCAGGTGGTGGCCCATGAACTGGGCATTCCGCTGTCCAGCGTGCGCGCCTCGGCTACCGACACCAGCAAGGTCGCCAACACCTCCGCCACCGCCGCCTCGACCGGCGCCGACCTGAACGGCAAGGCCGCACAGGACGCCGCCCACACACTGCGCAGGCGCCTGGTGGAATTCGCCGCCAAGTCGTTCGGGGTAGCAGCGGAAGAAGTCATCCTCGCCAACGGCACCGTCTTTGCAGGCGAAACCGTTATGCCGTTTGCCGACCTGGTGCAGAAAGCCTACCTGGCCCGCGTGCAGCTGTGGTCCGACGGCTTCTACGCCACCCCGGGACTGAGTTGGGACCGCGAAACCATGAGCGGCAATCCTTTCGGCTATTACGCCTACGGCGCCTCGGTATCGGAAGTAATCGTCGACACCCTGACCGGTGAATGGAAGCTGCTGAAGGCCGACTGCCTCTACGACGCCGGGAATTCGCTGAACCCCGCCATCGACGTGGGCCAGGTGGAAGGAGCCTTCATGCAGGGCATGGGCTGGCTGACGACGGAAGAGCTGTGGTGGAACCAGCAGGGCAAGCTGATGACGCACGCGCCATCGACGTACAAGATTCCCGGCGTTTCCGACTGCCCGGAAGACTTCAACGTACGCCTGTTCAAGAACCGCAACCCGTTCGACAGCATCCACCGCTCCAAGGCGGTCGGCGAACCACCGCTGCTGCTGCCGTTCTCCGTGTTCCTGGCCATTCGCGATGCAGTGGCCTCGGTTGGCGACTACCGCATCAACCCGCCGCTGCGCGCCCCCGCCACTGGCGAAGCGATCCTCGATGCGGTAGACGCTGTTCGCGCACTGGCACAGGCATGACGCTGGCAAGACGCCTTGTCGCCGAAGCGCTTGGCACGGCCCTGCTGCTGGCCATGGTGGTGGGTTCCGCCGCCATGGCTCACCGGCTGGCCGGCGGCAATGCCGCCATCGCGCTCTTCGCCAATTCGGCCGCCAGCGCCGGTGGCCTGTTGGCGCTGATCCTCGCTTTCGGAGCCATCTCCGGCGCCCATTTCAATCCCGTCGTTACACTATCGGAAGCCTGGCAAGGCGGGATGAAGAGGAGCGAAGCACTTCCCTACGCGGTTGCGCAATTCCTGGGCGCCTTTGCCGGGGTGGCCGCCGCGCACGCGATGTTTGGTGAACCGGTGTTTTCCGCAGCAACCCAAGCCAGGACGGGCGTTGCGCAATGGTGGAGTGAATTTGTGGCCACCTTCGGCCTGATTTTCGTTATCAGCGGTTGCGCCCGCAACCGCCCCGCGATTACACCGTTTGCGGTCGCAGCCTACATCCTTTCCGCTTACTGGTTCACCGCATCAAGTTCTTTCGCCAACCCTGCCCTCACCCTTGCGCGGGCCGCAACCGATACGGTGGCTGGCATCCGGCTGGAAGATGTATCGAGCTATGTCGCCGCCCAAATGCTCGGCGCGATCGCCGCAACAGTGCTCGTCACATGGCTGCATAGTCCGGCGAAGACTCTTGACGGAATACCCCAGGCGTCACACCCTGCCAATCCTTGAACGCGCGAATGAAGGAGTTGACATCCTGGAAGCCGAGCAGGAACGCGATCTCTCCCTGCGCAATGCCCGGCTTGCGGAGATAGTGCACCGCGAGTTGCTGCCGGGTGGCATTCAGGATGCCTTTGAATGTCGCCGATTCCTCGCTCAATTGGCGCTGCAGACTACGCTTGCTGATAGCGAGGCTTTTCGCAACATCCTCAACCGTGTATTGGCCAGCGGGCAGCCCCTCCAGCAGAACGGCCTTGACTCGCTCGCTCATGGTCGCAGACGAATTCAGGCTGCCGAGGCGCTCGCGCAAGCCAACCTCAAAGAACGTCCACATAGCCTCGTTCGCCGTGAGGAAGTGCCTGGCCCCGTCCTCCTTCGAGAACGTGACCGTGACGCCATTGCCTGCTTTCGGCATCACGCCGAAATATTCGCTGTAATCCTCGACCCGGTCCGGCAATTCAGGCATTGTCACTGCAAGGGGCACCACGCGATGGCGCGTCGCAAGCCGCACCAACTGGGTCAGGAAGACCGTCTCGGCAGCCGCCATGCTGCGCGGGATAGGCCCCGCATCCGCATAACACTCCAAGGTTGCCGAAGTATGGCTCTCGGTGATATCGACCAGCAAGGCCAAAGGGCCAAACAGCTTCTTGAACACCGACAAGCGCTGAAAAGCGACATTCAGGTTAGGGCTGCACAAGCTCGCGAAAATCGGCGGATCAAACGCCTCCACCGAGATCGCCTGCCCTATCCTGAGCGGCAACACAATGTCGTCGCCTGCCGTCTCCTCGATCACCTGCCATAGCTGGAAAAACTGCGACGGCGGGATCGAAGCATCCTGGCGGGCGAACAGGTCCGCCGGAAGGTTCGCAAGGCGCAAGACACGCACCGGGTCGATACCCATGTCGGCGAGCAGCAGTTTCCAGCCGGGCTGGATGGCGAAGTGCGAAGGATGTCTCATGCATCAAGCTTTAGGAATCAGGCCATTATCGATCATCTGTTGGAACATATCGCGGATCGAAGACTCCAGCGGACGATACACCATGCCGAGTTCACGCGCACTCTTGCTGCTGTCTGCGGACCACGAGAACCCTACGTTGCGGGCTATGAACTTGCGCGTCATGGACTTATCCACGATCGGCGCGACCAGCCAGACCAGCCACTTTGGCAGGGTGCGGCGCGGCACTGGGTAGGTGTCAAACTTCGGCAGGAGCGCTTTCGCGATGCCCAGAAGCGAAGTGTTGTGGCCCGAGATGATATGGCGGCCCTTTGCCTGCGGCAGGTAGGCAGCGCGCAAATGTGCCTCCGCCAGGTCGCGCACATCTACCGCACCGAGGCCGAGGTCCGGCACACCGGCCTTCATGCGGCCATCGCCCATCTGGCGCACGATGTTGAAGCTCTCCGAAGTGCCGTGCGGGTTTACGCCAGGGCCGATCACCAGGCTTGGATTGACGACCACCAGCTCCCATGCGGACTGGCGCTTGGCGATCTCCCACGCTTCGCGCTCGGCGACCGCCTTCGAGTAAGAGTAAGGCGCGTGAGCCAGCGACGAACTGCTGTTCCAAACTTCCTCGGTGAAGACGCCGCCTGGAGTGTCATTGATATCGGCATTGTCGCCGTAGATGGCGGCGCAGCTACTGGTCAGGACAACGCGCTTGACAGACGCGGTCCGGTTCACGGTTTCGAGCACATTGCGCGTCCCCAGAAGGGCCGGATCGACCAGTTCTTTCTGCGGGTCCCTGATGTTCAGGGTGAACGGCGACGCCGTATGGAAGACGACGCCGCAGCCGGCCATGGCGTCGGCAAACGATCCCTGATCCAGCAGGTCGGCCTTGAAGTAGCGGATGGTGCCCGGAAGATTCGCGGCCAGATCATCAAGGTGGCGGATTTTACTGTGGTCGGCGGGATTTCGCACCGCGGCATGGACGGTAACGCCCTCTTCCAGCAACCGCTTCACGATCCAGCCCGCCACATAACCGGTTGCGCCAGTGACCAACACCGGCTTGGACTTATCAATTTCCAATTTGCTCATAGGGTAGTTCCAAAGTAATCAACGATAGGGAGAGATTATCGTTGCCACGCGCAAAGGTCACTAGCAAACCGCGCCAATCAACACGCAAACCGCGCCGAAAATTCGGGGTCAGGTCTGTCATTTGGACAGGCGCGACACACCTTTGATATTCCTCAATACTTTCCCCATCAAAAGAAAACACCCGCTGACCGATCGTGTCGGAGCGGGTGTTTTGATTTACCTCAAATGTGTTGACTGCCTGTCCAAATGACAGACCTGACCCCGAATTTTAGCCACGTTTGCGCCATTCGATCAGCTCGGCGATGGTCAGGATCGGCATGCCATGCAGCTGTGCGAACTGCTCGATGGCGTCACCGCGCATCATGGTGCCGTCGGGGTTCATCAGTTCGCACAGTACCGCCGAAGGCGCCAGGCCTGCCAGGGCCGCGAGGTCGACCGAGCCTTCGGTGTGGCCGGCGCGCATCAGCACTCCGCCAGGTGTGGCACGAAGCGGGAATACATGGCCGGGTCGCACGACATCCTCAGGTCGCGCGCCCTGCGCTGTGGCGGCGCGGATCGTCGTCACACGATCGGCGGCCGAGACGCCGGTTGTCACGCCGTGGCGCGCTTCGATCGAGACCGTGAACGGCGTGCCGTACTTGCTGCCGTTTTCCGCCGCCATTGGGGGCAGTTCAAGCTCTCGGACTTTTTCCGCAGTGAGGCAGAGGCAGACGATGCCGCTGCATTCGCGGATCATCAGGGCCATGGTTTCTACCGTCAGGCGGTCGGTGGCGACGATCAGGTCCGCCTCGTTTTCGCGGTCGAAATCGTCCAGCAGGATGACGGGGACACCGGCCCGCATGGCTTCCAGCGCCGCGTGGATGCGGGCTTCGAGGTCGGTGATTTGAAGGGATAATTCAGGGGACAACATAGGAAACGCTCCTCGCTAAAAGTTAACGAAAAACGCTCCAGGGCAAGCGAATAGGCGCGCTTACCCGTGCCGCCAAAGCGGACCGGGTACACGCGCGACAGCGCACATCTTCTTTCATCCGGACTATACCGTCGGCCCTGGAGTCTCACCAGGTCTGCTGACCCTGCCCAATACAGCCAGGCAGGCGCTCGCGGGCTTGAACGGTGACGTTCTTACCGCCGGTGGGGAATTGCACCCCGCCCCGAAGACGTAATTTTTTGCCTGCGGGTGCAGGCGGGCGGGATTTTAACAGCAAAACCGGTAAACCAGGGTCTGACCCATAGGGTCAGACCCTGTCAGCTCACCTGCCGAGGGCGTAGGTTTTGAGTCTTTGACTTTCGACGGAGATCAACAGCGCACCCCAAACCCGCGGCGGCTGCGATGACGGGGTCAGACCCTGTGGGTCTGACCCAGATTTACCGGTTTTAGCCAACCGTCCCGATAATGGAAACTTCGCGATTCTCGGGCACTTCGTTATATGACAGCACATGCAAGCCCGGGGCAAACAGGCGCGCATAGCGCGCCAGCAGCGGCCGGATCTGCGGCAGCACCAGCAGCAGCGGCGGCGTCGCCTGCTGCTTCATCTGCTCGCGCGCCACCGGCATATTCACCTGCAATTGCGCCAGCAAATGCGGGTCGATCGGGTAGTTGTCGAGCACCACCTTGCCGGACTGGCGCGCCTGGTTCAACGAGCCAAGCAGCATGTTTTCCAACTCTCCGCCCAGGTTGAAGGCCAGCATCTCGGTCTTCTGGCCGAACAGGCCTGAGACGATCTGGCGCCGTAGCGCGCAACGCACTTCGGCCGCAAGCAGGATCGGGTCTTTGGTGGTCTCGGAAGAATCGAGCAGTGTCGTTGCAATCGGCACGATGTCCTTCAGCGATACCGATTCCTGCAGCAGCACGCGGAACACTCGCAGCAACTGGGTATGCGTGAGCGCTTTGTCCAGCGCTCCCGCCAGCTTGGGCGACAAGGCAGTCAGGCGCTCCATCAGCGCCGCCACGTCTTCATGGCGGAACAGCTCCGGCAGGTATTCGCGAATCAGTTTCGATACGTGGGTGGCGATGGCGCTTGGCGCCTCCACAACCTGATAGCCAAGTCCTAGCGCATGCGCCTTGTCCTTGGCCTCGATCCAGGTCACCGGCATGCCATAGGCGGGCTCCACGCCGGGGATCCCGTCGATCTGGCCGTACACGTTCGGCGAAGGGATCGCCATCAGCCGGTCGGCAAAAACCTCTGCCAGCGCAATCGTGGAACCGCCCAGCACCACCGCGTACTGCGTCGGCTTCAGCCCCAGGTCATCGCGCACATTAATCTGCGGCAGCACCATGCCCATCGCCTCGGACAGGCTTTGGCGCACGCCGCGCAGGCGCTTGGTCAGCACCTCGCCATGCGCCTTGTCGATCATGCCCACCAGCTTGTAGCCCAGCGAAACCTGCAGCGGCTGGACCACAGGCAGCGATTGCCATTCCAGCTCCGGCACTTTTTCTTCGCGCAGCGCCGCTTCGATAGCGGCGATATTGTCGACCACCGGCGCCCCCTGCCGCTGGTACATCCGCCAGCCGACGTAGGCCAGCGCGGCCGCAAAAGTGAGGAAACTCAGTTTCGGCATGCCCGGCACCAGGCCGATGATCACCATCACGGCCGAAGCGCTGAACAAAACATTCGGCGATGCCAGCAACTGCTGGCCCACCTGCGATTCGAAATCCGCTCCCTCGCTTTCGGACACGCGGGTAACGATGATCGCAGCAGCAGCCGACAGCAGCAGCGCCGGGATCTGCGCCACCAGGCCGTCACCGATGGTCAGCAGTGCGTACTGCTTGAACGCGTCGCCAAAGCTCATGTCCTGCATCACGGTACCGATGGCGACACCGCCGACGATATTGATGATCAGGATCAGGATCGACGCAATCGCGTCGCCGCGCACGAACTTTGCGGCACCGTCCATGGCGCCGTAGAAATCCGCTTCCGTCGCAACTTCCTTGCGGCGCTGGATCGCTTTTTCCTGGTTGATCAGGCCCGCGTTCAGGTCGGCGTCGATCGCCATCTGCTTGCCCGGCAAGGCGTCCAGGGTGAAACGCGCCGACACTTCGGAAATACGCTCGGCGCCTTTGGTCACCACGGCGAAGTTGATGATCATCAGGATCACGAACACCACCATGCCGACCACGTAGTTGCCGCCAATGACCACCTGGCCAAACGCTTCGATCACCTTACCTGCGGCATCCGTGCCCTGGTGGCCGTGCAGCAGCACCACTCGGGTCGAGGCGACGTTCAGCGTCAGCCGCATCAGCGTTGTGGCCAGGATCACCGTCGGGAACACCGAGAAGTCCAGCGGGCGCTTGGCGTTCACGCTGACCAGGATCACGATCAGCGCAAGGACGATATTGAAGGTGAACAGGACGTCCAGCAGGATAGGCGGCAATGGCAGGATGATCATCGCCAGGATCGCCAGCAGGAATACCGGCGTGGCGAGTTTGTGGCGACCTGCTTCTGCGAACAAGCCCTTCAGGAAATTCATATCGTTGCTGCCTCACTCATGGAAGTTGGAACCGGTACCTGCGCCGCTTCCAGCGGATTTGGCTGCGATGGGCGGCGGCCTTCGCGGAACGCCTTCAGCTGCAGCACATAGTGCAGGACCATGGAAACAGCCTGGTACAACTGCACGGGAATCTGCTGGTTGACCTGGCTGGTATTGTAAATTGCGCGCGCCAAGGGCGGCAGCGAAAGCACTTCCACGCCGTTCTCCTGTGCCAGCCGCTTAATGTACAACGCCATCTCGTCGACGCCCTTGGCCAGCACGAACGGCGCTTCGGCGCGCTTCTCGTCATATTTCAGGGCCACCGCATAGTGCTCCGGGTTGACGATCACCACGTCGGCGCCCGGTACGATCTTGCGCGCGGCGCGTTCGGCCATGGCGCGCTGCAGCTGGCGGATGCGCTGGCGCACTTCCGGGCGGCCTTCCTGCGACTTGTATTCTTCCTTCAACTCCTGCTTGGACATCTTCTGCTGTTCGGCGAAGAAGTAGGCCTGGGCCGGCACGTCGATAATGGCGAAGATGATGAACACGGCCACCATCGCCATAACGCCATTCAGCATCTGGTTGGCGCCCGATATCATGGCTTCGTTCAGCCCCAGGCCCTGCAAGCGCGTGTATTCGTTGACTGTGCTGGTGCCGATGTGCACCAGCACCCAGCCCAGCACCGCCGCCTTGCCGATCGAAACCAGCAGCTCGAAGCCATGCTTCTTGGAGAACAGGCGCCCCAGGTTGGTCACGGGATTGAAGCGCTCGAACTTGGGCTGCAGGTTCTTTGTGCTCATCACCCAGCCACCCGGCACCATGGCGCCCAGCACGACAAACAGCGGCACAACAAACAACGGAAGCACCATCTTCACCAGCAGCAGCGCGGAGCTGAGCCAGACCGTGCTCATAACGTTTTCCAAAGCGCCCTCGCCTTCCAGCGGCGCGAACGCCTGGTGGAAGATTTCGCGGAAATCCAACAGGTAGTCCGGCAGCATGAACACGAACAGCTTGAGCGAAACCAGGATGCCGATCGCCGTCGCCAGGTCGCGCGAACGCACCACCTGGCCTTCCTGGCGGGATTTCTTCAGCTTCTGCGCTGAAGCC
>Ga0102594_1001436_pt1 | contig 14871 bp, 13 predicted proteins | sample AraplaCol_mLB_r2_2_FD_76863 | JGI IMG/M metagenome (GOLD analysis project Ga0102594, IMG submission 76863) | Arabidopsis root microbial communities from North Carolina, USA - plate scrape MF_Col_mLB_r2 (SPADES assembly) (version 2) | ecosystem: Host-associated > Plants > Roots > Endosphere...
AGCTTCGGCAAGTCAGAAACGGTCGCGCTCCTGCCTGCGGCAGGAACGCTCAAGCCCCAGCCTGCGCTCCTCACCGCCCCGGAAATCGCCCCCAGCCCAGACCGCCTGCCGCGCCCCGTGGGAAACGGTGTGACTGTTTCAAGGAGGGGCGATCTACCCACAGTGACCAAGGAGCACGCCCGTTGTGTTCAACGGTCGGAGATGCACCACCGCCGTATCCAGGTCAAAGGCCTGTGTGCCGCTGTGTGCGCTGCATGCGTCTCGGGCGCCGAGCAGCGCAGCGGAGGCGGCCCGTTCTTGTGTGCCGAAGGACACACAAGAACTTCCACATCTGACTTGCGGCAGCTGTCTGAGCGACGGAGTCGCGAGTTCTGCCGCGGGCCGGCTTCGCGAGCAGCGCAGGGAAGTCGGCGCTGAAAGCGCCGACCGCCCGAGTCGCATGCAGCGCACACAGCGGCACACAGGCCTTTGACCCGCCCCGAACAGCAGCGAACGACCAGCTCAATACTCCCAGAAGATCCGCTGCAGCTCCTTGGTGTCCGAGGTCTTCGTCAAGGCAACCATCGCCAGGATGCGAGCCTTCTGAGGACGCAGGTCATGCGCCACCACCCAGTCGTACTTGTCGTCCGGCTGCTCGGCGTTGCGGATCACGAAGCCATCGGGCACGCGCGAGGAGCGGATCACGATCGCGCCGCCTTCGCGCGCCGCCTGCAGCCTCGGCACGATGCGGTCGGCCACCGAGCCATTGCCCGGGCCGCCGTGGATGATCGCCTTCACGCCGCTCTTGGCCACCGCGTCCAGCGCCGTCGCGCTTACGCCCGCGTAGCTGTAGACGATCTCCACCGGCGGCAGCGCCGTGATCTGCTCGATGTCGAACTCCGAATTCATCGTGTGGCGCTTGACCGGCGCGCGGAACCAGTAGTTCTTGCCCTCCACCACCATGCCCAGCGGCCCCCACTGGCTGGAGAAGGCACTGGGCACGATGTTGACGTTCTTGCTCACGTCGCGCCCGCTCTGGATCGTGTCGTTCATCGTCAGGAGAACGCCCTTGGACCGCGCGTCCTTGCTGCCGGCCACCGCGACCGCGTCGTACAAGTTCAGCGCGCCGTCCGCCGACAGCGCCGTGCCCGGGCGCATCGAGGCCACCATCACGATCGGCTTGTCGGTGTGCACCGTCAGCGTGAGGAAATAGGCCGTCTCCTCCACCGTGTCGGTGCCGTGCGTGATCACGATGCCGTCCACGTCCGGCTGCCTGGCCAGCTGCGACACCCGCTTGGCCAGCGCCAGCAGATGCTCGTTGGTCATGCTCTCCGAGGCCACCTGGAAGACCTGCTCGCCCTTCACGTTGGCCACCTTCGACAGCTCGGGCAGGCCGGCGATCAGCTTTTCGACGCCCACCTTGGCGGCCGCATAGGTCGCGCTGTTGAGGGCCGACGCCCCGGCGCCTGCGATGGTGCCACCGGTGGCCAGGATCATCACGTTGGGAAGCGCAGGCTGCTGCTGTGTCGTCTGGGCCTGGGCAATGGCGCCGGCCGCCAGCAGGGCGGCGCCGGCGGCGAGGGCGCGGAATCTGGATGAGATGTGCACGATGGGCTCCTTGGCTCGGGGTTGTTGTGATGCGCGCAGAAAGATAGCGGCAGGACCGGCACCGTGCCTGCCCGCCGCATGCGAAGGTCGCATGCGGCGATGCCGGCGTCTGTGACAGCCTGTACCATCGCCCCACGCCGCGCGGCCGCCCGTCGCCGGCCGATGCCCATGAACGCCGACACCGACGCCGCCCCGCAGCAGATGCCCGCGCCCGAAGGCCCGCTGTCGCGCTCGCGGCCGGGACGCGAGCGCATCCTGGCGGCAATCCGCGCGGCGGCCATCACCGAGTTCAGCCTCAACGGGCTCAAGGGCACCTCCACCCAGGCCATCGCCGACCGCGCCGGGCTCACCAAGCCGCAACTGCACTACTACATCGCCGGCAAGGAGGAGCTTTACGTCGAGCTGCTCATGCAGTTGCTGCACGAATGGAAGGTGGTGTTCTCCTTCGACGAGGGCTCCAACGACCCAGGCCGGGTGCTCTCGGGCTACATCCGCCAGAAGCTGGACCATGCCTTCGACAAGCCGGAGATGTCGCGCATCTTCACCCGCGAGGTGCTGGACGGCGGCCGCAACCTGGAGCGCTTCTGGCCCATGTCGCGCCAGTGGACGCAGAAGAAGATCGACATCATCAACGGCTGGATCGCCCGCGGCCTCATGCGGCCGATGGACGCGAAGCTGCTGCTGCAGCACATCTGGGCCATGACCCAGTACCACGCCGACTACGCGCTGCAGGCGCGCGCCATGGGCGGCCACCTGGGCGACGACGCACCGCCCCTGGACCGCGAGCCCATCGCCCGGGAGCTTGTGGCCTTCGTGCTCACGGGCTGCGGCATCAGGTCGGCCGACTGACAAGCCCCGCCTGAAGCCGCCCGCTCCGGGGCGGCTTTTCCTCATTTCGGTGCACGCGCGCCTTCGCGCGCCTGGCACGCAGCTTGCGATGTTTGACCAGTTGCTCTGATTAACCGGTCAAAACACACCATGCGCGTGCTTGTCGTCTACTGCCACCCGGTCGAAACCAGCTTTGCCGCGGCGCTGCACCAGGAAGTGCTGCACAACCTCAAGGCGGCCGGGCACGAGGTGGACGACTGGGACCTGTACGCCGAGGGCTTCGATCCGGTGATGTCGCGCGAGGAGCGCCTGGGCTACCACGAGGTGCCGGCCAACCGCGAGAAGGTGCAGGTCCACATCGACCGCCTGCAGCGCGCCGAGGCCATCGTCTTCTGCTTCCCGACCTGGTGCTTTGGCCTGCCGGCCATGCTCAAGGGCTGGTTCGACCGCCTGCTGATGCCCGGCGTGGCCTTCGACATCAGCGATCCGGCCAACGTGCGGCCGATGCTCACCAACATCCGGCGCGTCAGCGGCGTGGTCACCTATGGCCGCCCGCGCTGGATGGCCTGGTACATGGGCGACCCGCCGCGAAAGATCGTCACCCGCTACATGAAGCGGCTCACCGCCGCGCAGGCCCGCGTGGACTTCCACGCCCACTACCACATGAACGTGGCCACGCCCACGCAGCTCTCGCGCTTCAAGGCGCGCGTGGGCCGGGCCATGGCGCGCTTCGCCTGAAGACAACCCGGAGATCAGATCCATGCTGCACGGCTACATCCCGCCCCACCGCTTCCTGCCCTACCTGAGCTGGACCGAGATCGACCAGCTGCCCGACAGGGAGAACACCGTCATCGTGCTGCCCTGCGGCGCGATCGAGCAGCACGGCCCGCACCTGCCCTGCTCGGTGGACAGCGTGATCTCCTCCGGCGTGATGGGCGAGGCGCTCAAGCGCCTGCCGCCCGAAGTGCGCGCCTTCGCGCTGCCCACCATCACCTACGGCAAGTCGGAAGAGCACCTGCACTTCCCCGGCACCATGACGCTGACCGGCACCACGCTGCTGTCGACCGTGATCGAGGTCGGCGAGTCGGTGTACCGATCGGGCTTTCGCAAGCTGCTGTTCGCCAACGGCCACGGCGGCCAGCCGCAGGTGCTGGAGATGGCGGCGCGCGAGCTGCGCCTGCGCCATGGCGACTTCGTGGTCGTGCCGCACGGCGTGTCGCGCCTGCCCAGCGCGGCCAGCAAGCAGGTCAGCGAGCAGGAGAAGAAGCTCGCCATGCACGCCGGCCATTCCGAGACCGCGCTGATGCTGGCCCTGGCGCCCGAAACGGTGCACATGGAGCGCGCCGTGCCCAACTACCCGCCGGCCTTCCCCATCAAGCTGCTCTCCGGCGACGGCCGCCCGGCCTGCGCCTGGACGGCGCGCGACTTCGGCCCGAGCGGCGTGATCGGCGACCCCACCACCGCCACGCGCGAGCAGGGCATCGAGATCCTGGACACGCTGGCCGACAGCTGGGTGCAGGCGCTGACCGAGCTGCACGCCCTGCGCTGGGTGGTGCGCGAGGAAGCCACCTGGGAGCGCGGCCACCAGCGCGGCTTCATCCAGGGCGTGCAAGGCACGGCCTTCGCCGGTTGAAGGCGCACTCCTTGCATCGGCCCCGTTCTTTCCAACCCCATTCATCACCTGAGGAGAAACCCACCATGCGCAAGACCATCGCCCTCCGCCTCGCCCCGATCGCCGCTGCGCTCGCGCTCAGCGTCGGTGCACCGGCCCACGCCCAGGAAGCCTTCACCTACATGACCAACTGGTATGCACAGGCCGAGCACGGCGGCTTCTACCAGGCGGTGGCCGAGGGCATCTACAAGAAGTACGGGCTGGACGTGACCATCAAGATGGGCGGCCCGCAGGTCAACATCGCGCAGATGATGGCGGCCGGCCAGACCGACTGCATCATGGGCAGCAGCGACATCCAGGCCATGCAGATGCGCGAGGGCGGCCTGCCCATCACCACCGTGGCGGCCTTCTTCCAGAAGGACCCGCAGGTGCTCATCGCCCACGACGATGTGAAGGGCTTCGAGGACCTCAAGGGCAAGACGATCCTGATCGCCAACAGCGCCAACCGCGGCTACTGGCCGTGGGTGAAGATGAAGTTCGGCCTGTCCGATTCGCAGACGCGGCCCTACACCTTCAACATCCAGCCCTTCGTGGCGGACAAGAACGCGGTGCAGCAGGGCTACCTCACCTCCGAGCCCTACGCGATCCAGAAGGCCGGCGTGAACGCCAAGGTGCTGATGATGAGCGACCACGGCTACACCGCCTACGCCACCACCGTGTCGTGCATGGACAAGACGCTCAAGGAGCGCAGCAAGGCGGTGGCCGCCTTCGTGAAGGCCTCGGCCGAAGGCTGGAAGAGCTACCTCGTCAACCCGGCCCCGGGCAACGCCCTCATCAAGAAGGACAACCCGAACATGACCGACGACCAGCTCGCCTACAGCGTGGCCAAGCTCAAGGAGATGGGCATCGTGGCCAGCGGCGACGCCAACAAGCAGGGCATCGGCGTGATCACCGACGCTCGCTCCAAGCAGAACTACGACTTCCTGGTGGCCGCCAAGCTGCTGGACCCGGGCAAGGTGCAGCTGGCCAGCACCTACACGACGGACTTCATCAAGGACGCCAAGGTCCTGCCCTGAGCCTGCTTCCCCCTCGCCCTGAAATAGCGGGCGCCGCACAGCACGGCGCCCGCGCCACCGAAAGGCCCTCTGCATGAACCGAATCGATCCCGAGGTCTTCGCACCGCCACCCCACACTGCTTCGGCCGTGCCGGCGGTGGAGATCCTCTCCGCCCAGAAGACATACCCCAACGGCACGCAGGCCCTGCTGCCGGTGGACATGCGCATCGCCGAAGGCGAGTTCGTCACACTGCTCGGCCCCTCCGGCTGCGGCAAGAGCACGCTGCTCAAGATGGTGGCGGGCATGCTGGAGCCCACCGACGGGCGCCTGCTGGTGTGGCGCAAGCCGGTGCAGCAGATCGAGCAGACCGGCCGCAAGATGGCCTTCGTGTTCCAGGCGCCCACGCTCATGCCCTGGGCCAGCGTGCAGACCAACGTGCGCCTCCCGCTGGACCTGGCGGGCGTGCCGCGCAGGGAAGCCGATGCGCGCGTGGCCGAATCGCTGGAGCTGGTGGGCCTGGCGAAGTTCGCGGATGCGCTGCCGCGCGCACTGTCGGGCGGCATGCAGATGCGCGTGTCGATCGCCCGCGGCCTGGTCACGCAGCCCGACCTGCTGCTGATGGACGAGCCCTTCGGCGCGCTGGACGAGATCACCCGCCACAAGCTCGATGCCGACCTGCTGGAGCTGTGGCGCAAGAAGAAGCTCACCGTCATCTTCGTCACGCACTCGATCCACGAGGCGGTGTTCCTCTCCAGCCGCGTGGTGATGATGGCCGCACGGCCGGGCCGCGTGGTGGAGGAGTTCCACATCGACGAACCGTATCCGCGCACGCCGGACTTCATGGTGTCGCCGCAGTTCGCCCGCCACGCCAAGCGCCTGCAGGACAGCCTGCTGCGCGCCAGCAGCTTGAACGAGGAGGTGGATGCATGAGCGCCGCCATGACCGCCGGCCGCGCGCCCGCCGCATCGAAGCCCGCCACCGCCACCCCCAGGCGCGTGCCCCTTCTCTCGCAGCCGCGCGTGCAACGCGTGATCTATCCGCTGGCCGTGGGCGTGGTGCTCGTCGGCCTGTGGCAGGCCCTGGTGACGGCGATGGAGCTGCCGCCCTACCTGGTGCCCTCGCCGTACCTGATGGTGCAGACCCTCTTCACCGACTGGGCCGCGCTGGGCGGCGCGCTCTTCACGACGCTGAAGATCACGGTGTTCTCATTCGTGCTCGCCACGATCGTGGGCGTGCTGGTGTCCTTCCTCTTCGTGCAGAGCAAGCGCATCGAGACGGCCCTCTTCCCCTATGCGGTGCTGCTGCAGGTGACGCCCATCGTGGCGGTGGCGCCGCTGATCATCATCTGGGTGAAAAACCCGACTGCCGCGATGGTGGTGTGCGCCGCGCTGGTGGCGCTCTTTCCCATCATCAGCAACACGACGCTGGGCCTGCGCAGCGTGGACCCGGACCTGCAGAGCTACTTCAAGCTCAACCATGCGACGCGCTGGCAGCAGCTGGTGCGGCTTCGCATCCCCAGCGCACTGCCCTACTTCTTCGGTGGCCTGCGCATCTCCAGCGGCCTGGCGCTCATCGGCGCGGTGGTGGCGGAGTTCGTGGCCGGCACCGGCGGCCAGGGCGCGGGGCTGGCCTACCAGATCCTGCAGTCGGGCTTCCAGCTGAACATCCCGCGCATGTTCGCCGCCCTGCTGCTCATTTCCCTCACCGGCGTGGCGTTGTTCGTGCTGATGGCCTGGCTCACCAAGCTGGCCCTCGGCTCGTGGCACGCCAGCGAACTTTCCCAGGACTGACGTGATGAATGCCCCGCTTTCCGCCATCGAGCAGCTGCACATGGCGCTGCCCGAGCTCGACTGGATCACCGACCCCAGCCGCATCGCGCGGCTTTCGCAGGACTTCGCCTGGTTCAGCCCGGTGCTGCACCGCCAGCTCAAGGACAAGGTGGCCGACGCCGTGGTGCGCCCGCGCACCGAGAACGAGATCCGCGCCCTGGTGTCGGCCTGCGCCAAGCGAAAGGTGCCCATCACCATCCGCGGCAGCGGCACCGGGAACTACGGCCAGACCACGCCACTGGCCGGCGGCGTGGTGCTGGACATGACCGCATTCAACGCCCTGTGCTGGGTCAAGCCCGGTGTAGCCCGTGCGCAGGCCGGCATCCGCCTGGGCGAGCTGGAGAAGCAGACGCGCGAAAGCGGGCAGGAGCTGCGCTGCATTCCCTCCACCTACCGCAGCGCGACGCTGGGCGGCCTCTTCGGCGGCGGTTTCGGCGGCGTGGGCTCGATCAACTACGGGCCTCTGGCGGCGCCGGGCAACGTGCTGGGCATCCGCGCCATGAGCATCGAGGCCGAGCCGCAGATCGTCGAGCTGCGCGGCGCCGAGGCGCTGCGCATGCACCACCTGTGGGGCACCAATGGCCTGGTGCTGGAGATCGAGGTCGGCCTGGCGCCCGCGCACCCGTGGCTGGAAACGCTGGTGGTGTTCGACGACTTCGACAGCGCCCTGGGCTTCGGTGACGCGCTGGCGCATGCGCCGGGCATCGTCAAGCGCGAGGTCGCCTTCTTCGGCAGCCCGGTGCCCGATCACCTGGGCCAGCTGGCCCAGCACCTGCCGCAGGGGTGCCACGCGGTGCTGTCGCTGGTCGCCGAGTCGTGCGAAGAATCGCTGATGGAACTGGTCGCCGCACGCGGCGGCACCGTGACCTATCGCAAGACGGCCGAGGAAGTGAAGAAGAGCAACCGCACGCTGATGGAGTTCACCTGGAACCACACCACGCTGCATGCGCTGAAGATCGACAAGTCGCTCACCTACCTGCAGAGCGCCTTCACGCCGGGCGAGCACGTGCGGCAGATCCGCGAGATGGAGGCGCTGCTGGGCGGCGAGGTGCTGATGCATGCCGAGTTCCTGCGCAGCATGGACGGGCGAATCACCACCAGCGCGCTGCAGCTGGTGCGCTTCTCCACGGAGGAGCGGCTTGAGGAAATCATGGCGCTGCACCGCGAGCACGGCGTGCGCATCAACAACCCGCACGTCTACATCGTGGAAGACGGCAAGGCCGGCGGCGCGCTGCCGCCCGAGGTGGTGGCGGTGAAGAAGCGCTTCGACCCGCTGGGCCTGCTCAATCCTGGGAAGCTGCGCGACTGGCCTGCTGCAGGCGCCGCGCCCTGAGCCGGCCGGCCAGGGTGGCGGCGACGATGGACAGCGCGCCCACCCAGATCGGCCACAGTCCGTACTTCGCGACCCAGCGCGCGTAGGGCGTGAGGCCGGTGCGACCTTCCACCTGCGCCGTGAGCACGCCGCGCGTCATGCGCGGCAGCTCGTGCGTGACGCGGCCGCGGTGGTCGATGACCACGGTGGCACCAGTGTTGGTGGCGCGCACCATCGGCCGTTCGAACTCGATGGCGCGCATGCGCGAGATGGCCTTGTGCTGGTCGATGGCGATGGTGTCGCCGAACCAGGCGATGTTGCTCAGGTTGAGCAGCACCGTGGGGGCCTTGGCCTCGTCGCGGAAGTTGGCGCCGATCTCGTCGCCGAACAGATCTTCGTAGCAGATGTCGGGCGCGATGCGCTGGCCCTGCCACGCAAAGCCCGGCTGTGCCAGGCCGCCGCTGCGGAAATCGCCCAGCGGGATGTTCATCATGTTGGTGAACCAGCGGAACAGCGAAGGCACGAACTCGCCGAATGGCACCAGGTGTGCCTTGTCGTAGCGGTAGGGCTGCGCAAGGCCCGGTGCGAAGCCGAGGACCGAGTTGGTGTAGTCGCGCCCGTTGCCCAGCGGCAGGCCGACGATGGCCGCCTGCTCGCCGCTGGCGTAGCGTTTGGCGATGGCATCGAGATAGCCGGGCGGCAACTGCGCGGGCAACAGCGGGATGGCGGTCTCCGGCGTGATGACCAGCGGCGCGCGGTTGGCCATGAGCTGGTCGCCGTACCAGCGCAGCGCGGTGGCGACGCCGCCGCCTGGAATGAATTTCTCGTCCTGCGGGATGTTGCCCTGCAGGAGCGCCACCTCGATTCGACCTGCACTGGCCGACGCCGGCGCAGGCTTGCATTCGGCGCGCAGGCAGTCGGATGCCACGCCGCCGTAGAGCAGGAAGGCCGCGATCGCGGCCGGCACCAGCCAAGACTTCGCATGGCGCGGGTTCAGCCCCGGCACCCGGGCCAGCAGCACGGCGACGATCGCCGCCAGGGCGCCGATGCCGTACACGCCCACGCTGCGCGCAAAGACGATCAGCGGGCCGTCCAGGTGCGCATAGCCGCCAGCCCCCCAGGGAAAGCCGGTGAAGAGGCTGTTGCGCAGCAGCTCGGCCATCGTCCAGAGCGCCGCGAACAGCAGGGCCGCGGGAATCAGCCGGCGCGGCGCCCATGTCGCATAGAGCGCGCCGGCCAGCCCGTAGTAGAGCGAAAGCGCCGCCGACAACAGGAAGACGGCCAGCGCCGCCAGCGGCGCCGCCAGCCCGCCGTAGGTGTGCATCGACACGTACATCCACCAGGTGGCGCCGCAAAGCCAGGCGGTGGCGAAGGCCCAGGCGCTGTAGCCGGCGCGCAGCCACGCGCGCGGGCTCGTGTCGGCGCGCTGGCGATCGAGCAGCCAGACCAGCAGGGCAAGCGAGAGCAACTGCAGCCACCACTGCGGCTGCCCGTTCCAGGGCGCCACGATGGACAGCGCCTGCGCAAGACCCGCCGGCCAGGGCAGCAGGCGGGCCAGCCAGCGGCCCTGCGCAGTGGACAGGGCCGGGGTCAATCCGCCGCGTCGCCGCCGCGCGCGGGCGACACCTTGAACCAGCGCACCGCCCCGCCCTTGGTGTGCAGCACGAAGAAGTCGAAGCCGCCGATGGTGTGGCGCTCTCCGCGCTTGGGCACGTGGCCCATCTCGTGAGCGATGAGGCCGCCGATGGTCTCGAAGTCCTCGGACAGCTGCTCTTCGTTGAACTCGATGGCGAAGGCCTCGGCCACGCGCTCGACGGGCGTGTCGCCGGAGACGCGATAGGTGTGGTCGGCCAGGCCGAAGATGTCGCCCTCGTCCTCGGCGATGTCGAACTCGTCCTCGATCTCGCCGACGATCTGCTCGAGCACGTCCTCGATGGTGATGAGGCCGGCCACGCGGCCGAACTCGTCGATGACGATGGCCAGGTGATTGCGGTTGCCGCGGAAGTCGCGCAGCAGGTCGTTCAGGCCCTTGCTTTCGGGCACGAAGGTGGGCGGACGCAGCAGCGCACGGATCGACAGGGCGGGCGAGCGCTGCAGCTTGAGCAGGTCCTTCGCCAGCAGGATGCCGATGATGTTTTCCTTGTCGCCCTCGTACACCGGGAAGCGCGAGTGCGCGGTGTCGATCACGGTGTGGATCAGGGTCTCGAGCGGATCGTCGATGTTGACCAGGTCCATTCGGGGGGCGGCCACCATCACGTCGCCGGCCGTCATGTCGGCCATGCGGAGCACGCCCTCGAGCATCACGCGCGATTCGGCGCCGATGACGTCGTTGTCTTCGGCGTCCGCGAGGGTTTCGATCAGCTCGTCGCGCGAGTCGGGACCGGGGTGGATGAACTCGACGAGCTTCTGGAGAAAACTGCGCTTGTCTTCCCGCTCGGTGGAAGGGCGTTCAGGGTGTGGGTCTGCCACTGCAGGAGGGCGGAAGTTGGAGAAGCCCAAGGATACCGGATCGAGCGGTCACGGCTGTGCAATGCCCCCGCCGGCGCGCTTCAGGCGGAGGACTTGTCGCGCGCGTCGCGCACGCCCTGGCGAATTTCCTGCAGCCCCGCCAGGAAGGACCAGAACTGCTTGGCGCGCGTCTTGAGGCGGAAATCGATCTCGGCGAAGTGATCCAGGGCGATCTCGCTCATGCGGCTGTCGAGCGTGGCCTCGGGCAATTCCAGGTGCGCCTCGGATTCCGAGCCGCTGCGCACTACGTGCGCGCCGGCCTTGCGGGCGATCTTCAGCATGGCGGCGTTCTCGCTCAGCGCATGGATGAAGAGCATGCGCACGCCGGCGTTGCGCGCGGTGACTTCGGCGCGGTCGAACAGGCGCGCGCCGTAGCCGCGTCCGCGCGCGTGCTTGGAGACCGACACGCCGAACTCGGCGCATTCGTTGGGCTGGTCGTCCGGCGCGAAGGCCAGGTGGGCCATGGCGATGAGCTCCAGGCGGCGGTTGTAGATGCCGAAGAGTTCGTCGCGCTCGAAGTCCAGGCCGTCGACATAGCGGCGGATCTGCTCGTCCGAGGCGCTGTAGCCGAAGCGCAGGTAGCGGTCGTGCGTGTCCAGCGCGAGAAGGTGGCTCGCGATCCGCTCGCGCTCCCCCGGACCGACCGACCGGATGGGCACGAGGATGGGGTGCTGCGCCGCACTGGTGGCGGCGGTACGCTGCTCAACCATCGGCACTTTCAGGAAGGAACCGGCGCCGAGCGAGGCTTTGAAAAAGGCCATGGCTTGATGCATGCATGAAATATAAGGGTTTTCCCTTGGTTCTCAAGCGCATGCGCGACATGCCCCGCCGGATCTTGTGGGGTTGTCGAGGAAATCTTCTCGTTCGGGCGGCGCGAAGCACGGCTACACGGAAAGGCAGGGCTGTATGCGCATTCGAACGCCGAAGCGAGGCGCGCGCGACCCGCGCTAACCCCAGTGTGCCATCCAGCAGAAGGTCACATCCGTGACAAGTTTCGAACGGGGCGAATGGCCTGTTAGGACAAGCCCCCTGTGTTGCGCCGGTGCGCTTTCGGAGAATGCGCCCCAAAGGAGATTGCATGCAGACATCCGTGCTCAAGAACTATCCCGCCGGCGTACCGCACACGGTCGACCCTGGGCAGTACCGCTCACTGGGCCAGCTTTTCGAGGAATCCTTCAAGCGCTATGCCGACCGGCCGTTCTCGGTGTGCCTGGAGCGGTGGATGTCATATCGGGAACTGGACGAACTCTCGGCGGCGCTGGGCGCCTGGCTGCAGGGGCGGGGGCTGGAGCCGGGGGCACGGGTGGCGATCATGCTGCCCAACATTCCGCAGTTCGCTGTCACCATGGCGGCAGTCCTGCGCGCGGGCTACACCTGCGTCAACGTGAACCCGCTGTACACGGCGCGCGAGCTGGAGCATCAACTCAAGGACTCGGGCGCAACGGCCATCGTCATCCTGGAGAACTTCGCGCAGACGCTGGAGCAGGTGATCGATCGAACAGGCGTGCAGCACGTGGTGGTCACCGCCATGGGCGACCTGCTCGGCGGCCTGTATGGGCAGTGGATCACCTTCGCGGTGCGCAACCTGGCGAAGATGGTGCCGGCCTACAAGCTGCCGCTGGACAAGGAACGCACGGTCACGCGCTTTTCCAACGCCGTTTCGCAGGGGCGTGGCCGCCCACTGGCACCGACCGACAACACGCTGGATTCCATCGCCTTCCTTCAGTACACCGGCGGCACCACGGGCCTGTCGAAGGGGGCGGTGCTGACCCATCGCAACATCGTGGCCGCCACGCTTCAGGCCGAGGCCTGGTTCACGCCCGCACTGGAGCGGGCGGGAGACCTGAGCAAGGTGAACAGCATCGCGGCGCTGCCGCTCTATCACATCTTCGCGCTGACGCTGTGCCTGCTCGCGATCCGGCAGGGCTCGCATCTCACGCTCATTCCCAATCCGCGCGACATGCGCAAGTTCATCGCGGTGCTGAAGAAGCGGCCTTTCCACATGCTGCCGGCGGTGAACACGCTCTTCAACGGGCTGCTGATGCAGCCCGATTTCAAGACGGTCGACTTCTCGTCGCTTTTCGTGTCGCAGGCCGGCGGCATGGCGGCGTCCGAAGGCACCGCGCTGCGGTGGCAGGAGGCAACGGGCTGCGCCATGATCGAGGGCTGGGGCATGAGCGAGACCTGCGCCATCGGCACCAACAACCCCGTGATGAATACGAGCTTCTCCGGCACCATCGGTCTGCCGCTGCCGGGCATCGAGATCGCGATCAAGGACGACGCCGGACAGACGCTGCCCGAAGGCGAAGCGGGCGAACTGTGCATCAGGGGCCCCAATGTGATGGTGGGTTACTACAACCAGCCGGCCGAAACGGCGGCGGCCTTCACTGCGGACGGCTTCATGCGCACCGGCGACATCGCCGTGATGCAGCCCGATGGGCAGAGCCGCATCGTCGACCGCAAGAAGGACATGATCCTGGTCAGCGGCTTCAACGTGTTCCCCAACGAACTGGAGAACGTGATCTCGCTGTGCCCCGGCGTCATCGAATGCGCGGCCATCGGCGTTCCCGACGAGAAGCAGGGCGAGGCCATCAAGGTCTTCGTGGTGCGCCGTGATCCGTCGCTGAGCGAGGAAGACGTGATGCGCTTCTGCCATGATCGCCTCACGGGTTACAAGCGGCCCCGGCACATCGAGTTTCGCGACGCGCTGCCCAAGACCAACGTCGGCAAGATCCTGAGGCGCGAGCTGCGGCCTGCCGTGCATTGACTGCCGGGGGACATGGATCGGTGATCACGAAAGGCCAACGGCTTCCTCGAGGCGTCCAGGTCCTGGAGCGGGGGTGGCTGTCGTCCAACAACGTGCTGCTCATCGGGCCCCAAGGTACTGCGCTGGTCGACTCCGGATACTGCACACATGCAGCGCAGACGCTGGCGCTCGTCGGGCATGCGCTGGGCGAGCGGCCTCTGGACCTGCTGGTGAATACGCATCTGCACAGTGACCACTGCGGCGGCAACGCGGCGTTGCAGGCGCAATATCCACGGCTTCGAACGCTCATCCCTCCCGGCGAGGCAGCGGCTGTGCGCGACTGGGACGAGAGCAAGCTCAGCTACCTCGCGACTGGCCAGGAGTGCCCGCGCTTCAGCTTCGATGGCGCCCTCACGCCCGGCTCCACGGTCAATCTTGGCGAGCACCAATGGGAGGTGCACGCCGCGCCGGGGCACGATCCCCATGCGGTAGTGCTGTTCCAGGCAGACGCGCGGCTGCTGATCTCGGGCGACGCGCTGTGGGAAAGAGGATTCGGCATCGTCTTCCCCGAAATGTGGGGAGAACCATCCTTCAGCGAAGTCGCGGCCACGCTGGATCTGATCGAGAAGCTCGACCCCTCGTGCGTGATTCCCGGCCACGGATCGGTCTTCGATGACGTCGCCCCAGCCTTGGCCGCAGCTCGCGAACGCCTTGACGCATTCGTGCGCTCCCCCCTGAAGCACGCACGGCACGCGATGAAGGTGTTGATCAAGTTCAAGCTGCTGGACGCAAGACGGATCGCGGCCAAGGATCTGGACGCCTGGCTCGCTCGCTCGGCCTATCTGGCAGAGGTGCACGAGCGCTTCGCGGCAGACCGCGATCTGCAGGAATGGTCGAACGAACTGGTCGAGGAGCTGATTCGCTCCGGAGCCGCACGCCGCGAGGGCGAATTCATTCTCGACTCAGCGTAATTCGCATTGTTCGCAATCCGGAAAGCAAAAAAGCCCAACCATTTCTGGCTGGGCTTTTTTGGGCTGTAAGAGCCTGACGATGACCTACTTTCACACGGGAACCCGCACTATCATCGGCGCGGAGGCGTTTCACTGTCCTGTTCGGGATGGGAAGGAGTGGGACCACCTCGCTATGGTCATCAGGCATAACTTGTTGCTGTGCTGAACTGGGTTCAACACAACGAATTCATAGAGCTTGGAATCAGCTTAAATTTATTTGACTGCGTCACTTGGCATAACAACCTTGACATCTTAGTCAAAGTTATAGGGTCAAGCCGCACGAGCAATTAGTATCAGTTAGCTTAACGCATTACTGCGCTTCCACACCTGACCTATCAACGTCCTGGTCTTGAACGACTCTTTAGGGGGCTCAAGGCCCCGGC
>Ga0102594_1001443_pt1 | contig 14803 bp, 11 predicted proteins | sample AraplaCol_mLB_r2_2_FD_76863 | JGI IMG/M metagenome (GOLD analysis project Ga0102594, IMG submission 76863) | Arabidopsis root microbial communities from North Carolina, USA - plate scrape MF_Col_mLB_r2 (SPADES assembly) (version 2) | ecosystem: Host-associated > Plants > Roots > Endosphere...
GCAGCGCGCCGATATTGGCGGTGCTCTCGGCGGCCTCCAGCTCGACCAGGATCACGCCGGCCTTGACCTGCTGGCCTTCCTGGAAGTTCAGGCGCTCGATCATGCCGGTTGCCTTGGCGGTGATCGCGACGGCCTCGTTGGCCTGCGCAGTGCCGACCGCCTCGATGGTGCGGGTCACGTCCATCCGCTTGACGCCGACCGCTTCGATCGGCAGTGCGGGAATATTGTTCGAGCGGGTCGCTACGGTTTTCTCGCCGCCGATGAACGGCAGACTGTCCTTATACGCATACGCAAGCGCGCCGCCCGCGGCGAGCACGCCCACCACAATGACCTGACCCCAAAGCTTCATTGCCCTATACCACCCTGTCCTGTGTTCGAGCCCGGCCCTCGTCCCGCTCGTGACCCCCCGGAATGCCGTTTTCAGGCCTGTTTGCAGCGGCCTGCTGATTTCGGCAGTCGTATGATCTATTGTATACGTGGGTTCGCGCAAGGTCCTGCGGTTTCTGTTGAAATCCTTGTGTCAGGGCCGGCGGGGAGGAGCATAGTTAATGACCATGGTGGCGCTTTGGTAACCGGTCTGTTCACCCATGCCGCCTGCCTCACCCATGATACGGGAGATGGCCATCCCGAATGCCCGGAAAGGCTGCAGGCCATCCTGGCGCGCCTTGAGGGCGAAGACTTCCTGTATCTCGATCGGCGGGAGGCCCCCCGGGCCACTCCGGACCAATTGGTCCGGGTTCATCCCGGCGACTATGTGGATCGCCTGCTGCAGGCCATTCCGGCCCGCGGTTTAAGCTATATCGACGGCGATACCGTGGTGTCGCCGGGGTCGGGCGAGGCTGCCTTGCGCGCGGCCGGCGCGGTCTGCGCCGCCGTCGACGCGGTGATGCAGGGCCAGCTGCGCAACGCCTTCTGCGCCGTGCGCCCGCCGGGCCACCATGCCGAGCCGGACCAGGCCATGGGCTTCTGCCTGTTCAACAACGTGGCGGTCGGCGCGCAGCATGCCCGCGCCCGCTGGGGCATCCGCCGCGTGGCCGTGATCGATTTCGACGTACATCACGGCAACGGCACCCAGGCCGCCTTCGAGGCCGATGCCGACCTGTTCTATGCCTCGACCCACCAGATGCCGCTCTATCCCGGCACCGGCCTGCTGAACGAGCGCGGCGTGGCCGGCAACATCGTCAACGAGCCGCTGCGGCCCTATGCCGGCTCGGCGGAATTCCGCTCGGCCTTCGAGCGTATCGCGACGCGGCTGGAGGGTTTCGCGCCCGAGCTGCTGCTGATCTCGGCCGGCTTCGATGCGCATATGGCCGATCCGCTGGCACAGCTGCAGTTCAGCGACCAGGATTTCTATTGGGCCACCGAGCGGCTGCTGCAGGTGGCCGGGAAAACCGCCAAGGGCCGCGTGGTCTCGGCCCTGGAGGGCGGCTATGACCTGCAGGCCCTGGCCAGTGCCACCGCCGCCCATGTGAAGGCCCTGATGGTGGCCTGACGGGCGTTGCGCGGGGCTGCGAACAGCCCCATATGCAGGCCCCCCGGGATTGCCCCCGCAGCCCCGGTTCTGTACAACTCGGCGGATTTTCAGACTTCCCAATGCCCGGAGCATGACATGGCGTCGTATCAGTACATTTACGTGATGAAGGATCTGGCCAAGACCTATCCGGGCGGCAAGCAGGTCCTCAAGGGCATATGGCTCAGCTTCCTGCCGGGCGCCAAGATCGGCGTGCTGGGCTCGAACGGCGCGGGTAAGTCGACCCTGCTCAAGATCATGGCCGGCCTGGACAAGGAATTCACCGGCGAGGCCTGGGCCGCCGATGGCGTCAAGGTCGGCTACCTGCCGCAGGAGCCGCAGCTCGATCCGGCCAAGGACGTGCTGGGCAACGTGATGGAAGGCGTCGCCGAGACCAAGGCGCTGCTCGATCGCTTCGAGGAAGTCTCGATGAAGTTCGGTGAAGTCACCGATGACGACGAGATGAATGCGCTGATCGCCGAACAGGCCGAACTGCAGGAAAAGATCGACGCCGCCAATGCCTGGGATCTCCAGCGCAATGTCGAGATCGCCATGGACGCGCTGCGCTGCCCGCCGGGCGAGGCCGACGTGACCAAGCTGTCGGGCGGCGAGAAGCGCCGCGTGGCGCTGTGCCGCCTGCTGCTGTCCAAGCCCGACATGCTGCTGCTCGACGAACCGACTAACCACCTGGATGCGGAATCGGTCGCCTGGCTCGAGCGCTTCCTGCACGAATATGAAGGCACCGTCGTGGCCATCACCCACGATCGCTACTTCCTCGACAACGTCGCCGGCTGGATTCTCGAACTCGACCGCGGCTCGGGCATTCCGTGGGAGGGCAATTATTCGTCCTGGCTGGAGCAGAAGGAAAAGCGCCTGGCCCAGGAAGGCAAGGAAGAGGACAGCCGCCGCAAGTCGCTGGCGCAGGAACTGGAATGGGTGCGCCAGAGCCCGCGCGCCCGCCAGGCCAAGTCCAAGGCCCGCCTCAAGGCTTATGAAGAGATGCTGCAGGCGCAGAACGAGAAGGCCACCGACCAGGTTTCCATCACCATCCCGGCCGGTCCGCGTCTGGGCAACGTGGTGATCGAGGCCGAGGGGCTTTCCAAGGGCTTTGGCGACCGTCTGCTAATCGACAATCTCGACTTCAAGCTGCCGCCGGGCGGCATCGTCGGCATCATCGGCCCGAACGGCGCCGGCAAGACCACGCTGTTCCGCATGCTCACCGGCGGCGAACAGCCCGATGCCGGCGCGCTGCGGGTCGGCGACAGCGTCAAGCTCGGCTATGTCGATCAGAGCCGCGACTCACTGAACGACAAGAAGACCGTCTGGGAGGAAGTTTCGGAGGGCAACGACATGATCACGCTGGGCAAGCGCGACGTGCCGAGCCGCGCCTACTGCTCGTGGTTCAACTTCAAGGGCGCTGACCAGCAGAAGAAGGTCGGCATGCTGTCGGGCGGTGAACGCAACCGCCTGCATCTGGCCAAGATGCTCAAGACCGGCGCCAACGTCCTGCTGCTCGACGAACCGACCAACGATCTGGACGTCGATACGCTGCGTGCGCTGGAAGAGGCGCTGGAATCCTTTGCCGGCTGCGCCATCGTCATCAGCCATGATCGCTGGTTCCTCGACCGTCTCGCGACCCACATCATGGCGTTTGAAGGCGACAGCCATGTCGAGTGGTTCGAGGGCAACTACCAGGATTACGAGGCCGACAAGAAGCGCCGCCTCGGCGCCGATGCCGATCAGCCGCACCGCATCAAGTACAAGCCGCTCGAGCGCCGCTGACCATGAATCGCAAGGAGCGCCGCACCCAGAAAAAAGTCGGCGACAGGTCCCGTGCGGGCCTGCCCAAGGCGGATTTCAGCGGCAACCCTCTGGTGGCCAGGGCCGGCACCGGCGGCATCAGCGACATGCTGATGCATCTGGGCGGCGTGAAGGTGGCGGTGAAGCCCGTTGTCGCCGATGCGCCGCCGCCGGTCGATCCGGTGCATGCTGCGCTGACGCAGATGCGGCTGAACGACAGTATCGCGGCGCAGCTGGCGCAGCAGGAACAGGCCCTGCGCACGCATCCTGAATCGGCCGCGCTGCTGCATTCGGTGGCGCGCCTGCAGGTGCGGCTGGATCGCCGCGCCGATGCACTGCTCACCTATCGCCGCCTGCTGGCGGTCGATGCGGGCCATGCCGAGGCGCGTCACATGATCGCCGTGCTGTCAGGCGCGGCGCCCGACCAGCCTGATGAATCCTATGTCGAGAAGCTGTTCGACGGCTTTGCCGACAGCTTCGACGACAAGCTGACCAACTGGCTGGAATACCGCGCGCCGCAGCAGGTGGCGGCCGCCACCAAAGCCGTCCTGCAGGGCCGCGCCGACCGCGCCATCGATCTTGGCTGCGGCACCGGCCTGCTCGGTCCGGAAGTGCGCGCGCTCTGCGCGCGGCTGGATGGCGTCGACCTCTCGTCGAAGATGGTCGAGAAGGCCAAGGCGCGCGGCAGCTATGACGGGCTGTCGGTCGGCGAGATCGTCGCCACGCTGGGCCGCCGCGCAGATACCTACGACCTCGCTTTCGCGGCCGACGTGCTGTCCTATTTTGGCGACCTGCGCACGGTCTTCTCGGCCGTGCATGCTTGCCTGCATGACGGCGGACTGTTCGTCGCCACGGTGGAAAAGGGCATGGGCGCCCGCTACCAGGCCAGCAAGACCGGCCGCTACCAGCATGGCGAGGCTTACCTGCGTAAGCGCGCGGCCGAGGCCGGCTTCGGCGTGCTGAGCCTGGAAGAGGTCGTGCTGCGCCGCGAGGAGAACAGGCCGGTCGAAGGTTTCGTCTTCGCGCTGCGCCGCCTGGCGCCCGATGAGCCGGGTGCGGAAATCGCGCTCTCGACCGAAGAGCTGATTCACGGCCTGGACGGCGCCGGCGCCGATATCCTGCTGGCGAAGGCGCAGGCGACGGTGGGTGAGGGCTTCACGGTCGGCTGGGCGCTCGATCTGGGCGGCTATCTCGGCCGCCATGTGACCGAGCTGCGGCATCTGGCCCAGCATCTCGACATGGTGTCGTCTGATGAGGCGCGCAGCCGTCGCGCTTTCGAGGCGGGCATCTATGACGACTGCGACACCGACGAGATCATCGGCTTCCTGGAAAGCCGCCCGGATCATTTCGATCTGATCCTGGCTGCCGACCTGTCGCCGCTGCGGGCCGAACTGCCGCTGTTCTTCTCGGCGGTGAAAGTCTCGCTGGCGCTGGCCGGCGCCTTCATCGGTCTGTTGCCTGTCGCTGTCGCGTCCGAGGCAGAACTGCGCGCCATGGCGCAGGGCGAAGGCCTTATCGTGCTGGCGGTCGAGACGGTGGCTCTGCCCGATGGCAGCGCCGCCTACTGCATAGCAATCGAAAGCTAGGCGTTTTTCGTCGTCGCGACGCGAGTCAGCGCGAGGCCGGTCAGCACCACCGCCGCGCCGGTCATCTGCGCCACCGAGATATGCTCGTCGAGGAAGATGCCGGCGCTCAGCATGGCAAAGACCGGAATGAGATAGGAATAGACCACCGAGCGCGCGATGCCGAGCCGGCGGATGCCCTCGTACCAGAACAGGTAGCCCAGCGCGCCAGCGAGAATGGCCGTGTAAAGGAAGCTGGCCCAGTGACCTGTGCCCATCGCGGTCCAGTCCATCGCGCCCCAGCCCCAGAACATCGCCGGCGCCAGGATCAGCGCGCCGAACAGCATCGACCAGCCTGAGACATAGAGCGCGCCGAGCCGCGCCAGATAGGGCGGCGACAGCACGGAATAGAGCGCCCAGCAGAAGGCGACGAGCAGGAACAGCAGGTCGCCGATCACATGGCCGCCGCCGACCGTGATCGTGCTGAAGCTGTTGTTGATGACGAGGAAGACGCCGAGGAAGGACAGCAGCATGCCGCACCAGGCAAGCGGTGTCAGGCGCTGGCCGCGCAGGCTGCTGAAGATCATCGCCCAGATCGGCGAGGTGGCCACGAGAATGGCACCTTTCGAGGCCGTGCTGAGCGACAGCGCGTTGGTCCACAAGAGCTGCATCAGGGTGATGCCGAGGAAGCCGAAACCGGCAAGCGCCAGCAGGTCGGAGCGGCGCGGCAGTTTCAGTCCTTCGCGCCAGGCCAGTACGGCCATCAGCGTGATCGCGGCCAGCAGGTAGCGCGTGGAGGCATAGACGGTGGGCGGCATGATGCCGAGCACGTATTTCGCCGTCGGGAAGGTGTTGCCCCAGATGATCACGGTCAGCAGCAGGTAGGCGTCGCCGCGATCCCATTTCATGACGCGGCCCTCCGTTCCACATGGCGCAGGCCGAAGGCCAGCAGCAGGCCGATGCTGCCGGCGACGAGCAGCAGCCAGCGGCCGTGGCTCCAGCCGCCGAACTGTGTCACCAGCGCCGCCAGTGTCGGCGGTCCGATGAAGGAGCCGATATTGAGCAGCTGGATGACCACGCCGTTGATGGTGGCGATCTCGGCCGGATCGCGTGCCTGGCCTGGCACGCTGGCCAGCACAGCGGCGGGCAGCATGCCGCCAAAGCCGCTGGCGCACATGGCGAGCGCGATGCGCAGCAGCACGGGAAGGTCGGAGGCGAAGCAGAGCACGCCGAAGATGCCCATGCCGAGGCTGACGGTGGCGATGATGGCCCAGCGCGGCAGGCCACGATGCATCAGCGCCGCCGAGGTGGTGGTGCCCACGGCATTAACCAGCACCACCAGCGCCACGCCGATGGCGATGCCGGTGCTGCCGATCAGGCCGCTATCCTGCAGATAGGTCGGCATCCAGGTGACGATGCAGAACCATTGCGTGGTGTAGGTGGCAAAGCAGCCGGCCAGCAGCCAGGGACCGGGACGCTTGAGGGCGGCGGCGGAAAAGCTGCGCGCTTTTGGGAGCGCTGCGCCGCGGGTCAGGCGGTCGATCACGATGGCCGCGATCACCAGGATCACCGCCATGGCCAGCCACAACCCGCGCCAGTCCAGCAGGCCGAGATTGACGAATAATGCGCCCAGCAGGCCGCCGGTGACGCCGAGCGGCATGTAGCTGCTCCAGAAGCCGAGCGCCAGGCTGCGCTGGCTGTCGGTGCTGCTGGTGGCAACCAGGCTGGGGCCGCAGACGACGGTGAGCACGAAGCCCAGTCCCTCGATCAGCCGCGCGCCCAGCACCATTATGGTGCCGGCCGGGCCTTCCGGTGCCAGTGCGCCGATCACGCTGCCCACGGCCGCGATCAGCAGGCCGAGCGACACACTGCGGCGGCCGATCCGGTCGCTGGCGAAGCCCGCCATGATGCCGAGCGTCGCGCCGATCAGGTTGACGGAGGAGGCGAGCAGGCCGCCCAGCACCAGGTCGAGGCCGAATTCGGCGCGTAAGGAACTCAGCAGCGGCGGCAGCTTGCCGATCTGCATCGACACGATGACGCCGGCGGCGATGACGGCGAAAACGGCCTGCCAGTTGGTTCTGGGGTGTGGGGACGCGGTCATTGTTGTGGTTTTTACGGACTGGAGAGACGGCAAAAAGAAAGCGGCGGGATCACCCCCCGCCGCTCCACTGTATCAGCTTTTCAGGAGCCGATCACGGCATCATGCGCTCGGCCTTCGGCGGCAGGAAGCCTTCCTCGAACAGGTCGGACGCCTTCGGGGTCTTCTCCAGGCCGGTGGCGGCGGCCACTGCATCCGAGGAGCGCTGCAGGCGGGCCATGTCGACGCCGCCGAAGCCGTTCTCCTTGACGTACTTGGTGATGACATTGCGCTCCAGCGACAACTTGAGGCGCTTCATCTCCAGGGCTTCGTCGGTCAGGCCGTCGCGGGTCTTGGTCGCCTTGATGCCCACATCGGGGCTGGCGGCGACTTCCTTCCACGCCTTGATGGTGGCGGCGACAAAAGCCTTGATGGCGGCCGGGTTCTCCTTGATGAACTTCGGCGAGGCGACGACCGCGTTGCCGTAGAAGTCCATGCCGGCATCGGCATAGGGGAAGGCGATGATGTCGCTTTCCGGCACGCCGATCTTCTCCAGGTCGAGGATCGACGAGAAGTAGTGGCCGCTGATGAAGTCGACGCTGCCGTTCTTCAGGCTCGGCTCGCGCAGCGGCGGCTGCAGGTTGATGTTGGTGACCTTCGCCTTGTCGATGCCGACCTTGGCGGCATAGGCCGGGAACAGCTTGAACGAGGCGTCGAAGACCGGCGCGCCCAGCTTCTTGCCTTCCAGGTCCTTCGGGGTCTTGATGCCCGAGGACTTCAGCGCATAGACGCCGAACGGCGGCGCGTCATAGGCCATCATCACGGCCTTCACCTGGCCATCGGGGTTCTTCGAGTTGTATTCGATCAGGGCGTTGATGTCGGCGAAGCCCATCTCATAGGCGCCGGTGGCGACGCGTTGCAGCGCGCCGGCCGAGCCCTGGCCGGCATCGATGGTGATGTCGAGACCCGCAGCCTTGTAATAGCCCTTCTGCTCGGCGACCAGGAAGGCCGAGGTCGGACCCTGGAAGGCCCAGTCGAGGGTGAATTTCATCTTGGTCTGGGCGCTGGCGGCGCCGGCGCCCAGCGCCAGCGCAAGGCCGGCCGCCGCGAAGGTAAAGTGGCGTGCGAAGGTCATATCAGATAGCTCCCCGTGAACATTAATCCTGGCCGATCTTTGCGAGTCGGGTCGGCGTAGGCCCGGCAGTCTATGCCGGTCATTCCACACCCGCCAAGGGCGAATCGGGCCAGGCCCGGTGCGTACTGTATGCAAGTCTGAGTCCAGCCAGGCGGCAGAGCCAAAGCCTCGAAAACCATGGCGTCCCGCCAATGGGTCAGCATTGCTGCCCAAGCTCGCGCCGGCCTGCTCGTTTTTGCGGCAAAACATTGTCGCGCTACAAGTTGGTATGTTGCACCGCCCAAGCGCCAGACGTATGGTTCGCCCGCGTTTTTCCTCCCTCCGTCCGCGCTTAGGAGTCGCAAAAAATCATGGCCTTCCTGTCCGATGCTCTCGGTCGCATCAAGCCGTCTGCCACCATTGCCGCCACCCAGAAGGCCCGCGCGCTCAAGGCCGCCGGCCGCGACGTGATCGGCCTCGGCGCCGGCGAGCCCGATTTCGAGACTCCGGCCAATATCCGCGACGCCGCCAAGGCCGCGATCGACCGCGGCGAGACCCGCTATACCGACGTCGACGGCACCGCCGCGCTGAAGCAGGCGATCGTCGCCAAGTTCAAGCGCGAGAACAGCCTGGACTACAAGCCCGAGCAGGTTTCCGTCGGCACCGGCGGCAAGCAGGTGCTGTTCAACGCGCTGCTCGCCACCGTCAATCCGGGCGATGAAGTGATCATTCCGGCGCCCTACTGGGTCAGCTATCCGGATATCGTGAACTTCGCCGGCGGCACGCCGGTCTTCGTCACCGGCAAGGCGGAAGACGGCTTCAAGCTGCGCCCCGAAGCGCTGGAAAAGGCGATCACGCCGAAGACCAAGTGGGTGATCCTGAATTCGCCGTCGAATCCCTCGGGCGCCGCCTATACCCGCGACGAGCTGAAGGCGCTGACCGACGTGCTGGTGCGCCATCCGCATGTCTGGATCCTGACTGACGACATGTACGAACATCTCGTCTACGACAACTTTGTCTTCACCACCCCGGCCCAGGTCGAGCCGGCGCTCTATGAGCGCACGCTGACCATGAACGGCGTGTCGAAGGCCTATTGCATGACCGGCTGGCGCATTGGTTATGCCGCCGGCCCGGTGCAGCTGATCAAGGCGATGTCGGGCCTGCAGTCGCAGTCGACCTCGAACCCGTCCTCCATCAGCCAGGCAGCCGCTGTCGAGGCGCTGAACGGTCCGCAGGACTTCATCCCGAAGAACAACGCCGTGTTCAAGCAGCGCCGCGACCTGGTCGTCAGCATGCTGAACCAGGCCAAGGGTATCCACTGCCCGAAGCCGGAAGGCGCCTTCTACGTCTATCCGAGCTGCGCCGGCACCATCGGCAAGACCTCGAAGGGCGGCGTGAAGATCGCCAGCGACTTGGACTTCGCCAATGCGCTGCTGGAAGAGAAGGGCGTTGCCGTGGTGTTCGGCGAGGCCTTCGGCCTGGCGCCGCATTTCCGCATCTCTTACGCCACGTCAACCGAGGCGCTGAAAGATGCCTGCGCGCGCATCCAGGAGTTCTGTGCGCAACTTTCCTGAGGGTAACTGGTGACGGCCGTCACGCCGATCCGGAAGGCTGTCTTGGCGCGGACATACCCCGATGCTAAGCAGCCTCCGTCACGGCCCTCCGGCCGGGCAGGTTCGATATGCCGACGACGGTGAAAAAACGCTCTGTCGTGGTGGGCGGCCACCGCACCAGCATCTCCCTGGAACAGGCGTTCTGGGAAGCCATGCAAGTGCTGGCGGCACGTGACGGCAAGACCATCAATCAGATGGTCAGCGATATCGACTCCGCCCGTACCGGAAATCTTTCAAGCGCGATCAGGGTGTGGGTCCTGGAGCGCGCGAAAGCTGGGCTGCTGACACCGGACGATGCCGCCGACAGAGCGGCGCAGTCGGCAGGGAAGCAGGATCAGTAGCGTACGGCGTTCGGGGGAACTCCTTACAGTCAGTAGTGTAGCGCTCCCGCGCGGCCGTTCGCAGAAAAGGCGGCTATGAGTGCGAAGCTTGCGAATTTCACCGTCACGGCTGCGGCCCTGACGTCCCTTATGCTGCTTGCAGCCTGCGAGCAGGCCGCGCCGCCGCCCGAGCCGATCCGCCCGGTGCGCATCACCACCGCCTCTCCCCAGGTCTATGAAAGCCGCTCGGGCTATACCGGCGAGGTGCGTGCGCGTTACGAGACCAACCTGGCCTTCCGCGTCGGTGGCAAGATCGTCGCGCGTTACGTGGAGATCGGCTCCGAGGTGAAGAAGGGCACGCTGCTGGCCCGCCTCGATCCGGAAGACACCCGTCTCGCCACCCAGAATGCCCGCGCGCAGCTCAGCGCCGCCCAGGCCAACTTCAACCAGGCCCAGACCGAGCTCAACCGCTACAAGAAGCTGATCGAGAGCAAGGTGGTCAGCCAGGCCGAACTGGATCGCCGGCAGAATACCTACAACACGGCCGAGGCCCAGCTCGACTCTGCGCGTTCGCAGATGAAGGTCGCGCAGAACCAGATGGATTACACCGAGCTGCATGCCGATGCAGATGGCGTGATCACCGCGATCGGTGTCGAATCCGGCCAGGTGGTTGCTTCGGGCCAGACCGTGATGAAGCTGGCGCGCCCGGAAGAAAAGGAAGTGGTGTTCAACGTTGCCGAGAACCGGCTCGACGAATTGCGCCAGGCCACCTCCATCGCGCTCAGCCTCTGGGCCCAGCCCGAGAAGGAATACGCCGGCGTGGTGCGCGAGATCGCGCCCGGCGCCGATCCGGCCACCCGCACCTACGCCGTCAAGGTGACGGTGCAGGCGCCGCCGCCCAGCATGCGGCTGGGCATGACCGCGACCGTCTCGATCGTGCGCCGCGCCGATGCGAGCGTCGTGGCGCTGCCGCTGGCGGCCCTGTACCAGCAGGGCGACCAGCCCGCCGTCTGGGTCTATACCGCCGAAGCTGGCGCCAGCCAGGGCAAGGTGGAACTGCGCCCGGTGCGCGTCGCCGCCTATATCGAAAAGGCCGTGCTGGTTGCCGATGGCCTGCAGGCCGGCGAGAAGGTCGTCACTGCCGGCGTGCACAAGCTGATCCCGGGGCAGGTGGTGCGCCTATTGCCTGAAACGCAATCCTCGCTGGCCGCCGGTCTGGGGATGAAGTCGTGAGCGGTGCTCCCGCCGGCGACAGCGCCGACCATCACGACCGTTTCAACCTTTCCGCCTGGGCGCTGCGCCATCGCAGCCTGATCGGTTTCCTGATGGTGCTGCTGCTGGCGGCCGGCGCCATGTCCTACATGCAGCTCGGCCGCGCGGAAGACCCCGATTTCACCTTCAAGGTGATGATTGTGCGCACCAACTGGCCGGGTGCCACCGCGCGCGAAGTCGAGCAGCAGGTCACCGACAAGATCGAGAAGAAGCTGCAGGAAACGCCGTATCTCGACAACGTGCGCAGCTATTCCAAGGCGGCCGAGTCGACCATCTTCGTCACGCTGCGCGACAGCACGCCGCCCAAGGCCGTGTCGGGCGTCTGGTATGAAGTGCGCAAGAAGGTGGGCGATATCCGCAACACCCTGCCGCAGGGCGTGCAGGGCCCGTTCTTCAACGACGAGTTCGGCGACACCTTCGGCACCATCTATGCCTTCAGCGCCGACGGCTTCACTCATCGCGAGCTGAAGGACTATGTCGAGGATGTGCGCGAGGAGCTGCTGCGCATCCGCGATGTCGGCAAGGCCGATCTGCTGGGCGTGCAGCCCGAACGGGTCTTCATCGAATTCTCGAACAAGAAGCTGGCCAATTTCGGTATCAATCCGCAGCAGATCATCAGCGTGATCCAGCAGCAGAACGATCAGACCGCGTCCGGCGTGGTGCAGACGGCGTCAGACCGCATCGCCACCCGCGTCAGCGGCGAGCTGTCGGCCCGCGCGCTGCAGGAACTGTCCTTCCAGGCCAACGGGCGGCTGATCCGGCTGGGCGACATTGCCGATATCCGCCGCGACTATGCCGATCCGCCGACCGCCCATATGCGCTTCAACGGCCAGGATGTGATCGGCCTGTCGATCTCGATGGCCAAGGGCGGCAACATGATCGAACTGGGCAAGCAGCTCGAAGCCACCATGGCGCGGCTGAAGGCCGACATGCCAGTGGGCATAGAAGTGCAGAAGGTGGCCGACCAGCCTACCGTAGTGCAGCGCTCGATCTCGGAATTCATGCAGGTGCTGCTGGAGGCCGTGGTGATCGTGCTGGGCGTCAGTTTCCTGAGCCTCGGCCTGCGCAGCGGCCTGGTGGTCATGCTCTGCATCCCTCTGGTGCTGGCGATCACCTTCGTCTGCATGCAGATTTTCGGCATCGACTTCCACCGCATCTCGCTCGGCGCGCTGATCATCTCGCTGGGCCTGCTGGTGGATGACGCCATCATCGCGGTCGAGATGATGCAGGTGAAGATGGAGCAGGGCTTCGACCGCTTCCGCGCCGCCAGCTTCGCCTATACCAGCACGGCCTTCCCGATGCTGACCGGCACGCTGATCACCGCCGCCGGCTTCGTGCCGGTCGGCTTCGCGAAAAGCTCGGCCGGCGAATACACCTTCTCGATCTTCGCCGTGGTGACAATCTCTCTGCTGGTCTCCTGGGTCGTGGCGGTGATCTTCACGCCCTATATCGGCTATACGCTGCTGCCGACCCCGAAAGCTGGCCACGGCCATAGCGACGATATCTATCATCGCGGCGTCTACCGCTATGTCCGCGCGGTGGTGGAATGGTGCGTGTCGCGGCGCTGGATCGTGATCGGCGCCACGGTGGGCATCTTCGCGCTCAGCGTCTTCGGCTTCCGCTTCGTGCAGCAGCAGTTCTTCCCGTCCTCCAACCGGCCTGAGCTGATGGTCGACCTGCGCCTGCCGCAGGGCGCCTCCATCGCGGCCACCGAGGATGAGGCGCTTAAATTAGAGCGGCTGCTGACCGGCGATGCCGACGTGGTCAACTACACCACCTATGTCGGCAGCGGCTCGCCGCGCTTCTATCTGCCGCTGGACGTTCAGCTGCCGATCGAGAATTTCGCGCAGGTCGTCGTGCTGACCAAGGGCGATGCCGAACGCGAACGCGTGCGCGCCAAGCTGATCAAGGCTTTCCAGGAGGACTTCACCCTGTTGCGCGGCCGCGTCAACCGCCTGGAAAACGGGCCGCCGGTCGGTTTCCCGGTGCAGTTCCGCGTCAGTGGCCCGGATCCGATGGAAGTGCGCAGGATCGCCTTCCAGGTCGCCGATGTGATGCGCGCCAATCCCAATACCCGCGACGTCAATCTCGACTGGAACGAGCTGTCGAAGGCGGTGCTGCTGGATGTCGACCAGGCCAAGGCGCGCCTGCTGGGCATCTCCTCGCAAGACCTCGCCACCACGATGAATTCCGTCGTCTCCGGCCTGCAGGTCACGCAGTATCGCGAAGGCCGCGAGCTGATCGACGTGGTGGCGCGCGCCGAGGCCAGTGAACGCCTCAGCCTCAGTGGCATCAAGGATGTGAATGTCGCCGGCGCCGACAGCACCCGCCCGGTGCCGCTCGGGCAAGTGGCCGAAATCCGCTATGCGCTGGAAGAAGGCATCATCTGGCGGCGCGACCGTCAGCCGGTGATCCTGGTGCGCGCCGATATCATCGACGGCATCCAGGCCCCGGTGGTGTCGCTGCAGATCGAGCCGAAGCTGAACGACCTGCGTAAAGCTCTGCCGCCCAACTACCGCATCGTCATGGGCGGCGCCATTGAGGAAAGCGCCAAGGCCAATGCCTCGATCGGCGCGGTGGTGCCGGTGATGATCATGATCATGGTGACGCTGCTGATGGTGCAGCTGCAGTCGGTGTCGCGTATGCTGCTGGTATTGCTGACCGCACCGCTCGGCCTGATCGGCGTCACGCTCGGCCTGCTGGTCTTCCATGTGCCCTTCGGCTTCGTCGCCATGCTGGGCGCGATCGCGCTGGCCGGCATGATCATGCGCAACTCGGTGATCCTGGTCGACCAGATCGAGCAGGACATCAAGGCCGGCGAGACGCAGTGGGAGGCCCGGCCGATCATCCTGACGGCGCTGGCCGCGATCCTGGGCATGATCCCGCTGTCGACCAGCAACTTCTGGGGCCCGATGGCCTATACGATCATCGGCGGCCTGCTGGTGGCCACGCTGCTGACCGTGCTGTTCCTGCCGGCGCTTTACGCGGCGTGGTTCCGCGTGAAGCGGCCGGCAGCGGCCTGAGGACTTACAGGGTCGACTCGCCTAAAGAGTAGATTCGATGTTGACCTTGTCGGCCTTCACCTTGCTGGGTGAGGTGACCGGCTGATCGGTCCAGTCCTCGCCGCCGGTGACCACGCAGGCGCGGCCGTCGGCGCTGGTCATCAGGATGGTCCAGGAGCCGGTCTGCGACACCAGCAGTTCGACGATGCGGTCGCCGACGACGCCGGCGGCCTGGGGCTGCTCGCCGAAACGTTTCTCCAGCATCTTGCCCATGTCGTCGCGCAGGCCGCAGAGCATCTGCTGCTGCGCCTGCGCGGGCATTGCGGAAATGGTGGAGACGGCGAAAGCGGTGGTGAACACAAACGCACTGGTCAAGACGGCCTTGCGCATGGCGGGCCTCCTTTGCGGTGTGTGCGTCCGCGTCCTGCAGACGCTTCATTCACACCGCCAAACTAGAAGCTCCGTCTTAAAGTTCCGTTTCAGGCCTGCGACAGCCGTGACCGGGCCGTGATCAAAATCGGACGGACTTAAGC
>Ga0102594_1001446_pt1 | contig 14769 bp, 25 predicted proteins | sample AraplaCol_mLB_r2_2_FD_76863 | JGI IMG/M metagenome (GOLD analysis project Ga0102594, IMG submission 76863) | Arabidopsis root microbial communities from North Carolina, USA - plate scrape MF_Col_mLB_r2 (SPADES assembly) (version 2) | ecosystem: Host-associated > Plants > Roots > Endosphere...
CGCCGACAAACTGCTTGAAGCCGGCCGCGTCCTGGTTGGTCAACAGGATCGTCGGCTTCATTTCCCGATACCGGCCGTCCAGCACATCAAAAAGGATGGTCTGCTCGCCGTCGGTGCCGTACTGGACGCCGATTTCATCAATGACCAGCAGGTCGACGGTGCAAAGCGCCTTGACCACCTGGCTTTCGCTGCGCTCGGCGTTCTTGCGCCACGTGCTGCGAATGGCGCGCACCATTCCCATGAAGGTGGTGTACAGCGCGTTGTGCCGGGGCATGACCGACTGCATCACGGAGGCGGCCAGATGGCTTTTACCGGTGCCCGGAAGACCGGACAGGATCAGCCCGGCGCCGCGCCGGTGGTTTGATTCGAAGCGCGCGGCGTAGTCCTGGACGATGCCCAGCACCGCGCGCTGGCCGTCGCTCTCGACGTTGAAATTGTCGAAGCTGCGGCCAATGAACCGCGCCGGGATGGCCGAATGCTCGATCAGCTTTTCCAGCCGGGCACGCGCCACCTCCGCCTGCTTTTCGGCCTGATGCTGGCGTTCCTTCGCCAGTTCGGCCTCCGCGCATTGGGGACAACCGGTCCAGATTTCCTTTTTTGCGGCGTACCGGATGCCGGTGGCCACATAGCCGCCGTGCGTCTCGCAGTGGCGCGCTTCTTCGCCCAGGTTCTCGCTCAGCACCGCCGGCAGCCTGGGCAGGCGTGGCGCTTCGGCCTCGTGGTTTTCAGATGAGCGATCCGTCATGGCTGACTCCTGCGTGGTAATCGAGGTTTTTGAAACCGGAATGTTTTCCTGCCACGGCCTTTGGCGCGCCGCCCGGCGGAAGGGCTGCGGCCAGCCACTCCAGCGGCTGCAGCGGCTTGGCCTTGGCGCATTCGCGCAGCTTGTCGATCAAGGCTTCGTCCCCGTGGTGCTTGCGTAGCCCACCGAGGAATGACCGGGCTTGCTTCTCGGCGTTGCCTGCAGCGGTCAGCAACCCGAGCCCGTACCCGAAAATAATTTCATCCGGGTCGGTGATTAATGGCGGCTTGCCGCCCGTACCTTCAGGTACGGAATTAAGTCCCTGTCCATTAACATTGCGATTGGGGGGAGAATCGGGGGGCGATGCCGCCGCGATGGTTAGAACGGCCTTCTTCTTCAGTGTTTTTGATTGGGGGGCGATCTTTTTGAGCAAGACAATCGCGGATTGAAACTGTCGCCGGGCGGTCGCTATGTCAACCTCAATACCCCAGCGCTTCGCGTTGCCACTGGCGCCGGAAATGCTGTTCAAAAGCTTCTCGATCCAGGCCTCCAAAGCCTTTTCGGCGACAACGGGGTGATATAGGCGGCCGTCTGAACATTGAACCCAGCCGCGCTGGGCCTGCTCCTGCACCTTGGCCCATTTCTGGCACTGCGCAAGGTGCGCGAGCATACGCGGGTTGTTCGGCAAGCTGGCGGCCGGCACTTGATGCCAGCTTTCAAGCCAAAGGCACATGGCTGCAGCGCGCTCGTCGCCAGAACCCAGCACCCATGTCTCAGATGTGAGCAGGCGACGGACGTCCAACGGCATGAATGCGAAATCCTGCAGATTGCATTCCGCTGGGGTCATGGGCTCAGGGAGTTCGATCACAAGCCGCTCCTGCCTACCAATCGGAGCAATGATGCCTTGCCTGGCTCCGGAGGCGTGTCAGCGCCCTCCTCGTCCATCCAAGGGTCAGGCAGTTGGTAGAAGCTTGGCTGCCCAGTAAAGTACCCGACAAATTCTTCGCGCAGAAGAATGGTTTCGCGCCCAAAGGCTTGGCCAGGAACATCACAAAATGAAAATCTCGCGCGGTGCCACCACAGCCACGCCACAGCGTGAGGCAAGCACCCCTCAAAAAACTCTCGGCTTTCACTGATTCGGAAGTTGGCGAGCCAGCGATGAAGTTCTCGCTCGGCGTCCTGGAAGTTCACAACCTCAGCAAAGCACACCACCTCAAAAGGGTACGGCACAGCAGTCCCCTTGGAAAGTTCACTAGCGCGCTCGTGCGGGGAGCGCTCGGTACATCCCACCTTGATCAGGTCAGGCATGTACGCATTTGTCAGGATGTAGACGAATCCGATGTTGCTCATGAAAACCTCGTCGCTTCGTCGCTTAGGGTGGCTTCGGTCACGCTGCTGCCTCCAGGTCAAGGGATGGCTGGCGCAGGCGCTCGTCCTGCAGGGCCTGGTAATTGATGTTCAGTTCGATGCCGATGAACTTGCGGCCCAGCGCTTGCGCCACCTGTCCCGTGGTGCCGCTGCCGAAGAAGGGGTCCAGCACAACGCCGCCAGCCGGTGCGCCAGCAAGAATGCAGGGCTCAATCAGGTCTGTTGGGAAAGTGGCGAAGTGGGCGCCCTTGTAAGGCTTGGTGCTGACGGTCCAGACGCTGCGCTTATTGCGCCGGCCTTCGTAGGCTACGGGCTCGCGGTCTTCACGGAACTGCGGCTTCTGGCCATGTTCGCCGGCGCTGTCTTTGGTGGTGCGCGCAAAGGTGTTTCTGGTGCTTCCCCTGATGCCGTTGCGCTCAGCGGTCGGGGCCGACTTGTGGGAGGCGGCCGCGCGTTGCTTGCGCGCTTCGATGCTGCCATGAACAGCCTTCATCGGCCCGTTGGTCTTGCCCGGGACACGCAGTGAGCCCTGCTGGTTCTCGACGTCCTGGGCCAGCCGCGAAAAGGAGGCCTCGGCCATCACTTCGGAAATTGCGCCCATGTCGCAGTAGTAGGTCGGCGACTTCGACAGCAGGAAAATGTATTCGTGGCTCTTGGTGCAGCGGTCGGTGACGCTCTCGGGCATCGGGTTGGGCTTGGCCCAGATGATGTCTTGCCTGAGATACCAGCCATCGGCACGCAGCGCGAAGGCCAGCATCCACGGCACGCCAATCAAGTCTTTCTGCTTGAGGCCGGCGGGTGCCGGAACCCATGCGCGCCCGACGGCGCCGGCGTTCACCTGGTTGGCGTGCAGCCCGGCCGGCAAGCGGCTGCCGCGCTGCGTGACGGCGGCCTCGCGCGCAGTGTCACCGGTGGGCTTCTTGAACTTGCTGGCGTCCTTTCCCTGCCCTGTGATGGCATCGCTGTTGCCGCTGCGGCCAGAGCCAGCGTAGCTGTCCCCCATGTTCACCCAGAGCGTGCCGTCGTCGCGCAGCACGCGGCGCACCTCGCGGAACACCATCACCAGTTTCGCAATGAACTCGTCCGGCGTCTGCTCCAGACCGATCTGGCCGGCGTGACCATAGTCGCGCAGGCCGAAATATGGCGGGCTGGTGACGCAAGTGTTCACTATGCCGTCTGGCATGCTCTGCAGCACCTGCAGGCAGTCGCCGAAGTGGCACTTGTTGAGCCAGTCGTTCAAAGCGCCCTCGCCTTCTGCCGTGGCTTTTCAGCCCGGTCGGCCTTCTCGGTGTTGATGGACACTGCGAACGTTGGCGCCGGGGTGTTGAGTCCACGCTTGAGAGCCCGGGCCCGCGATGCAGCTGCTGAGGCGCTGTGCTGCCCAAGGCTATGGCCGATCTGGCTGGGAATGCCTTTGATGTCCCAGGGGGATGGGTGGGGCTTCATGCGACAGCTTTTTCGACTTCGGCGACCTCTGCGGTTTGCAACAGGTGCGGCCAGTTGAACACCTCGTTTGCGCCGTCACGCATTGGCATAATCAAAGAAATCAGCTCAGGCATGCGTTCGTACTGAACCACTGCAGCGCCGCCTTTCTTGGATTGCCACAATGAGACGCCGGCGTACCGAGGGTCAACCAGTTGTTTGTAACGCGCCAAATAGTTGATATTCAGGCCGTCCCACACGCCACGCTTAAGCTCGCTGAAATTTGGGAGGATTTTTTTCCAGTCTGGGTATTTGCCTTCAATCTGGCAGCGCCCAGACTGAGCGAAATATTCGAGCGTTGACCCAAATGAACCAACGTCATTGCCGATGTAGGCGCGCTGGCCCTCTACTACAACATGAGCAACAGCAGGACCGCGCCCTTTTCGATAAGTCGGGTCAGTGCGAACTTTCCTGCATGCAGCCATGAGCGCTGGCGTGGCTTGAATCGTGATTCCAGCGTCACCTCCACCTTCAATTGAACCTGTCGCGTCGTAAATGATGCCGATGGTGTGACCATCGCAGCCAACCACATAAACACCGCCTTGTGGAGCAGCTTCGATGTGCAGGCCGCAGAGGTAATACCTGATGTCGCTCTTGGCCATGAAGTAGCTGGCGACCAGCGCATATTCAGCCTTGAACTTGGCGCGCACGTTGTCGAGTTCGGTTTGCATGGTGTCTCCTGGGGTTTGTTTGGGATCGCGGCCTTATGCGGCCACCGGCTCATTGGTTACAGGCTTGCCGAGGCGCTGGAGGACTTCGTCGACCTCCTCGTCTCCGGGATTGCCGATGGGCCGGAGAATGACGTCGGAAATGGCGTCGATGTCGCCCCATCGCGGAACCCGAACCCGAGGCCCTTCATACTCCCAGCATGGCGCGCCATCGCCAGTAGTGCCGCAAAGGACAGTCAGCTTGAAGATTCGATCAACGAGCCCAGCCATGCGTGCTACTGGGTCGTCAATGACACGAGCTAAACACCCAGGATGGCAGTTCATGCTGCGCTCCTCAAGTGAGGAGCTGGCTTGCCGGCCTCGTTCTCACGCGCTACCTCGCGCAAAAGTGCATTCATGTTGCGGATGACCTCGTGGGCATGGTCTTCGATGACTTTGCGCTCGTTGTCCGAAATAAGGCCATCCGCGCGGGCGGCAGTGATGTCGGCCAGGACGGTTGAGGCGCCGGTTACCAGGCCCACGGTCGAGGCCATCAGCGAAGGCGCATCCTCATCGGTCTCGCGTGGCTCCAGCTTGACGAAGCCGCCCGCCGTGTTGTTCACCACGTTGACGTAGGCGTAGCAGTGCAGCGATTGCGCCTCGATGCACAGCTCGGAAATCTCGTTGGCTTCGATGGCGCCCAGCTTGTGGGTGGGTGCGCCGGAGAGCTTCTTGCGCAGCACCTCGTCGGTGTTGCCCAAGCGCTGGGCCATCGCTGGACGGCCACCTGGGAAGTGGTCGACCATCTTGCGAAGTGCGTCAATAGTATTCATGTCCGGTCTCCTGAGTTTTGGACGTTGTGCAGTGCAACAACTGGGATTTAAATAGCTGCCATGGAAAATCAAATCGATCACGAATCAGGGCGGTTGCGCTACTCCTTCGGCCTTCACATAAGGCTGAGGCTTGTCCCAGGAATAGACGGTGGTGGCTTTGCCCTCGACGCCGCCTTTGTGTATGACCCGCACGATGTAGGCGATGTTGTGAGGGTTGAAGCGGTAGCCGGTGACCTTGCCCAGATACTTGCGACCCTCTGCGGCGCCGCGCGTCCAATTGATCAGTCCACCGATTGGAGCGATCGCGGATGCCGCCATGTGCGCCTGGATCAGCCCGTCACGCTTCAGCTGCAGTGCGCTGATCTGGCGGTTCAGGGCTTCTATTTCGGGGGTCATGGGTCAGGCCTCGATCAAGTCGTTGGCAGTGATGCCAAGGCGCACGCAAATAAGGCGAAGCTGTTCGACGTTCGGGAGGTGGGTGCCGGTTTCCCAGTGGGAAATCGTGGCTTTCTGGAGGTCGCCGCCGTCGGCCCTCATGCCCTTGCCGAACTCGTCTTGTGTCAGGCCGGCCTTCTTGCGCGCGGCAGCGAGGCGATAGCCGAAATCCCCGGCGTGGCGGGGACTGGCCGGCACCACGGCCGCAGTTGCAGCTTCAGCCCAACGGCAAACGTCCTGGAAATCCAGACCTTCGAACCACTCGTTCAAAAATCGGTCAGTCGCTGCAGAGGCGCAAGCGTCAATGAGCTGCAGTTCTCGTTTTGGAGTTTGGTCTCCACACAGGAAGCACCGGTATTCAAGCAGATGCACGCCAACGCAACTCACGCGGTCGGCATGAACAGCCACCCTGGAAATAGGATCGATGGACCGACCCACCTTTATGAGCCCGTTGCTGAAAAGGCAAACGTAGAGGTAGTCCATGGCTCAGGCCTTAACGAGATCCAGCAGCGGGCGGCCGCCCACGTGCGGCCATGCCTTGTCCTTGACCCGAACCCATGCGGCTGCAGGACAGAGCTGCTCGACGGTCACTTTGGCGCCGGCCTCGAACTCGATCGCCACCGCCTTGTCGTCTGGGATGGGGCGTTTGCCCTTAAGCCATTGATTCAGCTGCGCCGGCTCCACGCCGATCAGCCGTGCCAATTTCGCTTGAGAACCGACGATATCGCAGGCCTCTTCCAATGGTGGTTTTGGTGTATCCATTGGAATACTGTAGCACCGCTACACGTTTATATCAAGCCATGCTACAGATTATTTTAGATAGCATTGCTTCACAATGAAAATCTGGACTCAGAAAGAGGAGGCCGAGAAGCTGGCCAAGCGATTCAAGGACTTGAAAGCTCGCGGGATGGGCCAGGCCGAGTTCGCGCGCGTTTTCGGCGTGCCTGGTGGAGCGTCCATGGTGACCCAGCACATCAAAGAACATCGCCCCATAAACTTCGATTCCGCGGTTGCATACGCCAAGGGTTTTGGCTGCTCACTTGCCGAGATCAGCCCGAGGCTGGAGCAGGAGGTGCGCGACAAAGCAAAAACGGCCGGCCCCCTGTTAGAAGCACCAGTAGCAAATTCCAGCATTGCGCACACCACGGGCTCACAAATAGACACAGGTGGCGTTGCGGACTCGATACGCACGCTTCGTGACGCACTTCACGGTTTGGCCGATGAAGCACGGGAAGAGGCGGAACATTTGCTAGCAAAGATGGCCCGGCAGCCTAGCGGCAGGTGGGCTGAACGTCTGGTCGATTTGTTTGAAGCTGAGGGTCAGGAACAAGATGCGGAGGGCGTGCCAAGTAGTTCTACCAGTTCGGCTAAACCCCTAATCACGGGGCCCACGGGGGACACCACAATGAAAAACCAGAGTGGATTAACCAGCAAACGCAAGCGACGCCTCGAAGGCGGATCGCTTCCCCGCAGAGAGGCCCAAGATGAACCCCGTAGCACTGGACGAGTACCGAAAGGAAAGACTCGCAGAATCGTTTGATGAACTGGCCGCGCACGCCAGGGCCGGCGAAGTGACCGGCTGGACGGGAACCGTAAAGTTTGGAGGCCGTGACCATCGCCACTACGCGCTTGGCGACTACGTCCATGAGGCCAACCAGGCCGTGGCGGAACTGCAGGCGTTGCAGAAGACGCTGACGGGATTGCAGAGCTACACCCCACCACCGGAACCAGAGGCGTGCATGCGCTGCAGCCTCCACCACCTCGCCTGGATCAATGGAACTCCACTCGGTGCTACCGCTTGCCCAGGCATGCGCCAAGCCGGCGCCGCGGCCCCACCCCCTGCGCACTGTCCGCACCGCGAACCACCTGTCGCTAATGCCATAACGACCAACGGGTAAAAGACCCCCACCCCGATAAAACCGCCCGCGAGGCGGTTTTTTATCGCCCGAAAAACGGGCATGAAAATATTTTCGCCATTTCATGTAGCACTGCTTGACACTGCTTATGTAGCGGTGCTACAGTACCTCATCGCAACCACAAAAGCGAAACACCCAAAGCCCGGCGATACGGGGCTGAAGCCAACAGGATGCAAAGGCGGGGTTAGGGGATGTTCCCCGCAGTAGATGTGGTGCGGTTTGTAGAGGGTAGATAGGTGTGGCGGGCCCTAGGTAGCAAAGGGCTGACGACGATGGTTCACCCAGTCTTGAACTGGGCGTGGAGTTGAAAAGACTTTAGGCAGCGAGAGCCAGTGCGGGTATCGGGCGACAGCCCGTCAGACCGCGAAACCATCACCGACCGCCAAGCTGGGTTTTGCGCCCCAGCCCACACCTACCTGCCCTCTGTCCGACCAACCGACAGGAGGGGCGCAATGCCAGTAGTAGACATCCAAGCCAGGGTGACGAAGATCGTCGCCGAGCAGCTGGGCCGCGAGGAAGCCGAGGTAACCCTCGACAAGCCATTCACAGAGCTGGGTGGCGACAGCCTCGACCAGGTCGAGCTGCTGATGGCCATCGAGGACGAATTCGGCATCCAGTTCGCTGATGACCAGTTCGACGACATCACCACAGCGCGGCAGGCAATCGACGCCGTCACCGCCAAGGTGCAAGCATGAGGCGCCCAGTCGACCCTCCCCTGCTGGCCGAAATGCTGGAAAAGGCACGGCTGCGGGCGATCACGCCGACGAATGAGCCAGTGTCGCTGAGCGACGAAGACCGCCAGGAGATCGACGCGGCCATACATGCCTACAAGCAGCCCAGGCCCGGCAATCCCCTTGTGGATGGGTATGAGGCAGACCGGCAGCGCAGGGCTATCGCGATGGAGCAGGGCTCGCGGAGGCATTCATGAGCGCAACGCACACTCCAGGCCCATGGCACTGGCGCGACGGCTACAGGCTTGAGCCTGTCAATCAGGACTACACCAAGCAGGCTGTATCCAGCATCCTTGATCGCGAAGGTGGTCATGGCTACGTGGGCAGGCCTGTCGAGGAAACATTGGCAGAACTGGACGCCGATTTCGCATTGATCGCCGCCGCCCCTGAGTTGCTGGAAGTCCTCCAAGTCACTGCAGGAAACATTCGAAGCCTCGGCCCGGCCGGTGCAATTCCGCATCCCTACAAAGAGTGGCTTGGGGCTGTCGAATCAGCAATTGCCCGCGCCACCCAACCTACCGCAGCCCTTGCTGCGAAAGAGGAGAAACAGTCGTGAGGTACTTTGACCAAGACGAGGCCAAAGGCCTCAATGCTGAGCCCTGGATGCTCGAACTCCTGGCCCTGAACCCTTCCTACCTAGGCTGGGGACCGCATGAAGACTACATGTGGAAGGAGGGTGATGGGTGGAATTCTCGGCAAGTCTTTCCCACCTGGGCTGAATTCGGTCCTTGGACGCTGGACGAACTTAACGAGTGCGTCAACTTCTATTTTTCCGTGCACCGGGAATCTGAAGATTGCAAGACCTGCGGCGGGAGCGGCACACACGTTGACGCGCAATGGGTGTCGAAATCGTTCTATAGCCACTCGTCGCCGTTCAAGCGCCAAACAGCCGACGAGTTGCGTGCCGAGGCTGTCATGCGCGGCTTTGGTTCACACCCCACGCGTGCGCTGGGCTACGGTGGCTACCCGAGCGATGAGCTTCTGGAAAAGTACGGCCAACCCTTCCGCACGTTCTGCGAACGCATGCGCGAGCGCGGCCACTGGTGCGACGACATCACTGACGAAGAAGTCGCTGCGCTGGTTTCGGAAAATCGCGTCAAGGCCGGTGAAGCTGCGGCGACCATCAACGCGCAGAACGCGCCCGGCGCCCGGTCCATGGGGCACGATGCCATCAACCGCTGGATTCTGGTTAAGCATCGGTGCGAGCGAATGGGCATTCCGTACCTCTGCCCGGCCTGTGAAGGCAATGGCTACGTGCACACGGCACCAGCCGCGCATGTCTCCCTGACGCTCTGGTGGCTGCATCCGCGCAAAGGCTGCTCGCGCGGTCTGGAGATAACGCGACTACAGCAGGATGAACTGCCACACGCCTTCGCCTTTCTGCGCGGCGCTGCTCAGCGGAACGCGGACAGATTCGCCAAGCTTCCTGCAGCAGGGGGTGCCTCATGACTTCCACTACCACCCCAACCCGCCGCAACGCCACCCGCCAGGACATCCAGCACATAGCCGACATGTTGGCATGCCTGAACGTCGAAGGCGATGGCGCCGCGCAGATCCTGGAGGCCATGCACGGCTCCATGAAGAACAGCTTTTACTATGCCCTTCCGCATACGCCCATGGCCGCTATCGCCGGGGACATGCATGAGCGCATTGCCGAGTTCAACCGGCCGCGCGTTGGTGTCATCAACTGCAAGGCTCGCGCCGCTGCTGAGGCGTTTGGTGCTGGTCTTGATCCTCTTAGCCTTGAGCAGGGAGAGCCAGCATGACCATGCCAAACATCATCAGTTATGGCGATCTGCGCGCCGCCGAAAAAACGGGCACCCGCGATACGGTCGTTACCAGCAATTTGGGTTTCTTGATTGCTCTTCGGGGTAATGCCGACGCGCGCGACCGGCTGGCAGAGGCAGCGATGCAAGGTTTGTGCGCCAACTCTGGAGGTCCGTTTCAGGCGCGTGACGGTTCAGGTTGGGAATTGATCAATTGCACGCTTGATGACGTTGCAAGGTTGGCCTACCAGATCGCCGACGCCATGCTGGAAGCGAGGGAGGCATGAGCCGCTTCATCGTAAGGATACCCGGCATGCGCCTCACCGTCTCGGCGTCCAGCGTGTGGGATGCCATCGCCCAGGTGCGACTGGCCTACCCATTGCACCGCGGCGGCTCTGCGCGACCAGCCCAATCCCAGAAACCCAGGAGCATCCCATGAGAGCTACCGCGTTCAAGTTGATTGAAGCCGCGCAGGCCTTCCCCCTGCCGCGCCGCATCGCATCCGAGCCCCAGCATATACACGACGCCCGTGTGGCGGCTGTGAAGCGCCTGGGGACCTCATGGGTGGCGCATCCGGCTTACGTCTTCAATCCCCGGCACTCGACCAATCGCGATGTCTACGAGGCTGCGCGCGTGCCGTACCTTAGCGAAGTCTCACGCCGGGCAGCAGCCGACCGCGCGCGCCGGGATGCCTTCAAACGCGCCCAGGCCGTGCGTGCTGCGCTGGGAGGTGTGTGATGACCAATTGCTGCAATGAATACGGACGCTGCACCCAGGGGCCCAATTGCCCGGTGCGCGAGAAATACGCCGCCGAGGGCTCCGAGTACCTGCTCCAGCCCGCCAAGGGCATCTGCCTCAAGCCAGGGCCCACGCGCGCCACCGACGGAGTGGAAATCACCGAGTGGCATGCGCCTGAGACCGGCGACGTGCCGGCGATCGTGATGCTGGACAAACCCTACCAATGGCTGCGCGACCTGTTTTTCAGCGCCGTCTGGTGGGCCGGGACCATCAGCCTCACCGCACTCACGGCGTGCGCCTTCCTTCTTGCTACAGGATTCTTCCCCGGCTTTTAAACCTATTCAACCACTGAGGAAAATATGAACGACACCGATAGCGCGATTTTGGACCGCCCCGCAGAAACCCAGCAGAACAAAAGCCTTGTGCTGGTCAGCGCCACACTCAAGGAATATGACCGGGTCGAGGCTGGCCTAGCTGACCTGCGCACCAAATACAAGGACGTGGTCTACCCCGTATCCACTGCCGCCGGCATGGAAGAAGCCAAGGCCGCCAGGGTCGCCCTGCGTGACCCGCGCTATGCCGTCGCCAATGCCGCGAAAGCTGCAAAGGCCCCGCTCAATGAACTGAAAAAGGACATTGACGAGCGCGCCGCCGCGATTACCGCACAGCTGGTAGACCTCGAAACCCCGATTCATGAGCAGATCAAGGCCGAGGAAGACCGGGTCGCCGCGGCAAAAGAAGCCGCAGCGAAGGCGAAACGAGAAGCCGCAGCGCGCGCCCAGAATGCAATCGACGAAATCCGGGGCATTGCCGTCAAAGCGGCCACCAGTAGCGCGGCAGAGATTGACCTGATGCGAGCCGGCCTGGATGCCATGGAGACCAGCATGGAGGCCTTTGGTGAACGCGCGGGCGAAGCCATGCAGGCCAAGATGCAGGTTCTGCAAACGCTCGACACCCTGCACGCCGCCGCGGTTTCCCGTGAGGCCGCAGAGGCTCGGGCCGCTGCCGACCGCCGCGAGTTGGAGGCCATGCGCGAGGCCCAGGCAGAGCGGGAACGCATCGCCAACAAGGAGCGTGAAGAAGCTCAGGCAGCAGAAAACGCCAAGCGCGCCGAGGAAGCCAAGGCCGAAGCAAAGAAGCTGGCCGACGAACGCGCAGCCTTTGCCCTGGAGCAGGAGCAGGCCCGCGCCGCACAGAAAGCAGAGGCCGACCGGTTGGCCGCCGAACGCCTCAAGGTCGAGGAAGCCCAACAGGCCGCCCAGCGCGAGCGCGACCAGGTTGCAGCCAAAGAGCGCGAAGCAGCCGAAGCGGCGCGCAAGGAAGAGGACCGCAAGCGCCAGGAAGCTGCTGAGGCCGAGCGCCAGCGCCTGGACCAGGAGGCCGCCCAGCGCCGCAAAGCCGAGGAAGACGCCCACGCCGCCGACCAGCTGCGCCGGAACGCCGCCGGGGTAATGCTGGATGCCCTGCAGGCCGTCACCAAAGATCACGATTTCGACGGCCTCGCGCCGGCCACCCAGCAGTTGGTATTCAACGCCATCACCGCAGCCACCAAGGAATAACCATGAGCGACGCCAACGTTATCGAAATGCTGGAGGAGCCAGCCCCGACCCGTCTGCCGGCCGTCGCCTCGGAACTCGGCGGCCCGCTGGGCGCGGCAATGCAGGCGCTGAAGCTCGGCGTCAGTGTGGCGGACATGAAGGACATGCTGGCTCTCCAAAAAGATTGGGAAGCGAATGAAGCCCGCAAGGCCTACGTCGCCGACATGGCCGCCTTCAAGCTCAATCCGCCCGAGATTTTCAAGACCAAGGCCGTCAGCATCAAAACTCGCGACGGCGGCCAGGGTCCGCAGTACAGCCACGCCACGTTGGGCGAAGTCTGCGAAAAGATTGTGGAAGGCCTGGCCAAGCACGGATTCAGCCACCGCTGGGACACGAGGCAGCCCGAGGGCGGACAGATTTTCGTCACCTGCACCCTCACCCATCGGCTTGGCCACAGCGAAAGCACCACGCTCAATTCCAGCCGCGACGAGACCGGGGCAAAAAACAATATCCAGTCCCTGTCTTCGACCATCACATATCTGCAGCGCTATACCCTGCTGGGCGCCAGCGGGTTGGCCACCAAGGACATGCCGGATGACGACGGCAAGGGCGCCGACGGTGGAAACACCGACCCTATCTATAACGCAGCCGCCAACCTCATGGCCTGGACAAAAAAAGCCATCGAGGCAAAAACCTTTGAACAACTGAAAAAGGTTCGCCACGACGCGAACGTGGATTTTCTTGAAAACCATGACCCGGAAAGCTGGGAAGAATTCAAGAAGGTCTGCAGCAACCACCACGGCAAACTCATGGGTGGCGCTTCGGCATGAGCCTCTACACCATAAGTCCGCATGCGCAGCACTCGCCAGGGTGGTATGCCGACCGTCTAGGCAAGCTGACCGGCTCCGTTGCTGACCAAATTTACACGGGCGGCAAGGGTAAGACCCGGGCGGCCTTGCGCGCGAGGCTGGTGCTGGAGCGTATGACCGGCGAGTCCGGCAAGGCGCCATTCGAGACCGAGGCGATGCGCTGGGGCACCGACCAGGAACCGTTCTCCCGAATGGCATTTGAGCGCGAGACCGGCTTCAATGTTACCCAGGCAGGGTTTATTTACCGCAACCGGCTGGCCACGGGCTGCAGCGTTGACGGACTTCTTGAAGAAGGCGGAACCCTGGGGATCTGGGAATCGAAAAGCCCGGACTCGGAAACCCACTATGGCTGGGTGCTGGCTGGGGTGCTGCCAGAGGAACACCGCCATCAGGTGTTGCACAACATGTGGGTGACCAACGCCCAGTTCGGCTACTTCACCAGCTACGACCCGCGCATGCCGGGCAATTTGAAGCTGTTCGTGGTGCGCGTGGAGCGTGACCAAGACGAAATCCTTAGCCACGAAGCAGCCGTGATGCAGTTCCTGCTTGAGACCGACCAGGAAGAAAAGCTGATGCGACTCAAGGCCAGCGAGCCACTCGTTTTCCACTGACCGCTCCTCTTTTATTGCCACATTTGACCGTCTCCCATCAATCAACCCCAAGGAAATCACCATGACCACGATCAATATTTCCACCCTCAACAAACCCTCCGTCCTGGCCGCGCTGTTCAACGCCATCCGCCAGATGGGTATGGGCTTCATGCATACCGATGGCCGTGCAAGTATGACCGTGGCTGACGCTGCGGCGCTGCTCGAAAAAGACAACTATTTCGATTACCTGCGCGGCAGGGTGCGTGAGACATGGCGCTTGCGCGAGATTGGGGAAGCCGCGCGCAACGCGGGCCTGCGCTCTGACTATGTCTACCGCGCCACAGAAAACGTGAACGGCTTGGCGGAAACCTGGACGCCGAGCATCTTCATGCCGCGCGCCGCCAGCCGCATCACCCTCGAAATCACAGACGTGCGCGTTGAGCGCTTGAAGGACATCAGCGAGGCCGATGCGAAAGCCGAGGGCTGCGAGCAGGTCGGCGTGGAAACGGGCGTCGTCGATGTGAACGGAAATCCCCAGGAAATCGGCAGCTACGCGGCCGGGTATTACGACCTTTGGGAAACCATCAACGGGCCCGGCTCATGGGATGCAAACCCCTGGGTGTGGGCAATTTCCTTTAAACGCATTCAACAGGGAGCCTGACATCATGACCAACCAAACAACCGCACAAGTGGCAGATAGCGGGTATCCGGAATTGCCCGCAGAATTCGTCAAAAAACCTATCGTCATTAAGGCTGTTCAGCTGACTGAAGCCGTCGCCAAGGCCTATGTTTTCGATCACGTCCCGTTGCCTGCGGGCGTCGAGTTCGCCAGCGCATCGCATAAGGATGGCGTGCTGAACAAATTCTTCGCCTACATCGAAACGCTTGAAGGACGCATGAGCGTGACAATTGGCGACTGGATCATCACTGGCGTGAAGGGCGAGCGCTACCCCTGCAAGCCCGACATTTTCGCGCTGACATACGAACCCGCCGACCGCTCCAGCCGCCTTAATGGTGGTGGGGCGATGTTGGAAGCAATCACAACCGCTGACCTTCAGCTTGGGGATGGGCACGTTGAAGCCGCCCGACGCACCCTGCATGCGGCGATGGATGG
>Ga0102594_1001464_pt1 | contig 14668 bp, 9 predicted proteins | sample AraplaCol_mLB_r2_2_FD_76863 | JGI IMG/M metagenome (GOLD analysis project Ga0102594, IMG submission 76863) | Arabidopsis root microbial communities from North Carolina, USA - plate scrape MF_Col_mLB_r2 (SPADES assembly) (version 2) | ecosystem: Host-associated > Plants > Roots > Endosphere...
AGCTCGAGGCCGTGGGCGGTGCACGCTTCGCCGACATGCCGCTCGACCGGCTCGAGTTCTTTCTGTCGGGCGCCGAACTGCATGCGCTGCGCGTGCTCGAACTCGTGGCGCACCACAGCATCGGCGTGGTGTGCCGCAGCGGCCCGGGCGCCGCGGGCGGCGGGCCGCGCATCGTGCCGCTGGGCGACGACGCCATCCGGCACGAGGGCTTCGAGCCCGACCAGGCGCTGCTGCCGTACGACGCGCGCTCGTTCCAGGGCTACCGCCTGCTGCACGAGTACTTCGCGTTCCCCGACCGCTACCTGTTCTTCAGCGTGAACAAGCTGCGCGCGGCGGTTTCGGCCATGGGCGGCACCACGATGGAGATCGTGATCCTGCTCGACCGCGCCGACGCCGACCTCGAGCGGCTGGTCGACGCCAAGCACTTCTCGCTGTTCTGCACGCCGATCATCAACCTCGTTCCGCGCCGCAGCGACCGCATCCCGGTGGGGCCGGGCCAGCACGAGCACCACGCGGTGATCGACCGCACGCGGCCACGCGACTTCGAGATCTTCACCGTCGAGCGCGTCACCGGCCACATGGCCAACGGCTCCGAAGAGCGCGAGTTCCGGCCCTTCCTCGGCTCCTTCGCGGCCGACGACGGCGACTTCGGTGCCTACTTCTCGCTGCGCCGCGAGCCGCGCCTCGTGTCCGACCGCGCGCGGGCGCAGGGCACGCGCACCAGCTACACGGGCAGCGAGGTCTACGTGTCGCTGGTCGACCAGCACGACGCGCCGTTTCCGCACACGCTGCGCCACATCACGCTCGACGCGCTGTGCACCAACCGCGACCTGCCGCTGCTGCTGCCGACCGGCCTCGAGTCGGACTTCACGCTGCGCGTGTCGGCGCCGGTGCGATCGATCCGCATCCTGCGCGGGCCCTCGCGGCCATGCCCGGCGCTCGCCGAAGGGGCGCTCACCTGGCGCCTCATCAGCCACCTGGGGCTGAACTACCTGAGCCTCACCGACGTCGATGCCGTGCAGGGCGCCGCCGCGCTGCGCGAGATGCTCGACCTGTACGGCAACCTTGCCGACCCGTCGGTGCGCCGCCAGATCCAGGGCGTGCGCACGATGGCGCTGGCACCGGTGTTCCGCCGGCTGCCGGAACCCGGGCCGATCGTGTTCGGCCGCGGCGTGGAGATCGCGCTGAAGATCGACGAGGTCGCCTTCTCGGGTGCGAGCCCGTACCTTTTCGGCGCCGTGCTGGAGCAGTTCTTCAGCCGCCACGTGTCGCTCAACGCATTCACCGAGTTCGCGCTGTCGAGCCTGCAGCGCGGCGAGATCGCGCGCTGGACGCCGCGCGTGGGACGCCGCCCCGCCGTATGAGCGAAGCGGGCATCACCGACGGCACGCAGCACGCCACGCCCGAGGACGAGGGCACGGCGGCCGATACGGCGACCGATGCGGTGACCGATGCGGCCGGCGTGCAGCACGACGTCGTGCCGCACCCGCAGCCCGGCCGGCCGGCACGGGGCGTGCCGCAGGCCGACCCCGTGCTGTGGGCCCGGTTGGTCGAGCAGCCGTTCGAGCACGACCTGTTCATGCTGCTGCGCCGTCTCGACGCGCAGGGCGGCCACCCGCTGCTGGGCCGCGCACCGCGCCCCGTGGACGAGCCGCTGCGGCTCGGGCAGGAGCCCTCGATGGCGTTCGCGCCGTCGAACGTGTCGGGCGTGGATGTCGACAGCGACGGCCCGCCGCGCATCTCGATCTACGGCTTCGGCCTGTTCGGCCCCAACGGCCCGCTGCCGCTGCACCTGACCGAGTACGCGCGCGAACGCAAGCGCCACCATGCCGACAACACCATCAGCGCGTTCGCCGACCTGTTCCATCACCGGCTGATACTGCTGTTCTACCGGGCCTGGGCCGATGCCCAGTCGGTCAACAGCCTCGACCGTCCCGACGGCCACCGCTTCGTCGACTACGTCGCCAGCCTCATGAACATGGGGCAGCCCGGGCTGAAGGAGCGCGACCGCATCGCAGACCATGCCCGCACCTTCATGGCGGGCCACCTCGTGCGCCAGACGCGCAACCCCGAAGGGCTGATCCAGATCCTCAGGCTCTACTTCGACGTGCCGGTGCGCATCGAGGAGTTCGTGAGCGACTGGGTGATGATCGATGAGCGCGAAGTCAGCCGCCTCGGCCTGTTCGGGCGCAACCACCGGCTCGGCGGCGGCGCCACCATCGGACTGGCGGTGCGCGATGCGCAGAGCAAGTTCCGCCTCGAGCTCGGGCCGCTCACGCAGGAGCAGTTCCGCGAGTTCCTGCCCGGCAGCAAGCGGCTGCAGCAGGTGGTCGACTGGGTACGCCAGTACGTCGGCATCGAGTTCGCGTGGGAGCTGCGCCTCGTGCTCAAGAAGCAGGACGCGCGCGCCACCCAGCTCGGCGGCAACCAGCGCCTGGGCTGGGGCAGCTGGCTCGGCACCCGTCTCGCGGACACCGACGCCGGCGACATGGTGTTCCAGCCCGAAGCATTGTTTTCCCGTTCCGCATCGGCGGCTCCTACCGATGCATCCCTTACCCGCTCTTCCGCAACTTCGCGCGAGACGCCGACGACATGACTACATCACGGTCTTTTCGGGAAACACCGTGGAACCGGCTCTGCCGGGCCACAGGTGTTGCCCCCTGCAAGGGGGTTGGCGTTGCGACACGAGGTGCGCGAAGACTGGGGGTTAGCTTTAATCCATGACCGACATCCGCCGCGTCTCCCTGTTCTCCAAGCTCAACCCGATGCTCTACAAGGCATTGGAAACCGCCACCGCCTTCGCCAAGCTGCGCGGCAACGCGTACGTCGAACTCGTGCACTGGCTGCACCAGATCCTGCAGCTGCAGGACAGCGACATGCTGCGCATCGTCAAGCGCGCCGGCCTGAACCTCGACGCGATCGAGCAGGACCTCGTGCGCGCGCTCGACCGGCTCCCGCACGGCGCCACGTCGATCAGCGACATCTCCGAGCACGTCGACAATGCGGTGGAGCGCGCTTGGGTCTACGCCAGCCTGCGCTTCGAGGCCACCTCGATCCGCGGCGCCTACCTGCTGGCCGGCATCATCAAGACGCCGGGGCTGCGGCAGGTGCTCTCGGGCATCTCGCGCGAGTTCGACAAGATCGTGCCCGACGTGCTGGTGGCGCAGCTGGCTTCGTGGACCGAAGGCTCGCCCGAGGACGACTTCGATGCGGCGCCGCCGGCCGGCACTGCCGCGCCCGCGGCAGCGCACCACCAGGGCGACGGCGCCGCGGCCGGCGGCTCGGCGCTGGCGAAGTACGCGAGCGACCTCACAGCCAAGGCGCGCGCCGGCGAACTCGACCCGGTGTATGGCCGCGACGACGAGATCCGCCAGATCATCGACATCCTCATGCGCCGCCGGCAGAACAACCCGCTGCTCACCGGCGAGGCCGGCGTCGGCAAGACGGCCGTGGTCGAAGGCCTGGCCTCGCGCCTTGCAGCCGGCGATGTGCCGCCTTCGCTGAAAGACGTGTCGCTGTGGGTGCTCGACCCCACGCTGCTGCAGGCCGGCGCCGGCGTGAAGGGCGAGTTCGAGCAGCGCCTGCGGCAGGTCATCGACGAGGTCGAGAAGAGTCCCAAGCCCATCGTGCTGTTCGTCGACGAGGTGCACACGCTGGTGGGCGCGGGCGGCACCGCCGGCACCGGCGACGCGGCCAACCTGCTCAAGCCGGCGCTCGCGCGCGGGCGGCTGCGCACCATCGGCGCGACCACCTGGTCCGAGTACAAGAAGTACATCGAGAAGGACCCGGCGCTCACCCGGCGCTTCCAGACCATCCAGGTGCACGAGCCCACCGAGCCCAAGGCCGTGGTAATGCTGCGCGGCATCTCGGCCGAGCTCGAGAAGCACCATGGCGTGCTCATCCTCGACGCCGCGCTCGAGGCCGCCGTGAGCCTGTCGCACCGCTACATTCCCGCACGGCAGCTGCCCGACAAGGCGGTGAGCCTGCTCGACACGGCATGCGCGCGCGTGGCATTGAGCCAGCATGCGCTGCCGGCCGCGCTGGAAGACCTGCAGCGGCGCATCGAGGTGCTGGGCATCGAGTCGGGCATCGCGGAGCGCGAGGCCAAGATCGGCGTCGGCGAGCAGAAGCGCGTGGACGACATCGCAGCGCAGGTCGCGCAGGCGAAGGCCGAACTCGAGGTGCTGGAGAAGCAGCGCGTGGAAGAAAGCGCGCTGGTCGAGCGCATCGTCGCGCTGCGCAAGCTGCTCTCGCCCGCGGCCGTGCCACAGGCGCAGCAGGCAGAGGCATCGGATGCGGAAGACGCCGGGGATGCCGAAGCGGCGAACGTCGACGTCGACCCCGATACGCCTCCTGCCGAACCCCCGCGCACGCCCGAGGAAATCCGTGCGGAGCTCAACGAGGCACAGGACAAGCTCTCGCAGCTGCAGGGCGAATCGCCGCTCATCCTCGCCGCCGTCGATGCGCAGGCCGTTGCCACCGTGGTGGCCGACTGGACCGGCATTCCCATCGGCCGCATGGTGCGCGACGACGCGCAGTCGGTGCTCAGGCTCGGCGAGATCCTGTCGGCGCGCGTGGTCGCGCAACCCGACGCGCTGGAGACCATTTCGCGGCGCATCCGCACGGCGCGCGCGCGGCTGGACAACCCCAACAAGCCCGTCGGGGTGTTCCTGCTGTGCGGTCCCTCGGGCGTGGGCAAGACCGAGACCGCGCTGGCGCTGTCGGAGGCCCTGTACGGCGGCGAGCAGAACCTCGTCACCATCAACATGAGCGAGTTCCAGGAGTCGCACACCGTCTCCACGCTCAAGGGCGCGCCGCCGGGCTACGTGGGCTACGGCGAAGGCGGCGTGCTCACCGAGGCCGTGCGCCGCCGTCCCTACAGCGTGGTGCTGCTCGACGAGATCGAGAAGGCGCACACCGACGTGCACGAGATCTTCTTCCAGGTGTTCGACAAAGGGTGGATGGAGGACGGCGAGGGCCGGCACATCGACTTCCGCAACACCGTGATCATCATGACCTCCAACGTCGGCACCGACCTGGTCATGCAGCTGTGCGAAGACCCGACCCTGCGGCCCGACCCCGAACCGCTGGCCACCGCATTGCGCGAACCGCTGCTGAAAGTATTCGCTCCGGCGCTGCTGGGGCGCCTGGTTGTAGTGCCTTATTACCCGTTGCATGCAGAGGCATTGCATCGCATCATCAGGCTGCAGCTCGATCGCATCGCCGCGCGCCTGCAGGCGAACCACGGCATCGCATTGACCTACGACAACAGCGCCGTCGAACTGGTCGCCCGGCGCTGCACGGCCATCGAGTCGGGTGGACGGATGATCGATGCGATCCTCACGCACACCATCCTTCCGCGATTGAGCGAGGAAGTCATCGGTGCCACGGTGAGTGCGCGCAAGCTGGCAGGCGTGCAACTGAGTGCGGCGGATGACGACTTCCGCTACGAATTCTCCGAGGATTGAGCACAGAAAGGGAGTACCACATGGCCAGAGTCGTCACTGCACATACGCCGCTTGCTCCGGACCAGTTGCTGTTCCGTTCGATGCACGGCGAGGAGGCGCTGTCGGAGCTCTTCGAGTTCGAAGTGGACCTGCTGAGTCCCAACACCTCCGTCGACATGAAGGCGGTGCTCGGCAAGCCGCTCACCCTCGAGATCGTGACCATCGACGGAACGCCGCGCTACCTCAACGGGCAGATCACGCGCTTCACGATGATCGGCCGCGAAGAGAGCTCGTCGCGCTATGTGGTGTACCGGGCCGTCGTGCGCCCCTGGCTCTGGTATCTCACGCGCACCAGCGATTACAAGATCTTCCAGAACAAGTCGGTGGTCGACATCCTGGACGAAGTGCTCGGCGAGTACGGGTTCGCCTTCGAGAAGAAGCTCAGTGCCACCTACCGCCAGCGCGAATGCTCCGTGCAGTATCAGGAGACCGATTTCGCATTCGTGAGCCGCATGATGGAACACGAAGGCATCTACTACTACTTCAGGCACGAGAAGAACCAGCACATACTGGTGCTGGCTGACGACATGGGGGCGCACGACACGCTGCCGGGTTATCCGCGCATTGGCTACCTCGCCACCGATCGCGCGGACGAGACGGGCCGCGAAGTGATCGACCAGTGGGAGGTGACCGAGGAGATTCGCCCCGGCACCTTCGTGGTCGACGACTTCAACTTCAAGAATCCCAAGGCCGACCTGCTCAACACACGCAGCCAGCCGCGTGACAACGATCACGGCCGCTATGAGATGTACGAGTGGCTCGGCGGCTACAGCGACGCTGCGGAGGGCGAACACTACGCGCGCATTCGGCTCGAGGAGGCGCAGGCGAAGGCCGAGATCGACACCGGTCACTCCAACGTGCGCGGCATGGCGACCGGCTACCGCTTCAACATGCAGAACGCGCCACGCGACGAGGACAACAAGGAATACCTGATCGTCTCGGTGGCATACAACCTGCGCGAGGGTGGCTATGCGACGGGCAGCCCCGACGGCCTCTACAGCTTCGATTTCGGCGTGCAGCCCACATCGTTTCCGTTCCGCGCGCCGCGCGTCACGAGGGTGCCGAGCACGCACGGCCCGCAGACCGCCACGGTCGTCGGCCCCTCGGGGGAAGACATCTGGATCGACAAGTACGGCCGCGTGAAGGTGCAGTTTCGCTGGGACCGCTACGGCCAGCGCAATGAGGACAGCTCATGCTGGGTGCGCGTGTCCAGTGCATGGGCCGGCTCGAATTTCGGAGCGGTGAATCACCCGCGTGTGGGGCAGGAGGTCATCGTCGATTTCATCGCCGGTTGCCCTGACCGGCCGATCATCATCGGCCGCGTCTACAACGGCGACCAGATGCCGCCGCTCGAGTTGCCGGCCAAGGCAACGGTCAGCGGCTTCATCAGCCGAACCATCAAGGGCGATGGCGAACTGGCCAACCACTTCGTGATCGACGACGACCCCGGCAGCGAGTCGATCAAGATCCATGCACAGAGGGATTTCAGCCAGAGCGTCGAGAACAACGAAACACACACCGTGGATGGCACGCGCGACACGGTGATCGAAGGCGCGGACACCTACACGACCAACACCTCGCTCGATGAGTCGGTCAACGGGCCGCACACGCTGACGGTCAACAAGGGCGGACCGCAGAAGATCACTGTCAACGGCGGCGACCAGTTCATCAAGGTGGATGGTGGCAACCAGCAGGTCGATGTCATAGGGAACCAGACCATCCATGTCACCGGCAAACGCACGGACACGGTGGACACCGGTGAAGAGCGGACCATCGGCAAGTCGCTCAAGGAACATATTGCGGGCCCGCAGACCACCCGGGTGGTCGGCCTGTACACCGAAGAAACCGACGGGAAGAAGGTGAAGGTCAACGGCGACGAGGACTATTTCGTCGACGGGGCGCAGAAGGTGCATACGACCACCTCGCTGGAAGCGAAAACCGATGGCCCCATGAACCTGGAGAGCACCGCGGCAGACATCACGGTCAAGTCTCCTACCAAGATCATCCTGGACGCACCTCATGTGGAGGACAAGTCGGCCAAGAAGGTGACCTTCACGGACTGGGGCATCGCCTTCAAGGGCTTCAACATGGGGATCAACGGGATCAACGTGAGCCTCAACGCCACTTCCCTGTTCGTGAATGGCGCGGTGACCAGCCTTGCCGGCCTGAACCTGGGGTTCAACGCCTACTCGCTCACGGGCGCCATCAACAAGTTCGACATGTATTCCTCCAGCGGTGCGATCGGCCTCTTCACCACCACCCAGACGGTTTTCACGGCGGACAACAAGGCGACGAAGATCGACTTGTCCCAGATCAAGGTGAACCCCAGAGGCATCACCGTCTATCTCTGAGCCCGGGACGCGTGCTGGATCTTTTCGCCGTGTGGTTCACCAAGTACTGGCATCTCATCATCCCCATCGCGGTCATCGCGCTGCTGGCGTTCGTGCTGATCACGCTGGCCAAGCGCCATGTCTCCCGCGTGATGCAAGCGCAGCATTTGGTCAACCGCCAAGTGATGGGGGCCGATCGTGCCGAGCGCGTGCTTCGTACCGGCCAGCCGGCCGCAGCGACGGTGCTCGATAGCCATGACACGGGCATGCGCGTCGAGCGCATCTTCGTCCTCGTGCGGCTCAAGTTCCGGGTGCAGCCCGAGGGGGGATTGCCCGCCTACGAGACCGAACTGGTCGCCCCGATCAGCCCGGTGAAGCTCGCCGATTTCGCACCGGGGCGCTCCGTGAAGCTGCGCTTCGACCCGGTCTCGCGCGAGATCGCCATCGACCAGCCGATGCGCTGAAGCAGGTGCTGCCCCGATGAAGACCATCAAGCCCTTTCGCCTGAGCATCCTCACGCGGCCGTTCAGGCGGCAGCAGCGAGACATCCTGGGTGTCTCGGTCTTCGCGATGGCCAGCCTGGCGCCCGAGCCCTTGCTGATGCCAGACCAGGATCTATGGAAGCTGGCGGCCGACGAGATCGGCCCCGGCAATGTGCTGGACCTGGGCGTGCCCAAGATCGAGCCGGAGTGGCTGGTCAGCGGGTATGCGTACACGGCGCACCAGGAGGACAAGACACTGTGTGCGGCGCAGGCCGTCTTCCATGGCCATGCCAAGTCGTTGCTGGTGAGCGGCGATCGCTATTGGCTCGACGGCCGTGCGACGCCCGCGCAGCCCTTCGAGCGCTTGAGGCTGGATTGGGCGCATGCCTACGGCGGTCCGAGCGAGCCCGAAAACCCCGAAGGCATCGGCAGCTTCGACGAAGTGATCAACGGCGTGCATACGCGCCGGCTTCCCAATGTCGAGCTGCCCGGCGCGCGCCAGGACGTACCCGGGCGGCACATCGCGCCCGCTGGTTTCGGCGCCGTGCCACCCGATCGGCCGCAGCGGCTCGCGCTGATGGGGCGCGCCTACGACCAGCAATGGCTGCAGCACGAGTACCCCGGCTTCGCCGAGGACATGGACTGGCGCTACTTCAATGCCGCACCCGCCGACCAGCGCCTGCCTGGCCAGCGCGAATTGCCACCTGGCGCTGCCTACGAGCTGTGGAACATGCATCCCCGGCAGCCGGTGATGCGCGGCCAACTGCCTGATTGGCATGCGCGCTGCTTCGCCAGCTTTCAGAAAGACGGTGGCGCGCTGTCGGAAATTTCGCTGCGGCTGAGCACGGCCTGGTTCTTCCCGCACGCCGAGCGCGTCATCCTGGTCTGGCACGGTGCATCGCCCATCGCGGAAGATGACGCGGCCGACGTCAAGCACATCATGCCCGCGCTCGAGTTGCGCGGGCAGCCGCGGCCGCTCGACCACTACCAACAGGTGCTGCAGCAGCGCATCGACCCTGCCAAGGCAGTGCTGGTCCTGCGCGACAGCGACCTCGTACCCAAGGCGGTCATGGGGCCATGGGCAGGCGAACAGATGCCCGACCTCGCCTCGCTTCCGCTGGTGCGCAACCTGCGCGCAGGCCGGCAGCGCGAGCATGAACGCATGCGCGCCCGCCTGCTGGCACAGGGCCTGGATCCCGAGCAGTATCTGCCGCCCCTGTCCGAACCGGATTTGCGTCCGCCGGCATCCATGGACGATCTGCCCGACTTCGTCGAGAAGGCCGATCGAGCCCTCGAGCAAATGCGTGCGGCAGCGGTTGCGCGCAGCACCGAAGACCAGGCGCAGGCCGTCGCACGCGGAATGCCCGCGGCCATCCAACCCGATATCGATATCCCGCCGCTGTCGCAGATGGATCCGCGCACGCTGTCCGGCGAGATCCAGGCAGGCATCGACAAGGCCATGACCGAGGTGGCGTCGCAGACCGGCAAGCCTGTACAACGCCGATTCGACCCCGACCGCCTGCTGCGTGACCTCGCGCGCCTCGAGGAAGACGCGGCGCGCGAGCGCAGGACACAGCCCACACCCGACGAGGCCGCCGACAGTGCGCGGTTGCGCGAGCAGGCCGGGCACGTCGCGCGCATGGGGCACCTCTACGGCGCACACCTGCTCGAGCCGGCGCCGGCGGCCAGCAGCCTGCGTTCCAGGCGGCTGCGCCGGCGTCTCGAGGCCGCGGCCAGCGGCGAGCGTCGCTTCGCAGGCATGAACTTCGCCGGCGCCAATCTCTCGGGTCTGGACCTGCGCGGCGCCGACTTCACGGGTGCCAATCTCGAAGACGTCGACTTCAGCGATGCGCGGCTCGATGGCTGCAACTTCACGCGCGCGGTGCTTGCGCGGGCGCGGCTGGTCCGGGCTTCGCTCGCCGATGCACGGCTGGACGAGGCCAACCTGGGTGGCGCGCTTTGCGAAGGTGCGAACTTCACGGGCGTGAGCTTCATGCAGACGCGCTGCAGCAAGACCATCTTTCGTTCCTGCGTGCTGGCGAAGGCCACGTTCAACCAGTCCGATCTGCTCGAAAGCGAATGGGTGCGTTGCGATGCGCGCGGATCGCACTGGGAGCAGATGACGATGGTCAAGCTCGCGCTCGAAGACATGGCCTTCGACGACGCCGCGTTCAAGCAGGTGAGCTGGATCGAGTGCAGCCTCAAGGGCACATCCTTCGTGCGTGCCGCGCTGAACGCCTGTGCTTTCATCACCGTCCATGCGCAGGAGGGGGTCGACTTCACCGAGGCCAGCCTGGTGACCTGCTCCTTCGTCCACGGCTGCAGCCTGGTGCAGGCAGTGTTCTGCGCCGCTTCGCTCAGGCAGTGCGGCCTGCGCGGCGCCATCCTGGTCGGCGCCGACCTCGCGAAGGCACACCTGGAGGGCTGCGACCTCTCCGAGTGCGACCTGCGGCGCGCGCGGCTGGAGGGGTTGAATGCCGGCGAGAGCCTGTTCATTCGCGCGGACCTGCGCGAAGCCTCGTTGCGCGGTGCCAACCTCATCGACGCCAATCTCTCCAAGGCCGATCTGCGCTTTGCGAGCCTGCAGGATGCCAATCTGTTTCGCGCCGACGTGTCGCAGGCCGCGATCGACGGCTCGACCAACTTCATCGGCGCCTACACCCACGGAGCCAAGACCTTGCCGGCAAGAACGACCGAGCCGACTCGATGACAGTCGAAGAACTCCTGGACAAGATTCGACATGGCGAACCGGTGGTCAGAGCGAGTCTCGCAGGTCAGGACCTCAGCGGCGTCGACTTGTCGGGGGCACAGATGGAGCACGTCGACTTGAGCCGGACGAATCTGCGTGGCGCCAGCCTCGACGACAGTTCGCTGGCGCAATGCAGCTTCGAACAGGCCGATCTGTCGGCGGCCAGCTTGAGAGGCGCGCGCGTATTCCGTTGTCGGTTGGAGGGCGCGCAACTCGGCCGCGCGTTCATGCAGGACGCCAACTTCTTCGAATCCTCGCTGGCTCACGCGGATTTCGGGAACGCGCAGATGGAGCGCGTGTCCTTTGTCAAATGCGAGCTCGGACATGCTGTGCTGAAGCCCGGCATCTGCGACCAGATCGTCGTCACCGAATCACGGGTCGACCAGCTCGATTGCCGTGGGGCACGGCTGCTGCACCTGATGTTCTTCCGCATGGATCTGCGCACGGTGCAGTTCGCCCAGGCCCAGTGCGATGGTTCGATCCTGATGGAGTGCAATCTCGAAGGCCAGCGCTTGCCGCACACCGCCTTTGTGCGCTGCCAGTTCACCGACAGCGCGATGGCTGGCGTCGATTTCAGCGGCGCCGTGCTGACCCAGAGCAACTTCAAGGGCGCCACCCTGAGCAGGGCGAATTTCAGCGCAGTGGATGCAGCTCAGACGATGTTCCCGGAAGCCGATCTGCGTGAAGCGAATTGCAGCGATGCCATCTTCGACCAGTCGATCTGGGCCGACGCCAAACTCGAAGGTGCCGATTTCAGCCGCTCGCGCCTGCCGCTGAGTGTGTTCCATCGTGTGCAGGCCAGGGGCGCCAGCTTTCGCGACGCGGATCTGCAAGATGCCGACTTTTCCTACGCTGGACTTCATGACGCGGATCTGCGCAATGCGCGTTTCCTGCGCACCCGCTTTCATCGGACATTGCGCGAAGGTGCGCGTTTCTCGGGCAGCGGTGGCGTCATCGAGAACGATCCGGAGCTGTTCAAGGCTCAGGAGAGCCTTCCGTCGCGTTGATGCCGCCAAGCCTTCCCGTTCCACTGTCTACCCATCGAAACAAGGAGACCTCCAATGTCAGTCGTTTCATTGCGCAAAGCCTCGAAGCTGGCGGTTCCGGTTCACTTCCAGGGGGTGGTCGCCGCACTGTTGCCGGACGGACGTGTCACCGTCGACGACGAGCAGGGTGCTGCATGGGTTTGCCGGCGCGCGGCGAGCTGCCTGCTCAAGCCAGCCACCGGCGATACGGTGCTGGTGTCCGGTCCCGACAGCGCGCGTGCCTACCTGATCGCCGTGATCGAGCAGGCCGATGCGTCGTCAAGCTGTGTCGAGGCGGCTGGCGACGTCACCTTTGCGTCCACGGGCAACGGCCGGGTGACCATCGAGAGCGCCTCGGAACTCAGGCTTCGCGCGGACAAGCGTTTCGAACTCAAGACAGAAGAGGGCGAGTGCGAGATCGGTGAGCTGCGGCTGGTGACGCGCTCCGTGCAGGCCACGGCCGGAAGGGTGCGGCTGGTCGGCAAGGTGTTCGAGACCGTGGCCGACCGCATCGTGCAGATGGCACGCCAAGCGCTGCGCCTGACGGACGAAGTGGACCAGGTGCGCGCAGGCCACATGGACTACAAGGCCAGCGAGACGGTGCGCATCCATGGCCACCACACGATGGTCACCGGCCAGGAGCTGGTGAAGGTCGACGCAGCCCAGATCCACATGGGCTAAGCGAGGAGGTACCAGATGTTTGCAAATTGTCAGCTCATGGGAATGGACATGGCATTCCCCGACGTCTGCAAGACGCCGATGCCCATTCCGTACCCGAACATGGCCTTGGGCCCGATGGCCGTTCCGAATGCCTGGAACATCCTCTTCATGGCGATGCCGGCACACAACATGGCGACGACCACGCCGATCACCCTGGGGGATCAGCCCGGGGTACTGGGCGGTGTCGTGTCGCAGACGTTCATGCAGCAATCGCGCCATGTGACAGGCGCGTTCACCGTGCTTCTCAAGGGGACGCCGGCCACACGGGTCACCAGCATCACGGTGCAGAACCGCTGCAACATCGTCGGCATGCGCGTCGTACCGAGCCAGTTCAAGGTGCTGATGCTGGCGCCCTGAGGGCGGCGCGTCGATTCAGGCCGCCCCCGCCAGCGTCACCTGCTGCGGAAACCCCACCCACACGGCCAGCGCCGAGTAGTTGTCGCGCGACTCGTCGGCCTTGGCCTCGGCCGCGCGGCGAATGAGTGCAAGCCACTCCTCCGCGCTGTCGGCGAGCTGCAGCGAGCGTTCCATCACCTGCTGCGAGATCAGCTGCCAGAGCCCGTCGGTGCACAGCAGGAAGGCGTCGCCGTCGGCCAGCCGCTGCCGCGAGGTGATGGTGGCTTCCGCCGTGGCGCGCGCGCCGAGCGCGCGGTACAGCAGGTTGGTCTTCACCAGGCGCTCGCCGCCCTGCTGACTCGCGGCGGCGTCGCCCGAGCGCTCCGACAGGCTGTGGTCCTCGGTGCGCTGCATCAGCACGCCGCGTCGGAACCAGTAGAGGCGGCTGTCGCCCACGTGCGCCCAGCAGGCCTGGTTGGAGCCGCGATCGACGAACAGCGACACGAAGGTCGCGCTCATGCGGCTCTGCTCGGTGAGCTCGCGCTGCTTGGCCAGGATGGCGTCGTTCGCCGACTTCACGCAGCGCTGGATGCTGTCGGCGCCGAGCGAGGGGTCGTCCACGAAAGTGTTGAGCGCGGTGTCCACGGCGATGCGTGAGGCCAGCTCGCCGCCGGCGTTGCCGCCCACGCCGTCGCTCACGACGAAGCATGCGTTGCGCTCCTCGAGGTGGTAGCCGATGGCGTCCTGGTTGCCGCTGCGTTCGCCCACGCAGGAGAACTGCGAAGTCGAGATGGGCACCGCGAAGGAGCGCGTGGCGTCGTGCACGGTGTCACGCACGGCGGGCCTCCTTCAGGCGTTCCATCTCCTTGTCGTAGGCCTGCTGGAAGGCCCGGCCGAAGACGGCCTGGAAGTCGTCTTCCACCGCCGCGGTGGTCTCGGTGTGCAGCGCCTGCAGGCGGCGCCAGAGGCGCGCCTCGCGCCCGCCCGGCAGCAGCTTCTCGCCGAGGCCGCCGTCGTGCGGCGTCTCGCGGCTCAGCGTGGCGGGGTCGAAGCTCTTCAGCAGCGTGAGCAGCGCGGCGCGCATGCCGGCCACCATGCCGAGCTGGTGCGACTGCAGGTCGCCCAGCGCGTCGTGCACCGCCGCCTCGGGCGGCAGGAAGCCGGGCATGCGCGCGCCGAACATCTGCATCAGCACGGCGCGGCCGTTGGGCAGGATCTTGAACGGGTTGTTCTCCTCGTCCACGATCATGGTGATCTCGGCGCGCACTTCGCGCTTGAGCATGGCGCGCGAGGACAGCAGCTCGATGGTGCCGTCGGTGAAGGCCCGCATGATCCGGCCCAGGCGCTGCATGGCCTCGATGTCCATCGGCTGCTGGCCGGCCAGCTCGGGCACGCCCGCACCTTCGAGGAAGGCCTTGAACAGGGCTTCCGACGAAGACGAGGCTGGCGATGCGGCTGCTGCAGGCGTCGGAGCCGGCGCCGCGACGGCCGGTGCGACAGGCGATGCGACAGATGGCTC
>Ga0102594_1001471_pt1 | contig 14627 bp, 9 predicted proteins | sample AraplaCol_mLB_r2_2_FD_76863 | JGI IMG/M metagenome (GOLD analysis project Ga0102594, IMG submission 76863) | Arabidopsis root microbial communities from North Carolina, USA - plate scrape MF_Col_mLB_r2 (SPADES assembly) (version 2) | ecosystem: Host-associated > Plants > Roots > Endosphere...
CACGTCAAGTTCATCCTGGCCGACCCAAAGGGCTCGATCCTGAAGGAGTACGTGGACACCGGCAAAGTGGCCGATACCAGCGGTTCCTGGGCGGTGGAAGGCATCGGCGAAGACTTTATTCCCGCCATCGCCAACATGGACGCCATCTCGCAGGCCTACACCATCACCGACCAGGAAAGTTTCGACAGCGCACGCGCCCTGCTGCGCGCCGAAGGCATCCTGGCCGGCTCCTCCACCGGCACCTTGCTGGCCGCCGCCCTGAAATACTGCCGCGAGCAGACCAAGCCGCAGCGCGTGGTGACCTTCGTCTGCGACACCGGCACCCGCTACCTGTCCAAGGTCTACAACGACAGCTGGATGTTCGACCAGGGCCTGTTGCAGCGCCAGAAGCTGGGCGACCTGCGCGACCTGATCGGCCGCCTGTTCGAGAACGGCGACGTGGTCAGCGTGGCGCCGGGCGACACCCTGCTGATCGCCTTCAACCGCATGCGGGCGGCCGACCTGGCCCAGTTGCCGGTCATCGAAAACGGCAAGCTGGTGGGCCTCATCGACGAGTCGGACATCCTGCTCAAGGTCGAAAACGACGCCGCCCAGTTCAAGGGCGAAGTCGGCGGCACGATGACCAGCCGTGTGGAGACCCTGGCGCCGTCGGCCGGCATGCCTGCCCTCCGTGATACGCTTGACCGTGGCTTGACCGCCGTGATTGCCGAAGGCGGAAAATTCTATGGCCTGATTACCCGCTACGACTTACTTAACCACCTGCGCAGGACGCTATCTTGACCGACAAGAAAACCAAAGCCCACCTGGCCACGCGCGTCATCCACGCTGGCCAGCATCCCGACCCATCGACCGGCGCGATCATGCCGCCGATCTATGCCACATCCACTTTCGTCCAGCAGAGTCCTGGCGTACACAAGGGCCTCGATTACGGGCGCTCGCACAACCCGACGCGTTGGGCGCTGGAGCGCTGCGTGGCCGACCTGGAAGGCGGCGCCCAGGCCTTCGCCTTCGCCTCCGGCCTGGCCGCCATTTCAACTGTGCTGGAACTGCTCGACGCCGGATCGCATATCGTGGCTGGCGACGACATGTATGGCGGCACCTTCCGCCTGTTCGAGCGGGTGCGCCGCCGCAGCGCCGGGCATGAATTCACCTACGCCGACCTGACCAATCCGGAAAACCTCCTGGCCGCCCTGCGTCCGGAAACGAAAATGGTGTGGGTCGAGACGCCGACCAATCCGATGTTGAAGCTGGCCGACCTGGCCGCAATCGCGCGCATCTGCCGCGAACGCGGCATCATGGCCGTGGCCGACAATACCTTCGCCAGCCCGATCGTCCAGCGTCCGCTGGAGCTGGGCTTCGACATCGTGGTGCACTCGGCTACCAAGTACCTGAACGGGCACTCGGACATCATCGGCGGCATCGCAGTGGTTGGCGGTGAAGAACGGCAGTCGGCCTGGCGCGAGCAACTGGCCTTCCTGCAGAACTCCGTCGGCGCCATTGCGGGACCGTTCGACGCTTTCCTCGCCCTGCGCGGCGTGAAGACGCTGGCGATCCGCATGGAGCGCCACTGCAAGAGCGCACTGGAACTGGCGCGCTGGCTGGAACGCGAGCCCAAGGTGAAAAAGGTGTTCTATCCAGGACTCGAGTCGCATCCCCAGCACACGCTGGCCAAGGCGCAGATGGATGGCTTCGGCGGCATCATCTCGATCGACCTCGACACCGACCTGGCCGGCGCCCGGCGCTTCCTCGAACGCTGCGAAGTGTTCGCGCTGGCGGAAAGCCTGGGCGGCGTGGAATCGCTGATCGAGCACCCTGCCCTGATGACCCATGCATCGATTCCGGCGGCGCAGCGCGCCACGCTGGGCATCGGCGATGGCCTGATCCGGCTCTCGGTCGGGATCGAAGACATCGAGGATTTGCGCCAAGACCTGCGCAATGCCCTTGACGCCATCTGAACGCCACTGCAGCAACTGCAAGCGCCCGATGCGGGTGCTTGATCTCTCCGGCCATTACCAGCGGCGGGTAGAGATCGACACCTGCCCGCATTGCTGCCTGGTGTGGTTCGACGACACGGAATCGGTGCGGCTGGCAGGCCCCGGCATCGCCGAATTCGTGCGCGAGATCCATGGGGCGATGCAAGCCGGCGGCGAGCACGCGCATGCGGTGTCGCTGGCGCGCGTCCAGTCCTGCCCGGCCTGCAACGCGCCGCTCAAGCGCGTGTTCGACATGTCGCGCTTCGGGCGCACTTCCAAACTCCAGTGCCCGCACGGGCATGGCTATTACCAGACCTACATTCTCTACCTGGCCGAAAAGGGATTTGCCCGCCCGCTGGCATGGTCGGACATCCGATCGCTGCATGCCGCAGGAAAGGAGGTTTTTTGTGCTGGCTGCGGCTGTCCGCTTCCCGCGCGGCCGGTCGAAGCTTGTCCGGCTTGCCATTCCGCTGTCGGTGTTATCGACCCTGCCCGCCTGGCAATGGCGGTTGCGCCAAACGATCCAGCCAACAGCGTTAATGCTCCGGCAGTCGAGCAGCATAAATGCCACGCCTGCGGCGGCGCCATTGACCTGACACGCGACATCCATTGCCCCCACTGCCAGGCGCCGGTATTGCGACGGGACACGGAAGATGCCTCAGCTTCTGCCACGGCAGCCGCCCGCGCTGCGGAGGCAGCATTGGCTTCCGTGCGGGACGACTCCCACCGGCTCAAGACGGCAAGCCAGCATTTGATGGTCAATTTTGGCGAAGACCACCGCACGCAGCGGTTGCAGAACTTTGAATTCAGGTTGGCCATTGGCCTGGTGATTGGCGCCGCTGCGTTGGCCACCATGGCCTGGTACCGGCAGCCGGCGCAACGCGCCAACTGGAAACGCCAGGAGGCGCCGCTGATTTCGTATGCTCCGCGCTTCAAGGAGGCGGAACTGAAGTGCGACCTGCATTCATCGGTAAGGCGCGAAGTGCGGGTACGCCAATTGATCGTCGCGCCGGGTGCGCCGGGGCCGGGGCCAGCGAACGCCACCTACGGCGCCATGCAGGCAGCCTACGTGCAGGCCAAGGCCGTGCGAGCCGAATGGGAAGCCAGCGGCGCATTCGACACGCTCGAGCAACAGTTCGGCAACCCGAATGCAGGCTCGCGCAGCCTGCCACCAGGCATCTTCCGCCGCGGCGAAGTGCTGGCCGCAGTGGAACGCGCAGCTTTCTGCCTGCCTGTCCACGAAATCAGCCCGCCGATACTTGCCGAAGACGGCTTTCACATCATCGAAGTGCTGGAGGCGCGTTAATCGGCTGGCCGCCGAGCAGGATCGCTGATATTGAACACGCGCCGCACCAGGCTTTCCAGCGCCACGAATACCCCCTCGACCCCAAAGCCTGCAATGAACGACAACGCCGAAGTGCTGAGGGCCCAGTTCCCCAGCAAGCCGATCTCGCTACCGGGTGTCTGGCCGGATGGATTGACGAACAAGGCAATGCACGCCCCAATCGTGGCGCCCAGCGCCAACTGCAGCAAGGCCAGGGTGAAATCGCGTGGCGACAGGAGGCTTTCGCGCATCTTGGCCCACAAGCCGCGCACTACAGCGGCGCCGGCGCCCAGAACGCCATAGCATAACGGCAGGACCGCTGTGCCCACCACCAGCGTCACGACGCGCGCCTGTTCCTCCAGCGCGCGTTGCAGGCGGTTTTCTCGCTCTACGGGAGTGGCGCTCGCCTGCACCACACCGTCTGCCGGCAAGCGGCCGAACGGGCGGGCCAGCGTGCCATAACAAGCCTGCCAGGGCACAAGCCAATCGCGCAGGTTCATGCTGATTGCGGCCGCCTGCGCCATCAGTTGCCGGCGCCGCGTGCAAAGCTGGTACTCCTCGGTGTTCCTGAAACTCGGCAAGCCGGCGTTATCGGCTTCCGTGCAGAACTGCATTGGAGGCGCCGTAGTGCTGGCGGTGTGCTTGAATTCAGCTTCCTCGATCTCTTTGGACAGCGCGGCCTGTGCCGCTTGCACCGCATCCAGGTGCTGCAGGATGGCGCTGCCGCCTGCGATGTGCCAGGACATCACGCAAGTCAGCACCAGCCCAAGCAGCAGAAGGTAGACCACCAGCTTCATGCGCAGGTTGAAGCTTGAGGCTACCCTGACCAGGCCGGGGAATGCGTTGCGCGCCAGGGTCAAGCGCGTCGGCTTGTCCCAATGCGGGCTGTGCGCGGAACCGTTTTCGCTGCCGCCATTCCCGAACATCTTGTCGCGTAGCCAGTTGCGCCAGTCGCGCCGGTTGTCTTCACCCACCACCAGCAAGGTGAAGGCGATGGTCAGGCCGGTTGCAGGCCGCGCGGCGGCATTCAACTTGTCCTTGGCGCACAGCACCTTGACGGCCTGCGCCACCCGCTGCTGCTCACTGTCGGGCGGCGTCAGCCCGATCGCGCACAGTTCATCGATGTGCGGCTCGCCGTCGTCATGGTTATGGAAGTTGTAGAGGCTCTTGTCCCAGCGTCCGGAGATGTGGTCAAGCAGCAGGAAGACTTCATTCAGCTCGCGCACGAAAATGAATTCTTCGATGCGCTGGCAGGCGTCGCTGCCATTCTCGTCGCGGTTGGAAGACATGGCCGCCTCCCCATTAGCAGTTTGTCACTTCATTGTGCGCCTGCCAATGCGGGGAGGACTTTGCGCTAGCTCAAACGTGAACCTTATTCGCCTGGGCGGTACTTGCGTTCCAGGTTCTTTTCGATGTCTTCCTTGTAGAACAGCACGTCCTTGAATTCGCCGCGCGCATACATCTCGGCCTGGTCGCTGAAATGCGGCGATGCCGGATCGCCGCTCTCGCCGCCGGCCAGGATGCTCTTCGCCGTCACCTTCGGACCGAATTCCACGGCCGCCACGAAGCTATTGCCGCGCTCGCCATAAATGCGCTTGGTGCGCTGCTGCGAAGTCATGCCATAGGCAGCCAGTGCGCCGAAATTGCCCGAGGCGAAAGGCACCGGGATGCTCGGCTTGTTGTCATCGAACGGCTGCACGATATCGCCGGTCAGGCGCTGGAAGCGGTTGATTTCGCCCCATGGCGTTTTCCAGCTTCCAAAGTCGGAGGCCAGCTTGTTCGAAGCGCGCACCAGCGCTTCCAGGCGCTGCTTCGGCGTCAGCTGCGTGGCCAGGTAATCGAGGACAGGCATGCCCTTCTCTTTGGCTGCCGGGCCATATTGCTTGACCTGGTCCTGCAGCCAGTAGATGGCCACCGAGGTCGGCACCGACGTCAGCGAATAGCGCATGTCCCAGTCGCGCAGCAGCGTGATTTGCTCGATCACGGCGGCCTTGGACAGGTCGCTGGCTGGCGCCTCATCATAAGCGCGCACCAGCAGCGGCAACAGCGGCTCAAAGGCCGGCAACTGGTTGTCGTAAGCGGCCGCGATCAGGCTGTCGATGGTGAAGTCCTTCTTCCCTTGCAGCACGCGCACTGCGTGAATACCGCGCGCATTCTCCGGGTTGACCGACATGTAGGCCGGATAGTCTTCAGGACGCGGGCTATAAGCGCCGGCCGCAGAGAACGGCCAGTTGTTGGTGTTCTGGATCCAGCCATTCTTCGGATTGAAAAGCTGGATGGTTTCGCGCACCTGGTGCAGGCCTTTCCAATCGGTCGCAGGTTCTGCGCCGTTGACCGGCTTGGTGTAGTCGAAGCGCGGGTCGCGCACCGGCATGAAATTGCCGTGGAAATAAGCGATATTGCCGTCCGCATCCGCATACACGGTATTGTTGGACGAGTTGGTGCGCAACTCCATCGACTTGTAGAAGGCCGGATAGTTGCGTGCCTTGGTGCGGATGAAGGATTGCGTCAGCGCCTTCAGCGGCTCGTTCATCATCGCCACCGAAACCCATTTTCCGTTCTGCTCGCGCACCACCGGGCCGCGATGGGTGAAATAGGCCGTCACGGTTTTTTCCGCCATGCTGCCGTCGGCAGCCTTGTACGGAAGGCGCACGGACTCGGTGCGGAACGGACGCAACTCCTTGCCGTACTGGTAGAAGAACTTGCCGTCCTTTTCGACCACCGTCTCCAGGTACTCGTCGATCACATCGCCGCCGCCGGAAGTATGCATCCAGCCGATGCGGTCATTGAAGCCCTGGTAGACGAAGAACTGGCCCCAGGTGACGGCGCCGTACGCATTCAGCCCTTCCTGGCTGACCACATGGATCTCCGGACGGAAATAGAACGAGGTGTGCGGGTTGATCATCAACAGCGCGTGCCCCGATTTGCTCAGCGCCGGCGCGATGGCGAAACCGTTCGAGCCGCGCGGTTCGTTATCGAGGTCGCTGCCGCCGAGCGCCGTCGAGGGCGCAGGATGCTTGCTGTAGAAGGCCTTCAACTGCTCGATGTTGACGCTTTCAATATCGCCGCCGATGCTGCCTTCGCTGAAACTGAGCGCCATCCAGGGCTCGAAACGGGCCAGCAAGCGAGGCTGCACCTTCGGGTGGGTGTACAGGTAGAAGTTCAGGCCATCGGCCCAGGCCACCATCAGCTTCTTCAGCCAGTCGGGGCTGGCCTTGTACTGTGCCTTCAGCTGCGCGGGCGTGATGAACAGCTTCATGCGCAGGTCCTGGTACAGGGCCTTTTCGCCCTCCACTTCCGCCAGGCGGCCCATCGCATTGATGAAATTCAGCTCGATGCGCTTGAAATCATCCTCCGACTGCGCATACATCATGCCGAACACCGCATCCGCGTCGCTCTTGCCGTAAATGTGCGGAATGCCCCACTTGTCGCGCAGGATGGTGACGCGCTTGGCAATCGCCTGCAAGCGCAGCACTTCCGCAGGACTCAGTGCCCCTGCCGCCTGTGGGGCGGCCGGGGCGGCAATCGCAGGTACGGCGCAGAACGCGACAAGCGCGGCATTCAGCTTCAGCATGCTTTATTGCTCCACCAGTTGTGCAATGCGTTCGCGCAGTTCGGCGTTCTCGGCACGCAGCGCGGCATTCTTTTCCTTCAGTTGCGAGATCTCGAGACGCAGCACTTCGACCTCGGTCAGCGGCGCCGGGCGTTCCGCCGCTTCGTAATGCCCTTCGCCGGCATCCTCTTTCGGCGCTTTCGGCGGACGATTGGCGGCGCGCTGTTCGCGGATCTCACGGGCAGCCTGCTGCAGGAACTTGCGGCCGCCGGCGACTGCCGACTTCTGGTCTTCTTCCGACAGCGAAGCCACGGTGGCGGCGGCATTGATCGAGATCGTGCCGGAGCGCACGGCTTCGACCAGTTCCGGCGTAGCGCTGCGGGTGATCTTTTCGATCTGGCCCAGGGTATTGGCGCTCAGGCGCGCCGCGCGGGCGATGTCTTCGCGCTTGGCCTTGGCCTTCGGCGGAGCCGCCGGTTCCTCGGCTTCCGGGTCCGGCGGCGCAATGGCGGCATCTTCCGCCTTGGCCTGCTCTTTCACAGCCTGTTCGCGCTTGCCCAGGATTTCCTGCTGGCGCAGGGCCAGCACGCCACGCTGGAAGTCCGACACGCTGCGGCGGCCCAGGTGGTTATCGATCATCCACAGCATCACGTCTTCAATATCCTTGAAGCTCGTGTTCTGGGTGACTTTAAAAGGAATGCCGTGCTGCTGGCAGATCGAATAGCGGTTATGGCCATCGACCAACACATCGTTCCACAGCACCAGCGCATCGCGGCAGCCTTCGGCCAGCAGGCTGCGCTCCAGCGCCGTGCGCTCAGCCTCGGTCAACGGCTCGATATAGTCCCGCAGGACGTCGTTAATCTTGATTTGCATGTGGTCTTTCCAGGGAATTCTGCGACCAGCATGCTACAACATTCCGCGCCGATTTCAAGCGTTGCCAGATTTGCCACTACTGGATGTTAACGAACAGTCATGTCATAATAGCGGGCTTCAACATGCCCCGGTGGTGAAATTGGTAGACACACCGGACTTAAAATCCGTTGCCTGCAAGGGCGTGCCGGTTCGATTCCGGCCCGGGGCACCACGACTCTTCAAGGCAAGCGCAGCTATTCGGCGCATTCCGCATCAAGCCAGGTACGTAGGTTCCCCCTGAGGCAACTTGGCCGTATAGGCCAGTCCTGCACGGCCTAGTCTTCGACCTGTGGAAACAAGGTGAAATCGGGCAGCGGATGTTTCTTCAGCGCTGCCTCGCTTCCGATGCTCAGCGTGGTCGCCTGCGTTCCGGTGAACGCTGGCCAGGCCGGCAAGCCTTTTCCGTTCGGATTGCCGGTGCGAGCAAACTCAATCAAGGTGTCGGCTAGACGCGAGGCCAACTGCCGGTCTTCAGGCGCCCAGTTGCGCTTGTCGATGTCCAGATTATCGAACAGGTACTGAATTTCCACGCCATGCCCGGCACCGCACCCCCAGTTACAAGGCGTCTGTGGCGCGGCGGGGCGATGGGCAAAGTAGTAGACATACGATTTCGCATGGCCATATCTCGCCTGCAGCAGCGCCCAGTAATTCATGCGCCACCCCCACCAGTCATTGGTCAGTTGATGGATAGACTCGACAGCCTGCGCGTCGCTGCCGCCGGGGTAGGCTGCCAGCATACGCTCGGATGGTGCGTGGCCCAGCAGCATAGTCACCAGTTCATGGTGTTTGGTAGCATTGATCTCCTGGGTGCCCAGGATTTCTCCGGCCAAGTCCTTGCCTTCTTCGGCGGTCCAGCCCACTAGCAAGGGCACATCGTTCTGACCATGGTTGCGGTAGAGGGTGGTCAGGTCAGTGCGTAGCAGGTAGCCGTCCACGTAGCTGCGCGGCAGCCATGCCGGCTTCTGCAATTCTTTCACACTCAGCTTGCGCAGATCGGCCAGATGTTCGGCCCCGACGGACTTGGCGAATGCCAGGCCTTTTGCTTCGGCCTCGGACTTTTGATTGAAGCGGTGATTGTCGTCAGGCCGGATCGGCATGGCGTCGTTGCCGCTTTCGGCCACAGCGCGCTGGAACAGGCCTTTTGCCAACGGTGAGGCGACCAGTAGCCCGACTGATTCGCCACCCGCTGAATTGCCCATGATCGTGACGCGCTCAGGGTCTCCGCCAAAGGCCGCGATGTTGTCCCTCACCCAGCGCAATGCGGCGATTTGGTCCAGGATGCCCTGGTTGCCGGAGGTATGCGAGGGCGATTCGGCGCTCAGTTCCGGGTGAGAGAAGAAGCCAAATATGCCGAGACGATAATTGAGTGTCACTACAACTGCCCCACGCTTTGCCAGATTGGAGCCATCTTGTACGGGTACCGCGGCGGTGCCGCCATACAATCCGCCACCATGAATCCACACTATGACGGGCAGCTTGTTCGCCTTTTCAGGCGTCCATAGGTTCAGGTACAAGCAATCCTCGCTTTTCGGATTCGTGATCCAGTCCGCGGTCTGGGCACATGCCGCTGAAAAGCTGGTCGCCAACTTCACACCCGTCCATGGCACCACTGGTTGCGGCGCGCGCCAGCGAAAATCACCGATAGGCGGCGCGGCAAACGGGATTCCCAAATAGGTCTTGAGAGTGGCGGCATGGCTGCCGACAATAACGCCGCCGGTGACCTTGACCGGACTGGTTAGCGGGACGGCTTGAGTCAGCGAGGGAGCCAGCAGCAGCAGGCCAGAGATGGCCAGGCAGCGCGTATGTACAGACCTAATCATTCTCATTGTGTGCTCTCAAGCATCATAGACGAATGGGATTTTATTTAGAAAGTCAATTCGCAAAACTCAAAATAAGATGTTTTATTATGCCGGCTTATTTATTTTTCTAAATTATAAAATAACGCAGTTGTCATTATGAAAATAAGCGAAATAAAGTGATCCACTTGCTAATCATGATCAGCAATGAAAAAAAGCAGAAACTTTGCTGAGCCGGCCCGGGCATCATCAAATTACGTGATTCCCTAAGTTGACTAGGGGTATCACTCCCGCCTACACTCCGCACCGTTATCAATTTTTGGAGTCCCCTTTCATGGGCACTTGTTCGAGTCATAGTTGTCAGCCGGTTCATTCCGGCCCCGCATAACGGCACGATCGCGTCCTGGGCTCCCGCCTCACGTCATCCGCCGTCGCGGATGATGGTCACCCATCCCAAACTCTGATACTCAAGCGCGCAAGATAGCGGGCCCGCATCCTTTGCGGAGAGCCTGATGTTCGCTTCATTCACCACGCGTCCCAATCGCTGGGACTGGGCCTTGCTGCCATTGGTACTGGCAGTGTTGATCGCTGTCGCCTATGGCGCCATGCAGATGGCGCGCCCCTTCGTGCTTGGCCAGCCTATGCCGGTCAGCCTCGATCCGGCCGCACTGCCCTATTACCTGTTGCGCACCATTTTGCGCATGTTCGCCGCATTGGGCGTGTCGCTGGTATTCGCCTTCGTCTTCGCGGCGGTGGCGGCCAAATACCGGCTGGCTGAAAAGGTCCTGGTGCCGCTGCTGGACGTGCTGCAGTCGGTGCCGGTGCTGGGCTTTCAGGCAATTGCCATCGCGCCCTTCATCGCCCTGTTCCCGGGCAGCCAGATGGGCGTCGAATGCGCGGCCATCTTTGCGATTTTCACTTCGCAGGCCTGGAACATGGCGTTCAGCCTGTACCAGTCGATGCGCGCCGTGCCGGCCGAACTGCACGAGGCAAGCCGCATGTTCCGCCTCTCGGCCTGGCAACGCTTCTGGCGCCTGGAGCTGCCGTTCGCCATGCCGGGCCTGCTGTGGAACATGATGATGTCCATGTCCGGCGGCTGGTTCTTCCTGGTGGCGGCTGAGGCGATTTCCGTCGCCGGGCAGGACGTCAAGCTGCCCGGCATCGGCGCCTACATCGCGGTGGCCATCGAAGCTGAAAACGGCCGCGCCATCGCCTGGGCCATCGGCGCCATGTTCGTCGGCATCGTCATGTATGACCAGCTGTTCTTCCGGCCTTTGCTGGTGTGGGCGGACAAGTTCCGCTTCGAAGAACTTGACGGCGAAGTTGGCCGCCGTTCCTGGCTGCTGGACTGGGTGCGCCGCAGCCGCATCGCCAGCCGCCTGACCGACAAAGCGTGGAAGCTGATGCGCTCGACCCTGGGCTGGTTTCCGGCCCGTCCGGTCGAAGCGGCCGCCGCCGGCAAGGGCGCGCGCCGCTGGCGCCTGCCGGCACGTGCTGCCGATACGCTGCTGCTGGTGCTGGCAACCTGGGCCAGCTACCGCGTCGCCGCCTTCATCCACACCGAGGTTGGCTGGCGCGAGGCGGCCAGCGTATTTGCCCTGGGACTGGCTACGCTGGCCCGCGTCGCCGTTCTGATCGCGCTCGCCTCCCTGTTCTGGGTGCCGGTCGCCGTGTGGATTGGCCTGCGCCCACGCTATGCGCAAAAGATCCAGGCGGTGGCGCAGTTCCTGGCCGCCTTCCCGGTCAACCTGCTGTTCCCGGTGGTGGTGTACTCGGTTCTGCACCTGGGGCTCAATCCGGACATCTGGCTCAGTCCGCTGATGGTCTTCGGCACCCAGTGGTACATCCTGTTCAATGTCGTCGCCGGCGCCTCCACCCTGTCCACCGACTTGCGGCTGGCGGCGGCGAACCTGGGCTTGAAGGGCTGGCTGAAATGGCGGCGGGTCTACCTGCCTGCCGTATTCCCCAGCTACATAACAGGCGCCGTGACGGCCAGCGGCGGCTCGTGGAACGCCAGCATCGTGGCCGAATACGTCACCTGGGGCAAAACCACCCTGGTAGCGCATGGCCTTGGCAGTTACGTGAAGCAGATGACCGATGCCGGCGACTTCCCCCGGATCGCCCTCGGCATCGGCGTCATGTGTGTATTTGTAATGGCAATCAACCGCTTCGTTTGGAGCCGTTTGTATCAGGAGCAGGCATGAAAAAAGAAATCCTGGTCGACCTGCAAGGCGTCGGCAAATCCTTCCGCTCTGGCGATGGCGCCAGCCGCACCGTGCTCGATGGCGTCGACTTCGCGCTGGAGTCGGGCGAGATCGTGGCGCTGCTTGGCAAGTCAGGTTCCGGCAAATCGACCCTGCTGCGCATTATCGCGGGCCTGGTGCAGGCCGATGCCGGCGCGGCCAAGTATCGCGGTGCGCCGCTGGCGGAGCCGGTGCCAGGCATCGCCATGGTGTTCCAGTCTTTCGCCCTGTTCCCCTGGCTGACCGTGCAGCAGAACGTGGAACTGGGCCTGGAAGCGCAAGGCGTTGCGCCAGCCGAACGTGCCGCGCGCAGCGAAGCCATGCTGGACCTGATGGGCCTTTCCGGCTTCGAAGGCGCCCTGCCGCGCGAACTGTCCGGCGGCATGCGCCAGCGCGTGGGCATCGCCCGTGCCCTGGTCACCAATCCGGACGTGTTGCTGATGGACGAAGCATTCTCGGCGCTCGACGTGCTGACCGGCGAAACCCTGCGCAACGACATCCTCGAGCTGTGGGACCATGGCCGCATCCCGACGCGCGGCATCCTGGTCGTTTCGCACAATATCGAAGAAGCGGTGATGATGTCGGACCGGATCATCATGCTCTCCAGCGACCCGGGCCGCATCCGCACCGAAATCCGCATCGACCTGCCGCGTCCGCGCAATCCGGACAGCCCGGCCGTGCGCCAGCTGGTCGACGAGGTGTATGGCCTGATGACCATGCGCGCGCCTGCTGCCGGTCCGGCGCGCGAGGCCGGCCCGGACTACCGCCTGCCCGACGCCGACATCGAGCGCATCGAAGCGGTGCTGTCGCTGCTGGCATCCGAGCCCTTCGAAGGCCGCGCCGACCTGCCGCGCCTTTCCGACGAAAGCGAACTGCCGGACGAAGCCCTGTTCCCGGCCTGCGAAGCGCTATCCCAGCTGGGGCTGGCCACGGTGGAAGGCGGCGACATCACCATGACAACGCTCGGCCGGCGCTACGAGGCTGCCGACCATGCGGGACGCCAGGCTATCTTCGGACGGCAGCTGCTGGCACACGTCACGCTGCCGCAACACATCTACAGCAGGCTGCGTGCGTCCGCCGACGGTGCACTGCCGGAAGAACAAGTGCTGTCGCCGCTATTGGAATCCAACGAACCCGAGGAAGCGCGCCGCATCATGCGTACCGCTATTGAATGGGGCCGTTATGGAGAAATTTATGAGTTTGATTTTCACACGCGACGCCTGCGGCTGGCCTGATAAGCGCCGCCTGCTGATGGTGGCCGGCGCACTGCTGTCGACAACAGCGTGGGCCGGCCGCCCTCTGGCCACTGACGATGCAACCATCCTCGAGCCGAGCGACTGCCAGGTCGAAGCCTGGCACCAGCACACCGGCAACCTTCGCGAATGGTGGGCCATGCCTGCCTGCCGCGTCGGCGAATGGGAACTGGCTGCAGGCAAAGGCCAGGCGAGCAATGCAGCCTTGCAGGCCAAGACCGTCCTGCGCAGGCTGGAAAGGAATGGCTGGGGCCTGGGCTTGGCTATCGCAACCCAGCATGGCATGGCGCGCCAGCACACTGTCAACGTGCCGCTGACAGTCTCCTTTGCAGGCGATGCCTTGCAGCTGCACTTGAACGCAGGCTGGATGCGGCCCCGCGGCGCGCCAGGCCGTGCCACCTGGAGCATCGGCGGCGAATATGCATTCGCGCCGCGCTGGAGCGCCTCCCTGGAAAGCTACGGCAGCCATCGCCTTCCGCAAACCAGGCAAGCAGGCCTGCGTTACGCCCTGGTCGAGGGGCGCCTGGACCTTGACGCCAGCGTTGGAAAAACGCCCGGAGCAGCGCACCAGCTGGCCCTTGGCATGACTTGGGCGTTACCGAGGTTGCTATACTAGCGCGTTGACGTCCCCCCGCCCTAAAGGACGGGGATTCCTGCTTCCAGCGTCGCACGTCCGCGACGGAGAATGTTTAACGCAGCATTACGATCACGATCATGTACTACACCGCATTCGCTGCATTCCCATTCTCTTATTCCAAGGCCTGCGATACCCTTCGGCCTCGAATCGGGCAGTGCGCCGCAATTCGAGCAGGTCTGGGTGGTAAAGCGTTCGTCCACTTCCACGTACCGCGCGCCATGCCTTATGGCCTTGTACGCCAGCATCTTGCGGAAAGACGACCAGCCTGCATCAAGCACGGACTTCGCCAGGCTGGTTTGGGCGAGTCCACTGGCATTGACATTGCCAACAGCGATATGGTCGAAGGCGCGGGCAAGCTCCACCGACCTGTTATGCAAGAAGTCCAGCCGGCGCCGCGCCGTGCGTGCCTGGATGGCTTTGACGCGGCGCCGCTTGTGGGCTCGCTGCGCTACTGCCAGCGCCGCTTCAGCCTCACGATAAAAGCCCGGCGCCGGAATTTTTTCTCCCTCGGACGGTGTAGCGAGATCCTTCAAGCCAAGATCGATACCGACACCGTGGTCGAGTGGCCGGACCGGCGGCTCGGCAACCTCGATCACAATATTGAGGAACCAGTTACCGCGACTGTCTTGCGCAAAGCAGGTGCCATCCTTGATCTTCCCTTCAGGAAGTGGGCGCGAGTAAGACACGCGGAACATATTGCCGGCAAAGCGAAACGCAATGCCTTCCCGATGCAGGTCGCGCCCTTTGAGCGGAACCCAGCCCAAGGACTTTCGGCCGCGGTAACGCAAATACGGCCGGCGGTGTTGGGCACGCGATTTGGCGAACTGTTCGCACACAGCATTGATCACACCAGAGTGCAGCTCCAATTCTTTGCTGCTGCCGGTAGTCAGCTTGTTCAAGTCAAAGCCGGTCAGCCAAGGGCGCTCAAACCGCAAG
>Ga0102594_1001474_pt1 | contig 14580 bp, 14 predicted proteins | sample AraplaCol_mLB_r2_2_FD_76863 | JGI IMG/M metagenome (GOLD analysis project Ga0102594, IMG submission 76863) | Arabidopsis root microbial communities from North Carolina, USA - plate scrape MF_Col_mLB_r2 (SPADES assembly) (version 2) | ecosystem: Host-associated > Plants > Roots > Endosphere...
ACCATCGGCACGAGGTAGTCGCGGCCGTTGACCCGGAAGTTGCCGCCGATGCCGAAGGGCAGCTCGAAGGTGCCGATCACGTTCTCGATCATGCCGTCGGCGCGCGCCAGCGGCAGCGCGCCGGGGGCGGCGAGCAGCGCCACCTCGTCGGCGCCGAGCGACGTGGCGCGCGCGACGTGCTCGAGGCGCTGCGCGGGAGTGAGTGCGCGGAAATTGGGGAGGCGGGAGTCTTGAACCATGTGCAGTCCTGATTGATGGATGAACGAGTCGATGGATGGATGAATGAATGAACGGGCTGCGGCTTCAGCGCGCAGCGGTGCGCTCGCGCGACAGGAACCGCCGCAGGCCGTCCTTCGCCTCGTCGCTGGTGAAGGCGCGCTGGCCCAGCACGGCTTCGCGGCGGAAGGCCTCGTCGAACGGCAGGTGGCCGAGCGTGAGCGCCGCCTCCTTGATGACCGACACGGCCACCCGCCCCTTCTGCGCAATGCCGCGCGCATAGGCGAGCGCCACCGCCTCGAGCTGGTCCGGCGGCACCACGCGGTTCAGCAGGCCCATCTCGGCGAGACGGCCCGCCGGAAAGCGTTCGGCCGTGAGCATGATTTCCATGGCGAGCGCATAGGGAATCTGGCGAACCAGCCGCACCAGCGTGCCGCCGGCCGGCGTGAATCCCAGCGAGGCCTCGGGCAGCGCGAACACCGCGGTGTCGGACGCGACGCGGATGTCCGCGGCCAGCATGATCTCGAAGCCCCCGCCCATGCACAGCCCGTTGATCGCGGCCACCACCGGCTTGTGGAAGCCCGGCTGCTTGATGTGGGCGCCGTCCCATTCGGAGATGTCGAAGCGCCCTTCGGCCAGCGCCGGGATCGATTCACCGAGGTCGGCGCCGACGCAGAACGCGCGCTCACCGTTGCCGCCGAGCAGCACCACGCGCACCGCCTCGTCGTCGTTCGCGCGTGCGAAGGCCTGCGCGAGTTCGTCGTACATCGCGAGGGTCAGCGCGTTGAGCTTCTCGGGGCGGTCGAAGCGCATGTGCGCGATGCCGTCGCCGTCCACCGCATAGGTGATGCCGCCGGCGCCCATCAGATCACGCCCTCGGCCAGGTAGCGGTCGTAGTCTTGCGCGGCCACGCGCAGCCAGCCCTTGAGCACGATCTCGTTGTGCTCACCGAAGGCCGGCGCGCTGCCCACCGCGCGCACCGGCGTGGCGGAGAGTTTCATCGGGCTGCCGAACGCCTGCACCCGTGCGCCATCCACCTGCGTCGGCACGAACATCTCGCGCGCCGCCAGATGGGGGTCGGCCACCACCTCGGCGATGGTCTTGATGGGGGTCACCGGGATCGTGTCGCCGGCCATGGCCTCGAGCTCGGCCTTGGTGTGCCGCGCGCACCAGCCCTGCACGATCGGCTGCACCCGGCGCGCATAGGTCGCGGGGTCGAAGCGCTTCTCCATGGTGTCGATTTCGGGGTCGCTCACCAGCGCGGGCTCGCCGAAGATGCGGCAGGCCTCGCGCCAGAACTTGTCGGTGTAGGCGCCGAAGAAGACGAAACCGTCCTTGCAGGCGTACTGCCCGTAGGGCCGCACGAACGGATGGTCGTTGCCCAGCGGCTCGCCGACCACGCCGTCCACCGTGTAGTTGACGACCGCATGTTCCGTCAGCGTCACCACCGCGTCCTGCTGGGCCACGTCGACCCACTGCCCTTCGCCGGTCTGCCGCGCATGCATCACCGCGGACAGCGCGGCGATCGCCGCATAGAACGACGCCGACAGGTCGCCGATGATGGTGCCCACGCGCAGCGGCGCCTTGCCCTTCTCGCCGTTGATGGACCACAGCCCGCCGGTGGCCTGCGCGCTGTTGTCGTAGGCCGGCCGCCGCGAGTTCGGTCCGGTCTGGCCGAAGCCGCTGATCGACACGTACACCAGCCGTGGGTTGCACGGCTTCAGCGCCTCGTAGCCGAGCCCCATGCGCTCCATGGTGCCGGGACGGAAGTTCTCCACCAGCATGTCGGCCTTGCCCACGAGGTCGCGCAGCAGCGCCCGGCCCTGCTCCGACTTCAGGTCGAGGCTCACGCCGAGCTTGTGGCGGTTGTACTGCGCGAAGAAGGCGCTCGCACGGCCGTTCTCGCCCTGCACGAACGGCGGAAAGGTGCGCACGTAGTCGGGCTCGGCCGGGTTCTCGACCTTGATCACCGTGGCCCCCAGGTCGGCCAGCATCATGGTGCAGTAGGGCCCGGCCACCACGCGGGTGACGTCGATCACCACCAGGCCGCGCAGCGGCCCGTCGCCGAGCGGAAGCTGCATAGATTCAGTACTCACTTGTGTGTTCTCCGTTTGCATTCGTTGTCTGCCGTGTGCGGGCTCAGGCGGTGGCGGTGGATGTCGTCTCCGAGACCGCGCCTCGCTCGATGTGCAGGGTGCGGCTCTGCACCGCGTCCAGCAGCGCCGCGTTCGATTCCGTCACCACCACGCACAGGGTCGGGTGCGACACGCGCAGGGCGCGCAGCGCGTCGCCGTACTGCCGTGCCAGCGCGGGGGCCAGGCCCTGGAAGGGTTCGTCGAGCAGCACGAAGCGCGCACCGACCGCGAGGGCGCGCGCGAGCGCGACGATCTTTCCCTGCCCACCCGACAGGGCCGCGCCCGAGCGCTGAAGCATCGGCTCGAGCTGCGGCACGTTGGCCAGCACGGCGTCGATGCGGCGCTGTATCTCGTGCCTCGGCAGCCGGAGCACCTCGCATGGCAGCGCGATGTTCTGGGCCACGCTCAGCGTCGGCAGGATCACCCGGTCTTCCGGCGCATAGCCGAAGCCGGCCGCCGCGCGGCGCGATGCGGGGCTGCGCGTGATGTCCTCGCCGTCGAGGAGGATGCGCCCGGAGCGCGGCGCCACCAGGCCCATGATGGCGCGCAGCAGCGTGGTCTTGCCCGCGCCGTTGCGGCCCACCACGGCCACCGTCTGGCCCGGCGCGAGTTGCAGGTCGACGCCGCGCAGCACCGCGTGGCCCGCCAGGTCGATGTTCATCGATTCGATGCGCAGCATCAGTGGCCTCCCTGTCCTGCACGTTCGCCCAGCACCTCGCTGCGCACCAGCGGATCGGCGAACACCTGTTCGGGCGCGCCGTCGGCCGCGATGCGCCCGTCGATCCAAGCGGCCACGCGCGTGGCGTAGCGGCGGACGATCTCGACGTCGTGCTCGACGAACCAGCTCGTGACCTTGCGCTGCTGAAGCGCGTGCATCAGCGTGCGCATCACGCCGTGCTTGTCCTCGGACGAGACCCCGCTGGTCGGCTCGTCCATGATGACCAGCTTGGGCTCGAGCATCAGCGCGATGCCCACGTCGAGCAGCTTGCGGCGCCCCTCGGGCAGCACGGCGGTCGGGGCGTCGGCATGGTCGCCGAGTTCCACCAGTTCCAGCATCTCGGCCACCGCACGCTGATCGGCCGCGCGCGACAGCGGGGTCCAGCGCGACAGCACGCCGCGCCGGCTGACCGAGGCCAGCTCCAGGCACTGCCGCACCGTGTGATCGAGGAACAGCTGCGGCAGCTGGAACGATCGCCCCACGCCCAGCCGGGCGATCTGGCGCGGCCCCTGGCGCGTGATGTCGAGGCCCTCGAACAGCACGCGGCCGCTGCTGGGCTTGACGTAGCCGGTGCAGATGTTGATGAAGGTGGTCTTGCCCGCGCCGTTGGCGCCAATCACCGCGAGGTGCTCTCCGCGCGCCAGCGAGAAGTCGATGCCGTCGGCGGCGGTGATGCCGCCGAAACGCAGGGTCAGCCCTTCGGTGCGCAGCAGTTCATCGGGGGTCGATGCGTTCATCGGGCCTCCTGCGGCAGGGTTTGCCGGGGCGCGCGCCGGCGCCAGCCGACGATGCCCTGCGGCGCGAAGAAGATCACCGCGATCAGCGTGGCGCCGAGCAGGATCTGCCAGGCGTTGGTGAAGTACGCCGCCGCCGCGAGCTTGATGAGTTCGAACACCGCCGCCCCCAGGAAGGCGCCCGCGGCATGGCCGGAGCCGCCCAGGATGGCGATGAACACGTACTCGCCCGAGCGGATCCAGTAGCCGCTCTCGGGCGTGACCAGGCTCTGCACCAGCGCCAGCAGTGCACCGGCGAGCCCCACCAGTCCGGCCGACAGCACGTAGCCCTCGGCCAGCACCATGCGCGCCGACAGGCCGATGTATTCCAGGCGGGTCTCGTTGGTGCGGATGGCCAGCATCACCTGCCCCGACGAGGACACGAAGTAGCGCTGCACCGCCCATGCGACCGCCACGGCGAGCGCCAGCGTCAACACCAGCATGGCCAGCTCGAACTGGCCGCGCTCCAGTGCCATGCCCAGCAGCGCGGGCCGCTCGAAGCGCAGGCCGTCGGTGCCGCCGGTCCAGCCGTAGAGCTTGCCGGCCAGCGAGAAGAGCACCATGGAGAGCCCCAGGTTCAGCATGCCGAAGAAGATGCCGCGGTAGCGCGACACGAAGGCAGCCACGACAGCGCCGATGGCCAGGCTCGCCACCACGCCCGCGGCCACGGCCACGAGGCCGTCGGCACCGGGAAAGGCGCGCACCGTGAACGCGGTGGCGTAGCCGCCGATGGCCGCGTACATGGCATGGCCGAACGACACCTGGCCGGCGCGCATCAGCACCGTCAGCCCGAGGGCGGCGAGGCCGAAGCACAGGAAGGTGATGATCGGCATGCGCGACCAGGGCAAGGCCCAGCCGGCGCCCAGCATCAGGACAACAGCGGCCGCGACGGCCGCGATGAAGGTGGTCCTGCGCATCAGATCCTCCGGGCCGCGGTGACGGAGAAGAGCCCGTGCGGGCGCACCAGCAGCACCGCCACCATCATCAGGTAGGGCATGACCACCTCGAGCTCGGGCAGCGTGTACACCGCCAGCGAGCGCGCCATGCCGATCAGCACCGAGGCCACCAGCGCGCCGGTGATCTGCCCGAGCCCCGCCGTGGCGATGACCGCGAACGAGGTCACGATCATCTCGGCGCCCAGTCCGGGCACAAAGGAAGTCATGGGCACCGACAGTGCACCGCCCAGCGCGCCGAGCGCACCCGCGAGCGCGAAGGTCAGCGTGCCGACGCGCGCCGCGTTGATGCCCAGCGCGGTGGCCGTCTCGCGGTGATGGATGACCGCCACGATCTGCCGCCCCGCCGTCGAGTGGCGCAGCAGGAACTGCAGGCCCGCGTAGGCGACCAGCGCCACGCCGGGAATGAAGGCCAGCTGGTAGTTCATGAAGGTCACGCCCAGCAGGTCGGTGGTGCCCAGCCGCGTGGCGAGGTCGCCCGCGTTGACCGGCGTGGCGCCCCACACCATGCGCTGCACGTCCTCCAACATCATGAAGGCGGCGAAGGTGACGAGCAGCTGCAGCACCGGATCGCGGTCCTGGAAATGCCGCAGCAGTCCGCGCTCGAGCAGCGCGCCGAGGCAGCCGCCGACCACCGCGGCAGCCACGAACAGCGAGCCCACCAGCACCACGGCCGAGGCCGTGTGCGGCAGCAACCACGCCAGCAGGCTCGCGGCGCTGTAGCCGCCGAAGGCATAGAGGCTGCCGTGCGCCACGTTGATGACGCCGAAGACTCCGCAAATCAGGGTCAGCCCCAGCGATATGAGAAACAGCAGCCCGGCGTACGACAGTCCGTCGACGGTGGCCAGCAGCAGGAGATTCAATTCCATGAACGACGGTTGCCTCGTGCAAGCGGCTTCAGTCGCCCACGCGGCGGATCTGCGGGTTCTTCAGCAGCGCGGGCTTGAGCGTCTTCACCCACTCGGCGGACTTCTGGCCCACCGGCGGCGTGAGGATGTCGGCCGGATAGAACGAAAGCTGGCGCGCGACCGGGAACGGCTGCGAGGCGTCCTTGACGGTCACGCCGTAGAGCTGGCCCTGCAGCGCCTGGCCGTCCTCGCGCAGCCTGATGGGTCGCGACAGCCCGCGGTACTCCAGCTTGCGCAGCGTGGTGGCGAGCTGCTCGGTGGTGGGCCACTGGCCCTTGTTGTCGGCCAGTGCCTGCTTGTAGGCGCCGGTGGCGGCCTTCAGCGCCTGGATCATGTGATAGACCGCGAAGTTCGGGTATGCGCCGGTGCGCTTCTTGAACTTCTGCACGAAGGCGCGCGCCTCGGGGTCGTTCGCGAACTCCGGGTCCGCGAAGTAGCCGTCGCCGACGAAGCCGACGATCACGCCGGGCGGCACCGCGTCGCCGAGCCGCTCGAGCGACGAATCGGCCAGCGGCAGCACGAACTGCGACGACTTCAGCAGACCGCGCTGCGAGGCCTGCCTCAGGAAAGTGTCGAGGTCGCCGCCCCACGCGGTGGACAACACCACGTCGGGCCGCAGCGCCTGCAGCCGGGTGACCTCGGCGGAAAAGTCGGACGCGCCGAACTTGGGAAACAGCTCGGCCACGATCTTCACGTCGGGCTTGAGCGCGAGCAAGGTGTTGCGGAAGATCTCCCACGAGTCGCGGCCCCAGGCGTAGTCCTGGTTCACCACCGCGAGCGTCTTGAAGTCGGGCTTGGTCTTCAGCAGGTGCAGCACGGCCGCCACCATTTCCATGGTGCCGTTGGGACCGGTGCGGAACACGTACTTGTAGCGGCGCTCCTCGAGCACCTTCTCGGTGGAGCATTCCCAGAGGACGTTGATGACCTTGAGGTCTTCCGCCACCGGCGCCAGCGCGTTGCAGTAGCCGCTCGAGATGGCCGACAGCATGAGCCTCTCGCCCGGCTCCTGCGCGAGGCGGCGGTACTCGGACAGGAACTTGTCCGCCCCCTGCCCTTCGTCGATCCAGGTGGGGCTCAGCTTGGTGCCGTCGATGCCGCCGGCGGCGTTGAAGTCCTCGATCCACATGTCGGCGGCCGTCTTGGCGGGCGCGCCGAGCACCGAGGCCGGTCCGGTCATGAAGGTGCTCATGCCGAGCTTGATCTCGGCCGGGCGCTGGGGTTGGGCAATGGCGGTGGCGGCGAGGGCGAACGAGGCCGCGCCCCAAGCCACGAATCTGGCGAGCGATTTCACTTCGGTTGTCTCCTGTGGTCTCGCGCTGTTAATGTGCGAGTGCATGAATCATGTCGGTCAGGCCGCCGATCTCCTATGGATTGAAGCCACATGAATCGATCTTGTTTATGGGCAATTCATACAAGGCGCCGGCATTCGCGCCCTCGGCACCAGGGTTAGCACCGATCTTTTGCATCCAGGAAGATGCGCTTTGGGAGGAGTTCTTCGAACATGACGGAAAACGGAACGCAAGACGTGTCGCTGGCGCCCGGCGAACTGCAGTCGGAGCTGCTCGCCATGCTCCAGCGCAATGCCGGCACGCGCGAATTCGACGAGATGCTCGAGCGCGTGGAGGCCGGCGTGCCCGACCCGGTCCGGCGCGCGCAGCTGGCCGGCAGCGTGCGCGCCGCAATGGCGGTCTGCGAGCAGCTGACGCTGCAGCAGCGCCGCGAGCGCGGCCTGCTGGTGGTGCTGGAAAGCGCGCACGACCTCACCTCGATCCGCGACCTCGAGCTGGTGCTGCAGGCCATCGTGCGGCGCGCACGGCAGATCTTCGCGTCCGACATCGGCTACCTGACGAACTTCGATCGCGTGCGCAACGACTTCTACATCCGCGCGACCGAAGGCGCGATCTCCGAGCGCTTCAAGAACGTGCGCGTGCCGCCGGACCACGGCATCTGCGGCCACGTGCTCAAGCACAAGACGCCGTACCACAGCACCGACTACCTGGCCGACCAGGGTTTCGCGCACGAGCGCGGCATCGACCTTGCCATCAAGGACGAGGGCGTCGAGTCGCTGCTGGGCGCGCCGCTGATGGTGGGCAACCACTGCATCGGCGTGCTGTGCATCTGCGACCGCAAGCCCCGGCGCCATGCGCCCTGGGAGGTCGCGATGCTTTCGGCGCTGGCGGCGCAGGCCGCCGTCGCGATCGAGAACGCGCGGCTGTTCCAGGAAGCGCAGGTGGCACTGCAGCGCGCCAGCGAGGCCAACGCCTCGCTGCACCGCCAGGCCGAGGAGACCCAGGCGGCGGCCGAGGCACAGGAACAGATGACGCGGCTCGTCGCGCGCGGCTGCAGCCTCGTCGACATCCTCGACATGGTCGGCACGATGCTCGGCGGCCACATCGTGCTGCTCGACGAAGCCGGACAACCCACGCAGCGCGCCGCCGCCTCGCCCGCGCACCTCGCCGGCGGACTGAACGAGTTGCTGGGCCGCACCGAGGTCCAGGACCTGGTGCACGCGGCGCTGATCGAAGGACGCCGCAGCGGCGTTTCGCAGGCGATCGACGGCGGACCGGCGCGGCACCTTCGCGTGGCGACGCTAATGGGCGCCGACCGGCTGTTGGGCGCCATCCTGATGCTGTCGGACCGCGCGATGAGCGCCACCGAGATCCGCACCTTCGAGCGGGGCGCACTGGTGGCGGGCGTGGTGCTGCTGTCGCAGGAGCGCAGCGAGCTGGAGGTGAGCAGCGAATCGGCGGCGACCATCCGCGCCCTGGTGAGCTGGCAGCAGGAATCGCTCGCGGCGTTGCAGTTGCGGGCCCAGCCGCTGGGGCTGGACCTGAAGCTGGCCCTGCGCATGATCGTGCTCGCCGTGGAAGACCGGCACATCGAATACGCATTGCGCCGCATGCGCCCTGCCGTGGCGCGCGGCACGCTGCTCGAGGAATTCGAAGGCTTCATCGTCGCCATCTGCCCGGATGCGGGCGCCGAGGCGTTGCAGTCGGCGCTGCAGGGCGCGCTGCTGTCGGACGCGCGCCTCGGCGCGATCGGCGTGGTGTCCGGGCCCATGTCGCAGGTCGGCCTGCTGCCCGAGAGCTTCCGCGCGCTCAAGCGCGGCATCGACATCCTGCGCGCGCTGGGCCGATCGCACGAGCTGGTGCCCGAAGCGACGCTGACGATGTATTCGATGCTGTTCGAGCAGCGGCGAGCGGCCGACGTGGCGGGCTTCATCGAGGCGACCGTCGGCGGCCTCGTGCAGCAGGACCAGCGCCGCGGCACCGACCTCGCGGGCACGCTGCTCGCCTACCTCGAGCACGCGCAGAACGCGAAGGCCACCGCCGATTCGCTGCAGATCCACGTCAACACGCTGCGCCAGCGGCTGGAGACCATCGACGAACTTCTGGCGGGCTGGCGCCAGGGCGGGCGCTTCCTGGAGCTGCACGTGGCGCTGCGCATGCACATGCTGCGCCAGGGCGTCCAGGCGCTGGCGCCAAGGCGGGGAACGGCCGACGCGTGAATGGGCGGTGGCGCCGCCGCGCCGCCTGCCATCAGCCCGGGATGTCCGGCTCCACCAGCTGCGCCAGCGCGACCAGCGATTCCTGCCAGCCCAGGTAGCACATCTCGACCGGGATCATCTCGGGGATGCCTTCCTGCACGACCGACATGTCCGTGCCGCAGGACACCGCGGTCAGCGTCACGGTGGTCTTCATGGTGCCCGGCAGGTTGGGGTCGTCGAAGGCCGCGTCGTAGGCGATGCGCTGGCCGGGAACGAGCTCCAGGTACTTTCCGCCGAACGAGTGGCCGTGGCCGGTGCCGAAGTTGGTGAACGACATCCGCCATGCACCGCCGACCACGGGGTCCATCGCATGGACCTTGCCGACGAAGCCGAAGGGCGGCAGCCAGCGCTCGAACGCGCCGGGCTCGACGAATGCACGGTAGAGACGCTCCGGCGGGCAGCGAAGCACGCGGTGCAGGCGGACGGTGTTGGTGGCCATGGTTGCTTTCTCCTGAAGAACAGAGGACGACCCTCTTTACGTACGTCGAACGAGCCTGCTGAAAATCGACACGGCTGCAGACAAGTGAAAACCCTGGCTCGCGCAATGCAGGCGGCAGACGGCCCACCCATGCCGGTCCGCTACGGCAGGTCGACCTGGATCCAGGCGGGCGCGTGGTCGCTCGCACCCGGGCGCCCTCTCACGTCGCGGTCCACGCCGGCCGAACGCAGCATCGGCGCGAGTTCGGCATTCAGCAGGAAGTGGTCGATGCGAAGGCCGGCATCGCGCGAATAGCGGTTGCGCCAGTAGGTCCAGAAGGTGTACGGCACACGGTCCGGATGGCAATGGCGGATCGCGTCCGTCCAGCCCTGCCTGAGCAAGCGCGCGAATGCCGCACGGCTCTGCGGCTGCAGCAGCGCGTCCTCGCGCCAGGACGCCGGGTTGTAGATGTCGTCGTCGGTCGGAACGACGTTGTAGTCGCCCGCAAGGACCACGGGCATGCCGCTCGCGAAGAGCTTCTTCGCATGCCTGGTGAACGCCTCGAACCACTGCAGCTTGTAGTCGAACTTCGGCCCCGGCTGGGGATTGCCGTTGGGCAGGTAGAGGCAGCCGACCAGCACGCCGTCGACCACTGCCTCGATGTAGCGGCTCTGTGTGTCGGCCTCCATGCCCGGCAGGCCGCGCCCGGTCTCGATCGGCTCGCGCCCGCGCGCGAGGATGGCCACGCCGTTCCACGCGCGCTGCCCGTGGGCCACCACGCCGTAGCCCGCCTTGCGGATCGCGTCGAGCGGCAGCTTCTCGTCGGGCGATTTGAGTTCCTGCAGGCAGGCGACATCGGGCTTCGATTGCGCGAGCCATTCGAGCAGCCGCTCGAGGCGGCTGCCGATGCCGTTGACGTTGAATGTGGCGATCTTCATCGTGGGCGCGGGGTCCGGCAGCACGCACCGGATGGACCCGTCAGGTCGTAAAGGAGAAGGCAGCCGGGATCATGCGCCGCACGAGGCCGGCTGCGGCGTCGGACAAGGCGCTCCCCTCGGTATCGCCAACGGCAAACGGTAACCCGCGCTCGCTGGCAACGCACCTCAATGGTCGAGCCCTGCCCCGATGCGTTTTCGGGCTGTAAATCGAAGGTTTCGGCATGGATTCCGACAAATTTGCCGCAAGAAGACCGCTAAAGTTCTGAGCGCGCGCTTCAGCCTGCAAGTCACTGCATAACGCTTCCATCCGATGACAACTTTCCGCCTCACTTCGTCTTCGAATCCTCGTTCCGCCCAGGCGATTCCGCCCGGCCGCTCGCCACGCCGCCACGCGGCACCCGCGAAGCCTTCGCTGGCCGAGACGCTGGAGTCCGAGGTGCATGCCGGAGGTTGGGAATTCCGCTATTGCCTGGCGGCGTCCGAACAGATGGTCTCGGGCTTCGCCGAGATCCACTGCAATGGCGAGCCCTACTTCGAGTTGCCGATCTTCGAGCCGCAGGCCAACGCGCTCGCCTCCATCGACCTGCTGCGAGAACAATGCCTCGCATGGATCGAGGCCCGCGCTGCAGTGCCCGCCCGCCCCTCTGCGGGCGAGGCCTGAGCACGTCGTGACCCGCGTTCTCGACCCGATGCCCGTCATGTGGAAGCCGGACCGTCCGATCGAAGTGGAGGGCCGCATCCTTTCGGACGAAGAGGCCTGGTGGTTCGAGTTCACCACCGAGTTCTACGCGCTCACGCGCGGTGAGATCGACGACGAGTGGCTGGCGGCATTGACCGCGACGCTCTACCAGCGCAACGGCGACGCCAACCCGAAGTGGTCGGCCGGCGTCGTGTACGAACTGCTCCAGATGCAGATCGGCGACAGCGCGGCGGACGAGCAGCACATGTCGCCGTGGACGCCGTCGCGGCACTGAGCGAGACGATCACCGTCGAACATCGCGCACTCCGGGAATCGGATGCGCCCGGTCGGACGCACCCCGACCCACTCGCAGCCCGCGCCGTGGCCCCACACGCTGGCGGCCTCGCCTTCGTCGCCTGAAGCGGCGAACCGGATTCCCCGGAACCATCGCTGCCGTCGGGCTCTGCGGCCGATGCAGGCTGCAGCCTAAAGTTTTAGCCGGAACTGCCGATAGACGCTCGTTGCAGCGCGCCCGCGCACGCAACGCATCCCTCCACTTCTTCGCTGCGGCGCGAGGCCCCGGCTTTATCCGACACAGACAATGACGCTCTCCCAACACCGTCCCTCTCACCTGAAGCTGGCCCTGCTGGGCGGCCTGATGCTCACGCTCTCCGCCTGTGGCGGCGGCGGTGGCGGCAACGCCAACGGCCTGTTCATGGCCTTTCCGACGACCCCGACGACTCCGACCACGCCGAACACCCCGGCAGCACCTGCTGCACCGGCCGACCAGGGAACGCCTGGCGCCCCGCCGGCGCCTGCGGCCAGCTACAAGGTCGGCGGCACGGTCTCGGGCCTGCTCGGCACGGGCTTGGTGCTGCAGAACAACGCGGGCGACGACATCGCCATTTCGGCCGACGGCAGCTTCGTGTTTCCAACCAAGGTCGCCGATGCCGCGGGCTACGCGGTGACGGTCAAGACGCAGCCGCGCATCCTCACGCGCGAATGCACCGTGACGAACGGCAGCGGCACCGTGGCCGCAGCGGCGGTCACCGCCGTGGCCGTGGTCTGCGCGCCGCCGGCCGCACGCTTCGCCTACGTGGTCAACGAGAGTGACTCCACCGTGTCTGCGTTCTCCATCGACCAGGGCACCGGCGAACTCACGTCCGTCGGCGCAGCCATCGCCAGCGGTACGACAGCCGCACCCCGCGCCATGGCGGTGCACCCGCTCGGCAAGGCTGCGTACGTGCTCGGCTCGTCCGCCAGCAACATGCGGCAGTTCAGCATCGACCCGGCAACGGGCGCGCTGACGCCCATGGCCACGCCGGTGGTCACGACAGGCCTGGGGCCCGAGTCGATCGCGGTCGAGCCCACCGGCCGCTTCGCCTACGTGGTCAACAAGAACTCGCAGCAGCTGATGACCTACAGCATCGATCCCGTCACCGCCGCGCTGACGTTCGAGGGCGCGGGCACCTACGGCACGGGCACCGCACCGACCTCGGTCGCCATCGACGCGCTGGGCCGCTACATCTATATCGCCAACAGCGGCAGCGACACCATTTCGGTCTTCTCGATCGACAGCAGCACCGGCCTTCCGGGCGGCAACAGCTTCGTGAGCACCTTGAAGCCCGAGTTCATCGCCATCGATCCGTCCGGCAAGTACCTCTATGCAACGAGTGCGACGAGCAACACCGTGACGACCTTCGCGATCGGCCTCACCGGCGCCCTCACGCAGATCGACGGAAGGTCCGGCGCGCCCGCCTCGGCACTCACCAGCATGGCGCTGTCCCCGAACGGCCAGTTCGCCTACGCGACCGATCTCGGCGGTGCGGGCCTGCAGGTGTTCCAGGTCGACGGGCTCACCGGCCTGCTGGGCCCTGCCGTCTCGGGCACGACACTCGACAGCGCGCCGACGTCGGTCGTCGTCGCGCCGCAGGGCAAGTTCGCCTACATCGCGAACCTGGGCAGCAACAAGGTGTTCGCCTACCGGCTCGACGCGATGACCGGCCTGCCGAGCAGCGGGACCTCGCAGCCGACGGGCGTGGGCCCGCGTGCCGTGGTTCTCTCTCGATAAGGCATCCGGGCAGGATCCCGGCGCGGACCCTGCCCGTGGAAGTCCGCGCCGGCGTCCCCGGACAGTCCCTGCTCAGGACACGACCTGGTAGTACAGGTTCTGCGGATGCTTCGCCTGCGCGAAGAAGAACCAGCGCTCGGCCAGCAGGCCCGGCGCCTGCACCGCGACCGCCAGCAGCCACGGCCATGCCGCGGCGCTGGCGATGCCGCACACCGCCAACGCGGCGGGCAGCGCGAAGGCCAGCAGCAGGAAGGCCAGTTTCACGTTGCCGAGCAGGGCGCGTGTGGCGCCATGGAAGAACTCGCGCGTATTGAACGAGCCGGCCGACATGCCCATCGATTTCTGCACCAGCTTGTGCGTGCGGATGCCGGTGGCCGACTGCAGCGTCGACTTGTGGCGCAAGCGCGCATTGCGCCTCAGCGCTCCGCTGCGTGCACCCCAGGCGGCCAGCGTGGCAACGAAGGCCCACGGGCCGAAGACCTGCACGAAATGCGCCGCCCCACAGCGCGGCCAGCGCGCAGGCCAGCACCAGTCCCGACGACAACCCGATCAGCGTGAAGTTGACCACCGTCAGCGGATGCGCCCATTCCTCGATGAAGCGCAGGCAGGCGTAGATCATCGCGGTGCAATACCAGAGCAGAACGGCGCCGCACAGCACGAGCAGCGGCAGCAGCCATGTCCACGGCGCGCCGACCTCCAGGCGCAGCGACGCGCCCCACAGCGCCACCAGCGCGATGAAGGCCGGCAGCACGATCACCTCGCGCGACATCCACGAGGTACGCCACATCAGCACCGCACGCCAGGCGCGCATCTTGCGCCCCAGGTGCAGGAACGACGCGGCCAGCCCCGCCACCAGCAGCACCTCGGCCACGCCGAGCGCGATGCCGACGAAGCCCGGCGCCAGCGCCAGGCCGAACAGGGCGGCCAGCGCCAGCGCGAACACCAGCCCCTGCGCAGCGCCGGCCAGCGTGGTGAAGAAAAGAATGGAGAACGCGGGATGCATGCGTCTACTCCTGTGCGCCGGCCGCCGGCGTGATGTGACGCGGCAGGTACTGGTTGGCCGGGCTGGTTTCCCACTCGGGCATGAGCTGGTAGCCGCCGCGTTCGCGGATCGCTTTCGACACGTCGGAATCCGGGTCCTTCACGTCGCCGAAGATGCGCGCGCCGGTCGGGCAGGCCTTCACGCAGGCGGGCTTGCGGTCTTCCTTGGGCAGCTGCTCGTCG
>Ga0102594_1001476_pt1 | contig 14568 bp, 10 predicted proteins | sample AraplaCol_mLB_r2_2_FD_76863 | JGI IMG/M metagenome (GOLD analysis project Ga0102594, IMG submission 76863) | Arabidopsis root microbial communities from North Carolina, USA - plate scrape MF_Col_mLB_r2 (SPADES assembly) (version 2) | ecosystem: Host-associated > Plants > Roots > Endosphere...
GAAACGCGAGCACCGCAGGTTGCCCCGTAGCGAAGCGCAGGGGTCGCAGACAGTGGGGTCGCCTTTCTTTTGCCTACGTTTCTTTGGCGAAGCAAAGAAAAGTAGGTCGCCTGCCGGGGCGAGACCCGGCCCCGGGAAGCAATCAATCGGCAAAACCAAGCAAGGAGCCAGTCAATGACCGACTCCAACGAAGACGACCGCACCCGTGTAGTCCCCAGGTCAAATCCGCCATCGCAGCCAGCGGCGACAGGCGACACGTCAGCCACGGTCATCACGGCCGGCGCCGTGCAGGCCACGACAGGCCCCGTCACCAGCCCCGCCACAGGCGCAACCGAAGCCGGCCTCCTCCCCGTAGGCAGCCGCCTCGCAGAATTCGAAGTCACGCGCGTCATCGGCCAGGGCGGCTTCGGCGTCGTCTACGAAGCCTGGGACCACACCCTGGAGCGCGTCGTCGCGATCAAGGAGTACCTCCCGACCTCCCTGTCGACAAGGCAGCACGACGGCACCGTCGTCCCCCTGTCCGAAAGACACCGCGAAACCTTCGACCTCGGCATGCGCAGCTTCATCAACGAAGCCCGCCTGCTCGCCCAGTTCGACCACCCGTCGCTGCTCAAGGTCTACCGCTTCTGGCAGGAAAAGGGCACCACCTACATGGTCATGCCCTTCTACCGGGGCGAAACGCTGCGGGAGGCGCTGGTGGCCATTCCCGCGGGCGTCGACGAGGCCTGGCTCATCCGCATCATGGACGGCATCACGCAGGCGCTCGCGGTGATGCACGGCGCCAACTGCTACCACCGCGACATCGCGCCCGACAACATCATCCTGCTCGAAGGCTCCGGCCGCCCGGTGGTGCTCGACTTCGGCGCCGCGCGCCGCGTGATCACGGACAAGACGCAGGCCATCACGGTCATCCTCAAGCCCGGCTACGCGCCGATCGAGCAGTACGCCGAGATGCCCGACATGTCGCAGGGCGCATGGACCGACGTGTATGCGCTCGCGGCCGTGATGCACGTGGCGGTGTGCGGGCGCGCGCCGCCGCCTTCGGTGGCGCGGCTGCTGTCCGACAGCTACGTGCCGCTCGCGGGCAACGAGATCCTGCGCGGGCGCTACAGCATGCGGCTGCTCGAGGCGATCGACGCGGGCCTGGGCGTGCGGCCCGAGCAGCGGCCGCAGTCGATGGCCGAGCTGCGCGCGGCGCTCGACCTCGAGACTGGCCACAGCATCGCGCCGACACCGCGCACCCAGCCGCCACGCAGCGCCGGTACGGCCAACGCCAACGCCGATGCGGCAACGGTCATCGCCGGCACCGGCAAAGCCACGAACCGGTCCGCAGGCAATGCCCCGCCGCCTGCGCCCGCGCCTTCGAGCGGCGGCGGAAAGAGCAGCAAGGCCGCCGTCGCCATCGCATCGATCGCAGTGCTCGCGGCCGCGGCCGGCGGCGGCTGGTGGTGGATGCAGGGCCGCGGAGGCAGCGACAACGCCGCCGACAGCGGCGCAAGGCAGGCCACCACGACGACGACCGCAACCGCCACGCCCGCGCCGCCGCCCGACACCAAGGTGGCGGAGGCACCCCCAGCGCCCCCTTCACCGCCGCCGCCACCACCGCCCCCGGCGCCGCGCACGCCCACCGAGTCGATCCAGTCGCTCGCGGCCGGCGCCGCACCGGGCTTCGACGTGACCGCCGCGCCGAAGAAGCAGGAGGTCGCGATCGGCAAGGACCGCCTCGCCTTCGAGGTCCGCAGCAAGCGCGAAGGCTTCGTCTACGTGTTCCTGCTGTCCAGCGGCGGCGAGATGTTCCTGCTGTTCCCGAACCTGCTGGACAAGTACAACAAGATCAATGCCGGCGGCACGCTCTCCCTGCCGCGCGCCTCGTGGCCGATGGACGCGGGCGGGCCGGCCGGCACCGACCAGTTCGCGGTGCTCGTGAGCGAGCACGAGCGCGACTTCAGCGCCGCCGGCGTGCAGAACGACGGCGTGTTCCCGGTGTTTCCGCTGCCGGTGCTGGCCGCGCTCGAGGCCACGCGCGGCACCGGTCCGTCACCGCTGCTGGGCAAGCCCGTGTGCGCGCCCGGCACCCCTTGCAACGACGCCTACGGCGTCGCGAATTTCAAAATCGTCGAGAAGTAATCGTCTGAAGGGAGCGCCGGCCCCTCGGGCCGGCTCTGTCCGGACCAGGAGATTTTCATGACCGCCAACGCCGCACCGTCGCAACCGCAACACATCGCCCCGGCGCTTCGCTGGGCCATCGCCGCCGCCATCGCCTCGCTCGCCGGCTGTGCCGCGCCGCCGCCGTCCGCCACCGGCACGGCTGCTGCCACCACGCCAGACGCATCGGCCACCGCGGCGCGCACGCCGCCGCCGGCCGGTGCCAGCGTGGCCGGCCAGGCGCGCACCTTCTCCACGCAGCTCGCGACCTACACCTCGGTGAGCTTCGACGCGGTGCCGGGCTGGTCGCGCGACGACTTCTCCGAGAGCTGGCCCGCCTTCCTCGGCAGCTGCAAGGTGCTGACCGGGCGCGGCGCCGAATGGAAGGACGTCTGCGCCCGCGCGCTGCGCGTGGACGGCAAGAGCACCAATGCCATCCGGGGGTTCTTCGAAAGCGAGTTCTCGGCCTACCAGATCCGCGACGACGACCGCCGCCCCGACGGCGTGGTCACCGGCTACTTCGAGCCCGAGATCGCGGGCGCGCGCCAGTACGGCGCACCGTTCATCTACCCGGTGTACGGCCAGCCGGAGGACATGCTGTTCGCCGATGCACGCAAGCTGCCCGCGGGCAACGGCACCGTCGCCGCGCGCGTGGAAGGCCGCAACGTGGTCGTGCAGACGGGCCTGAGCACGCGCGACATGGGCGCGCCGGGGCTCTACGTGCTCGATCTCTCGGGCATCGCGCGCGACACGCTCGACCGCAAGGTGCGCCTGCGGGTCGAGGGCAAGCAGCTGCTGCCTTACTACACCCGCGAGGAGATCGAGACCAAGGGCGCGCCCAATGCGAAGGTGCTGGCCTTCGTGAGCAGCGCCACCGCGCTGTACGAGATGCAGATCCAGGGCTCGGGGCGCATCAAGCTGGCCAGCGGCGAGGTCATCCGCGTGGCCTATGCCGAGCAGAACGGCCAGCCCTTCCGCCCGACGCTGGCGCAGGCCGCCAACGGCAAGCCGCGCAGCCCGGTGAAGGTGCGCGGCTCGTCCATCGAACTGCAGCTGGACGACGGCGACGACGACGACATCGGTGCGGCCGGCGCGGTCGACAGCGGTGCGATCCGCACGCGCGGGTTCACGCTCGCGCGGCCGGCGGCCAGCGGACCGGTCGTGGTGCCGGGGCGGCGCGCGGCGGGCGCCGTGGCGGGCTCGGGCATCAAGGACCCGAGCTACGTGTTCTTCAAGGAAGCCACTTCGCCGGTCGGCGGGCCGGTGGGCGCCTTCGGCGTGCCGCTGTCGGCGGGCCGCTCCATCGCGGTCGACCCGCGCAGCACGCCGCTGGGCTACCCGGTGTTCGTGTCCACGCGCACGCCGGGCAGCGGCGCTCCGATGCAGCGCCTCACCATCGCGCAGGACACCGGCGGTGCCATCCGCGGCGCGGTGCGGGCCGACTACTTCTTCGGCAACGGCCAGCAGGCCGCCACCAATGCGCGCCGCATGAAGGAGCGCGGCCAGCTGTGGATCCTGCTGCCGCGCGGCCTCGCCGTGGCCCAGGCCGCCACCTCGTCGGCCATCCGCACCCGCGGCGGCCCCGTGGGCGCCAACCTGCCGCAATGCCTGGTGCCCTCCGAAGGCAGCTGCGTCGACGACTGAAGGATCGAAGGATGCAAGCCCCCGGGCCAATGGTCACCCCGCTGGCCGGCGATGCGACACGCAGTGCGCGCAGCCTGGGGGTGTGCCAAGGACCACCGCGGAACCGGCTCTGCCGGGCCGCCGGTGGTGCCCCCTGCAAGGGGGAAGGAGAAGCGACACGCAGTGCGCGAAGCCTGGGGGTGTGCCAAGGAACACCGCGGAACCGGCTTCGCCGGGCCGCCGGTGGTGCCCCCTGCAAGGGGGAAGGAGAAGCGACACGCAGTGCGCGAAGCCTGGGGGTGTGCCAAGGACCACCGCGGAACCGGCTCTGCCGGGCCGCCGGTGGTGCCCCCTGCAAGGGGGAAGGAGAAGCGACACGGAGTGCGCGAAGCCTGGGGGTGTGCCAATGATCGAGACACTGTCGTCCGCTGAAAGCGCCGACCTCGTCCGCCTCTGGCGGTGCAGGCAGACGCTGTCCCCGGACGACATGGGTGCGATGTACCGCATCGTGGGCGAGGCGCTCGGGGCGTGCAACCCGCCCGAGCTGCAGGTGCTGGGCGAAGGCCGCCAGGAGCTGGTGGCGCAGTTCATCTACGTGAAGGTGCTGCGGCTGAACGCCGACCCTGCCGATCCCGGCAAGGCCGAGGAGCGCGCGGGCCACAGCGCACCGTCCACCGCCTTCGCGCTGTGCGCGTACTTCCGCCGCTACCTCATCGACTGCACGCGCGCGAGCGCGTTCCGCCGCAAGCTCTCGATCGGCGACCAGATCACCGAGGCGCAGCTCGAGGACGAGGTCGGCGCCAGCGAAGAGCTCGACGGCTGCCTGGCCGAGCACGGCCTGAGCGTGCAGCGCGTGCAGCTGGCCGCGCGCGCCTTCATCGCGGGGTTGCCCGAGCCCGAGCGGCTGCTGCTGTGCGAAGGCTTCGGCAAGGAGGCCGAGGGCGGGCTGTCGGGCATCGCCTCGCGCCATGCGATCGCGTCGTACCACTACCGCGCGGGCCGGCTGGGCCTCGTGCACAAGCGCGAGGGGCTCACCGCCGACTACGCGAAGACCCGCCTCGGCGGCTGGCTCCAGCAGACGCTGGGCATCGCCATCGAGGCGGACAACATGGCCGCGATCCTGCAGGTTTTCAAAATCCTGGGGGCTGAAGCGTCTTATGCCTGAAGACATAGCCGATTCAGGAACAGACGCCATGACCACCGATCTCTGGCCCCCGCTCGACGTGATCCGCCGCGCGTTCGAAACCGGCCCGCCCGTGCCCGGTTCCCCGGCCGGTGGCGACGGCCACACGGCGGTCGTCACGCCACCGGGTCTGGCGCCGACGCCGGCGGCCGAACCCGCAATGCCGCTGCACGACCTGCTGCTGCCGCTCGCCGAACTGGCCCGCCGCCGCGAGGCGGTCGCGCGGCGCGCCTTCACGGCCCGCTGGGCGCCGGGCCGCCTTGTCAGCGTGGTGCACGAAGGGAGGCTGCTCGGCGTGCTGCTCGACCGCTGCATCCAGGGCGAACGCTGGCAAGGCTGGATGGCCGCAGGCGAGCCCGACTGGGCCTCGGCCTTCGACGTGCTGCTGGAGCCCGACGACGAACCCTTCGAGCCGATGTTCGGCGTGATCCAGGCGTGGAACGTGCTCACGCTCGCGCCGGGCGCGCAGTGGTGCGCGCGCGTGCTCGGCGAGGTGTCGGCCACGCGGCTGGCCGCGATCCGCGCGGTGCACGACGAATGGGCTGCGCATGCCGCGCCGGCCATCGCGCCCGAGCCGGGGCGCATCGCGTTGCGCAGCGTGGCTGGCGCGTTCTCGGTGCTGTCCGGCACGCCGCTGGGGCCGCAGGACCCGCGTGCCGACCACCAGGCGCTGTACCGCGACGCGGGTCTCCAGCTCAGCCGTGCGCTGGTGCCGCCGCAAGGCGAGGCCGCCGCTTCGTCCGCGCCGCCGCGCGCGCAACCGCAACCGCAACCGCAGGCGAGGCCCGGCGGCGGGTGGTGGGGCAGCGTGCGCCGCTGGTTCGGCGCGGAAGGCTGGGCACGCCCGGCCTTCGCGGTGCTCGCGCTGTGCGTGGTGATCCAGAACGTCGGGCTGCTCGGAGGACGCGACGCGGCCGAGGACGACGAAGTGCGCTTCCGCGCGGCGCCGGCCGCGCCCGCACCCGCGCGCGCCGACCTGTTCGTGCGCTGGAAGCCGGGCGTTCGCATCGAGGAGGCCGACCGGCTGCTGCAGTCGATCTCGGCCGACGTGGTGAGCGGACCGGGCGGCAGCAGCGCGTGGCGCCTGCGCGTGCCGGAGCCGGTCGATGCGCTGTCGGTGCTGGCGTCATCGCCGCTGGTCGAAGCGGCCGGCCCGGCGACGGAGCAGCGGCCATGAAGCGCGCCGCGCATGCGCCGTCGTTCTCGCTGCCGTTCCGGGGGCGGGGAGGAGCGGGGGCGCCCTGCATCTCCACGAGGCGCGCTGCGCGGCCTCGTTCGAGGCTTCTGCGCAAGCAGGCGCTTCCTTTCTACCTCCCCCTCTGGGGGAGGGCAGGGGTGGGGGCCGACGGCGCATGCGACGGGCGCTCTGCCTGCCCCCATCCCAGCCTTCCCCCAGAGGGGGAAGGAGCAATGCAGGATGGCCTCGCGCAAACGGAGCCTGTGTCTTTCTCCCTTCCCTTCCGGGGGAGGGCAGGGGAGGGGGCACGCGGCGCATCCAACGAGCGCTCTGCCTGCCCTCATCCCAGCCTTCCCCCAGAGGGGGAAGGAGCAATGCAGGACTGGCTTGCGCAAACGGAGCCTGTGTCTTTCTCCCTTCCCTTCCCGCGGAGGGCGGGGGCGGGGGCAAGCGGCGCATCCATCGCGCGCTCTGCCTGCCCCCATCCCAGCCTTCCCCCAGAGGGGGAAGGAGCAATGCGGGACTGGCTCGCGCAAACGGAGCCGGTGTCTTTCTCCCTTCCCTTCCGGGGGACGGCAGGGGCGGGGGCGAGCGGCGCATCCAACGGGCGCTCTGCCTGCCCCCATCCCAGCCTTCCCCCAGATGGGGAGGGAGCAATGCGGGACTTGCTCGCGCAAACGGAGCCAATGTCTTTCTCCCTCCCCTTCCGGGGGAGGGCAGGGGTGGGGGCAAGCGGCGCACCCATCGCGCGCCGCTCCCCAAGACCCGAAGGCGCACGGCAGCTCCGGCTGTTGCAGGCGCTCCTCGTGCTCTGGCTGCTCGCCTGCGGCAGCCTCGCCTTCGCCACGCAGCGCGCGCTGCTGGTGGGCGTTTCCGAACTCGTCAACCAGCCGCAGGCGCTGTGGCTGCAGGCGCCGCGCAACGACGTGATGCTGATGCGCGACGCGCTGCTCAGGCAGGGCTTCGGCGCTGCCGACATCACGGTGCTCGCCGACGGCGTGAGCGGCGCGGCGCTGCCGGAGTCGCAGGCGATCCACGAGGCGCTGGCCCGCCTGCTTGCGCAATCCAGGAGCGGCGACTTCGTGCTGCTCTACTTCTCCGGCCACGGCACGCGCCTGCGCGACATCGCCAAGCGCTACCAGGAAGCCGATGGCCTGTCCGAGAACTTCCTCGCGCGCGATGTGCGCGGCACGCTCGGCAGCGACACGGTGCTCACCGGCGACCTGCGCGACGCCGACTTCGATGTGTGGATCCAGTCCTTCCTGGCGAAGAACGTGTTCATCGCCTCGGTGTTCGACACCTGCTCCGCCAACTCCATGACACGCGGCACGGCCGATGCGCCCGCCACCGCCGAAGGTCCGCCGGACGACGAAGTGCGCTGGCGCGGCCTGCGCCCCGCGCAGCTGGCGGCCGGTGCGCCGCCCGCGCGCGCACCGGCGTTGCCCGCGCCCGCGGAGGCCGTCCCGCGTGCGCGCTACGTCGCGTTCTTCGCCTCCGAGAGCCACCAGATCACGCCCGAGCTGCGCCTGCCGCGCAAGGCGCGCGACGCCCGCCCGCAAGGCCTGCTTACGTGGGCCGTGGTGGAGGCGCTCGCTCGCAGGCCTGCCACCTGGCGCGACCTGTTCGATGGCGTGCTCGCGCTGTACCCGCCCGTCATCGACGAGCTCGCCCAGCGCTTTCCCACGCGCGAGCTGCCGTCGCCCGTGGCCGAGGGCAACCTCGACGCGCCGCTGTTCGCCAACAGCAACGTGCCCGCTTCCACGCGCCCGGTGTGGCGCGCGCAGCGCAGCGGCGACAGCCTCGCGGTCAAGGCCGGCCTGCTCGACGGCCTTGCCGCACAGCAGGACGTGCGCGTGCTCGCCACGCTGGACGACGGCAAGGTGCGCAGCGCGCCGGCCACCGTCGCGCAGGTGCGGCTCGGCAACAGCGGATTCGCGGTGCCCGCGCCGCTGCGCGACGTGCCGGGCAGTGCGTTCTGGAGCGTCACGCCAATCGCCGAACCAGCCGCCACGGCCTTGCGCGTGCGCGCCGACAGGCCCCTGCCCGCCGGCCTGAGCCTCGACTACCCGGCCGCGATCCGCATCGCCGACGATCCCGCGACGGCCGACGTGCGATGGACCGACCTGGGCCCCGCGGGCCACCGTCTCGAGCTGCTCGCGCCGTTGTTCGGTGCCAGCGTGTCGACCGTCACCGTGCCCGACACCGCCGCGCTGCGCAGACGCCTGCAGGCGCTCGCGCAACTCAAGTGGCTCGCGCAGCTGCAGGCCTACGGCAGCGGCGGCCAGCTCGACGGCTTCGACGCGGTGCTCGAGACCTGGGCGGGCGACCGGCTCGTGCGCAGCCAGCCGCTCGGCCAGGCGCAGGCCGCCGGCGCACTGCCTTCGCCGGCGCCCGGCGAGCGCGTGCGCCTGAACGTGCGCAACACCAGCGGCCGTTCGATCGATCTCGTGGTTGCCGGCATCGATGCGCGCGGCGCGCTGCAGTCGGTCTATCCCGACGAGCCCGGCGAGACCAACCGCTTCAAGCGCGGCACGCCCGAGCAGCCCTCGGCGCGCCGCTTCGACCTGCCGTGGCTCGATGCCGCAGGCGATGCGCGGCTGCTCGTGATGGCCGTGCCCGCCACCCCGTACAGCGCGCCGCGCCTGTTCGGCGTGGCCTCTGCGCAGGCCGACATGTCCGAGGTGCGCGTGCGTGGTGGGCAGCCGCCCGCAGAGGCCGGCGAACGCCAGGTGTTCGCCGCGCTGCTGCGCCGCTCAGCGACCGCACCGGACGGCGGAGCGCGGCCATGAGGTGCGGCGCGCGCGTTTCCATTTCAGTTGTTTCCCGAACACCGGAGGTGATATGGCATTTGTTGAAGACGGCTCCTGGAGCCCCGAGGACGCGCGGCAGTTCTACGAGCTGATCGGCACCGGCTCGGCCGAGCTCGACCTGGTCATGATGATCGAGAACAAGGGTTCGCCCGTCGAAGGCGAACTCGAGCGCGCGTTCGACGACGGCAAGGCGCGCGTGAGCATCGGCGGCTACTACTGGTCGGTGCAGGTGCCCGAGTCGTCGGCGCAGAACCAGGTGGTGCCGAACAACCTGATCGTCGCGCGGCGCAGCGACGCGGCCACCGCCACCATCGCGAGCCTGCTGCGTGCGCAGGAGAAGGACCTGAAGGTCGTCATCAGTGTCTTCAAGGCCGGCGGCGACCTGCGCTCGACCGAAGCGCAGTCGACCTTCGAGCTGGTGCTGGAGAACGCGCGCATCTGCCGGCTGGTGCTGAACTCCGGCGGCAACTGGGGCGTGCCCTCGGAGCTCATCTCCATCAGCTACCGCACGGCGAAGGTCAAGTCGGCCCCGCAGAAGTCCACCGGCGCGCGCGGCGCGGTGCGCGAATGCCAGTTCACGCGCGCCTGAGCATCTGAGCATGCGCCACCCGCAACCCTTCAAGGAACACACGCCATGACCACCGCTGCCGAATTTCTCAAGGCCGCCGACCCGGTGTCCGCCCTCAAGGCATTGAGCGACGACGTGCGCGCCAAACCCTCCGAAAGCAGGCACCGCGTCTTCATGGCGCAGCTGCTGTGCGTGCTCGGGCAATGGGAGCGCGCGCTCAACCAGCTCACCGTCGCGGCCGAGCTCGATGCGCTCGCCGTGCCCATGAAGCAGGTCTACGGCGAGGCGGTGCGCTGCGAAGGCCTGCGCGCCGAAGTGTTCGCCGGCACGCGCACGCCGATGATCTTCGGCCAGCCCGACGAGTGGCTTGCGCTGCTCATCGAGTCGCTGCTGCGCCAGGGCCGCGGCGAGACCGAACTTGCCGAAGACCTGCGGCAGCGGGCCTTCGACGGCGCACCCGCCATCGGCGGCACCATCGACGGTGCACCCTTCGAATGGCTGGCCGATGCCGACATGCGGCTCGGCCCGGTGCTCGAGGCCTTCGTCAACGGCAAGTACTACTGGATTCCCTATGCGCGCCTGGCGCACATCAGGATCGAGCCGCCCGAGGACCTGCGCGACGCCGTGTGGATGCCCGCGCACCTGCAGTTCGAGAACGGCGGCGAGACGCTCGCGCTGATCCCGACGCGCTACGAAGGCACCGAGAAGACCGAGGACGGCGAGCTGCTGCTGGCGCGCAAGACCGAATGGCGCGAGCTGCGGCCCGAGGTGTGGGCCGGGCACGGCCAGCGCGTGCTCGGCAGCGACGCAGGCGAGTACGCGCTCATGGACGTGCGCGAGATCGTGTTCGCGCAGGCCGCCGGCACGGCCGATGGAGACGCCGAAGCGGGCGCGGCCCATGGCTGAACTCACCGCGCAGGAGCGGCTGCAGCCTTCGCTGCTCGACCGCCTCGTCGACAACGCGCCCGACGAGAAGCGCGAGAGCGACGACAAGCGCACGCTGACCAAGCAGGCGCTGCGGCAGGCCGTGCTGCGCGACCTGGGCTGGCTCTTCAACGCCACCGGCTACGGCCTGCCGATGGACGACAGGCAGTACCCGAACGCGGCGCGCTCGGTCATCAACTACGGATTGCCTATGCTGTCTGGCCAGTTCACCTCATCGGTGCAGCGTGTCAGCATGGAACAGGCTCTGAAGAACGCGATCCTGCAGTTCGAGCCGCGCATCTTGTCCCGCACCCTCGAAGTTGAACTCGTCATGGAAGGCCCGGCACTGGACTCCCACAACAGCATCGGCCTGCAGATCCGCGGCATGCTGTGGGCGCAGCCCGTGCCGCTCGAATTCCTGATGCGAAGCCGCGTCGACCTCGAAGAGGGACGCATAGAGATCGTGGACATGGCGAAGCTATGAGCCCCCCGGCTTTTCACTGCGTTGCGCTTCGTGCAGTTCGCCACCCCCCGAGGGGGAGGCGCGGCTCGCCTTGGGGCGGCCCGGCGGCGGCCGCCTTCCCGGAGTAGTGCCATGGACCCCCGGCTGCTGAGCCTCTACGAACAGGAACTGCGCTACTTCCGCGAAAGCTCCGCCGAGTTCGCGCGCGCGTTCCCGAAGATCGCGCACCGCCTGGGCATCGAGGGCCAGGAAGTGGCCGACCCGTACGTGGAGCGGCTCATCGAGGCCACCGCCTTCCTGTCGGCGCGCGTGGGCCTGAAGCTCGACGCCGAATACCCGCGCTTCACCGGGCACCTGCTCGACATCGTCTATCCGCATTTCCTCGCACCCACCCCGGCGATGGTGGTGGTGTCGTTCGTGCCCGATCCCGAGGACGCCAACCTTGCGGCCGGGCCCACGCTGCCGCGCGGCAGCGGCCTTCGCGCGCGGCAGGCCGTGGGGCAGAACACGCACTGCGAATTCCGCACGGCCAGTGCATTGCGCGTGTGGCCCGTCGAGGTGCAGCGCGCGCAGTACTTCACCTACGCGCCCGACCTGCCGCTGAACACGCACCCGCAATCGCGCGCCATTCGCGGCGGCCTTCGCATCGCACTGCGCGCCACGGCGGGCCTGAACTTCAGCCAGATCGCGCTCGACGAACTCGTGCTGCACTTCGGCGGCGCGGAAGACGTGGCCTGGCAACTGCACGAATGCGCGCTGGGGCAGCCGGTGGGCGTGCTGGTGCGGCCGCTGTCGCCCGCGGGTGCGCTGCAAGGCGCGGCGCAGAGCCTGCCGGGCAGCGCCATCGGCGAGGTCGGCTTCGGGGACGACGAGGCGCTGCTGCCCGCCACGGCCACCGGCTTCTCGGGCTTTCGCCTGCTGCAGGAGTACTTCGCGTTTCCGCAGCGCTTCCAGTTCGTGCGCATCGGCGGCCTCAAGGCGCTGCTCGCGGCGATGCCGGTGAGCGACGTCGAGATCGTGCTGCTGTTCTCGCGCGGCGACGCGGCGCTCGAGAAGCTCGTGAGCGCCGACAACGTGCAGCTGCACTGCGTGCCTGCCGTCAACCTCTTCACCAAGCGGCTCGACCGCGTGCCCCTGACCGAGGGCGCGAGCCAGTTCCACCTGGTGCCCGACCGCACGCGGCCGCAGGACTTCGAGGTGCACACCGTCACCGAAGTCATCGGCCATGGCGTTCCGGGCCCCGACGCGGCGGCGGCCGAGCAGCCGTTCCGGCCGTTCTACTCGGCCTTCCACGGCAGCCGCACGAGCCACCCGGCCTACTTCACGACCACGCGCGAGCCGCGCATGCTCTCGGTGCGGCAGCGCACCGAAGGCCACCGCAGCAGCCACATCGGCTCCGAGGTCTACATGCAGATCGTCGATCCGCAGCAGGCGCCGTATGCGGCCACGCTGCGGCAGCTGGCGGTGACGGCGCTGTGCACCAACCGCGACCTGCCGCTGCTGATGCCGCTCGGCCGCGAGAACGATTTCGACTGCGTCGATTCCTTCCCCGTGCAGCGCGTGCGCATGGTGCGCGGGCCCTCGCGCCCGGTGTCGCCGGTGGTGAGCCAGGGGCTCGGCTGGCGCGTGGTCGACCACCTCGCGCTCAATTACCTGTCGTTGTCCGACAGCACGCCGGAGCAGGGGGCCGCCGCGCTGCGCGAAACCCTGATGCTCTATGCAGTGCATGCCGACGAGATGCGCCAGGGCCAGGTGCGCGGCCTGCTGTCGGTGAAGAGCAAGCCCGTCGCGCGGCGACTTCCGATGAAGGGTCCGATCGCCTTCGGCCGCGGACTCGAGGTGACGCTGGAAGTCGACAAGGACGCCTTCCACGGCCACAGCGCGTTCCTGTTCGGCGCGGTGCTCGCGCGCTTTCTGTCGCGGCATGTCGAGGTGAACCATTTCGTGGAGACCGTGCTGCGCGTTGCGGGCCGGGGCGAGACCATGCGCTGGAGGCCGCTGTGCGGGACGCGGCAGATCCTGTGAACAGCGCCCGCCCGCCCGAAGGCGCGCGCGAAGCGGCGCGCCCCGGCGAAACGGTGCAGGCCCGCGTCGATGCCGCGCTGCGCGCATGGACGGCCGAGCCGTGGGCGTTCGATTACTTCGCGGTGATGCGCCGGCTCGAGTCGGTCGCCGCGACCACGCCGCGCTGGGGCCGTGCCCTGCTGCCGGGCGCCGAGCCGGTGCGCGTGGGGCAGGAGCCTTCTCTGTCGTTCGCGCCTGCGAGCTTCAGCCGCTTCGAGCCCGCCACCGCGCATTCGCCGCCGCGCCTGCGCCAGCAGTTCTTCGGCTACATCGGGCCCAACGGCCCGCTGCCGGTGCACCTGAGCGACTTCATCCGCGAGCGCAGCCTGAACCATGGCGATCCGACCTGGCTGGCCTTTCTCGACAGCTTCTCGCACCGCTTCTCGCTGCACTTTTACCGCGCGTGGGCGCAGTCGCGCCCGGCCGTGGCGCTCGATCGTCCGGGCGAGGACCGCTTCCGCCTGCAGGTGGGCGCGCTGGTGGGCATCGGCACGCCGGGGCGCACGGGGCGCGACGGGATCCACGACGACGCGCGCCTGCACTTCTCGGGTTGGCTCGCGCGCCGTGTGCACAACGTGGAGAGCGTGGAGTCGGTGCTGTGCAGCTACTTCGGCGTGCCGGTGACGCTCGAGCGCTGGGTCGGCCACTGGATGCGCCTGCCCGCCGGCGAGCTCACGCGCCTGGGGCGCGGCGAGAGCTCGCGGTCGATGGGCATGGGCGCGATGCTCGGCACCTGCGCCTGGGACCGCCAGCACCGCGTGCGGCTGCACCTGGGGCCGCTCTCGTTCGAGCAGTACCGCATGTTCCTGCCGACCGGAAATGCACGCCCCGTGCTGCAGCGCTGGATGCAACAGCTGCTCGGCGACGAGCTCGAGTGGGACGCCGAGCTGGTGCTCGAGAAGAAGCAGGTGCCCGCCACGCGCCTGGGCGCCGCGAAGGGCAACGGCCCGCGCCTGGGCTGGGTGTCGTGGCTCGGCGAGCGCGCGCGGTCCGCCGATGCGGCCGACGTGCGCATCGCGAGCCACGGCGCCTTTCAATAAACCCGACGTCATTCGTTCAGAAAAGATACGGAGTCCTCCATGAGTGAAATCAGCCGCACCGCCCTTTTCGGCAAGCTCAACGCGCTGGCCTACAAGGCCATCGAAGGCGCCACGGTGTTCTGCAAGATGCGGGGCAATCCGTACGTCGAGCTCGAGCACTGGTTCGCCCAGCTGCTGCAGGCGCAGGACTCCGACCTGCACCGCGTGATGCAGCACTACGGCCTCGACGTGTCGGTGATCGCCAAGGACATGACGGCCGCGCTCGACCGCCTGCCGCGTGGCGCCACCGCCATCAGCGACTTCTCGCCGCACATCGAGAACGCCATCGAGCGCGCCTGGACCTACGCCACGCTGCAGTTCGGCGAGGCGCAGGTGCGCACCGGCTACCTGCTGGTGGGCATGCTGAAGACGCAGAGCCTGCGCAACCCGCTGTTCGGCCTGTCGAAGCAGTTCGAGAAGGTGAAGGTCGAGGACCTCGCCGACAACTTCGCGAAGATCTGCGATGCCTCGCCCGAGGCGCAGATGCGTGCACAGGACGGCACCGGCATGGGCAGCGGCGCGCCCGGCGAAG
>Ga0102594_1001478_pt1 | contig 14534 bp, 15 predicted proteins | sample AraplaCol_mLB_r2_2_FD_76863 | JGI IMG/M metagenome (GOLD analysis project Ga0102594, IMG submission 76863) | Arabidopsis root microbial communities from North Carolina, USA - plate scrape MF_Col_mLB_r2 (SPADES assembly) (version 2) | ecosystem: Host-associated > Plants > Roots > Endosphere...
CCGTCATCGTCGGCGAGACTTCGCCGCGCATGATCATGCGCATCAGCTCGACCATCTCGTCGTGGAAGATCTCACGATGCTCGATGGTGCGTTGCAGGGCTTCTTGCGGGGTGATGGGCATGGGGGCTTGTAGTGCGGGAACAGGGAGCAGGGAGCGAAAGAGCGGGAAACCTGAGCCTGCGGAAACTGGAACGATAACAGGTGCCGGCCGCGCGTCGTTCCCTGTTCCCCGTTCCCTGTTCCCGCTTCATCGCTCCAGGAAGTTCTTCAGCAGCGCGTGCCCGTGCTCGGTCAGGATCGACTCGGGATGGAACTGCACGCCTTCCACCGGATGCTCGCGGTGACGCAGGCCCATGATCTCGTCGAACGCCGGCGTGCCGTCGGCGCCGTCGACCTCGGTCCAGGCCGTGATTTCCAGGCAGTCGGGCAGCGTTTCGCGCGAGACGACCAGCGAGTGGTAGCGCGTGGCCTCGTAGCCGTCCGGCAGGCCGGCGAACACGCCCCGGCCCTCATGGCGGATGCGGGAGGTCTTCCCGTGCATGATCCGCTTGGCGCGGACGACGTCGCCGCCGTAGGCCTGGCCGAGGCTCTGGTGGCCCAGGCACACGCCGAACACCGGGATGCGCGGACCGAGTTCGCGGATCACGTCCACCGACACGCCCGCCTCGTTCGGCGTGCACGGGCCGGGCGAGACGACGATGCGTTCCGGCGCCAGCGCCTCGATCTGCGCCACGCTGAGCTCGTCGTTGCGGATCACCTTCACCTCCGCGCCCAATGCCTGCAGGTACTGCGCGAGGTTGTAGGTAAAGCTGTCGTAGTTGTCGATCATCAACAGCATCGGCGCGTGCTCTGCGAAAAGGTGGGCTGGAATGGCGGGGACGCAACGCGATTATCCCGCGCGGCTACAGGCCGGCGGGGGCATCGGTGCGAAGGCAACGTGTGGGGCGCGGCCGGGGCGGCCGGCGACAGGTCAGTGCGTGTGGCGGGAAACACTCGGCAGTTCCTTGGACGACATCGAGGGGCGGACGGCAGCCAACGGCCACCATCGCCAACCCAGGTCGGCTTTTCGGAACTGCGGGGAGGAACGCACGATCATGGCCCCTACTCTAGCGGCTCGGCCCGCGCGATGCGACCCGCCGCGGCGGCCAGCGGGAGGGTCACCTGCACGCGCAGGCCCGGCGCGCGCTCGATCAGCTCGATCCGCCCGCCGTGGCGGTGCACGATCGCCCGCACCAGGCTCAGCCCGAGGCCGCTGCCCGGCGTGCCGCGATGGGCTTCCAGGCGCTGGAAACGATCGAACACGCGCTCGCGGTCGCCTTCGGGAATCCCGGGGCCGGCATCATCGACGCACAGCACGGCCGCATCGCCGGCACGCAGGCAGACGGCGACCTCGCTGCCCTCGGGCGCGTGCTTGAGCGCGTTGTCGAGCAGGTTCACCAGCATCTGGAACAGCTGGTCGCGATCGCCGCGCACGATCGCCGGCGACAGCGTCAGCGCCAGGCGCACCGAACGTTCGGCGCCGATCGGCGTGTACATCTCGGCGGCATCGGCGACCAGTGCGGACAGGTCCAGCTCCGGCCCCTCGCCCGCCGGCGGCTGCGCTTCGATCCGCGCCAGCCGCAGCAGCGCGCCGAAGGTGGTGAGGAGCTGGTCGGTTTCCTGCACCGCGCCGTCGAGCGCGGCGCGCTCGGCGGGCGTCGCGCCGGCGCGGTGCTGCAGGTCTTCCAGGCGATTACGCAATCGCGTCAGCGGCGTGCGCAGGTCGTGCGCGATGTGGTCGGTCGCATGGCGCACGCCGCCGAGCAGTTCCTCGATGCGGTCGAGCATCGCGTTGAAGCGGCGACCCAGCCGGTCGAAGGCATCGCCGCTGCCGTCCAGCGGCACGCGCAGGCCGAGTTCGCCCCCGCCCACGCGCGCGGCGGTGCGGTCCAGATGGCTCAACCGATGCGACACCCAGCGCGACGTCAGCCAGCCGGCAAGCGCACCCAGCGTCGCGGCCACCGCCAGTGCGACCAGCGCGGTGCGCAGCATGAGCGCGAGGAAGCGGTCCTGCGATTGCAGGCGCAACCCGGTCAGCAACGTGTCGCCGCCCGGCAGCGGCTGCAGCTGCGCGAGCACGCGGCGCGATTGCTCGCCATCGTCGGGCACGGCATCGCCGGCGAGTTCGAACGTCGTCCAGCGCACGCCGTGACCGGCGCGCACGGACTGCAGGTTCATCGATGCGGCATCGCCGACATCGAAGTGGCCGTTGGCGGCGATCAGTGCATAGACGGCGTCGGGATCGTCCGGCGCTTCCAGCCGGTCGCGCAGTTCCTGCACCAGCGCCGCACGGCCGCCGTCGCGTTCGAGCTCGACCAGCGCGGCGGCGTCGGTGCGCACCAGTTCGCGCGCGTCCTGCAACAGCAGCGTGGATACCGCGACATACACGCCCGTGCCCAGCAGCACGAACGCGAGCAGGAACGCGCCCATGACCGTCATGGCCAGGCGCGTGCTGGTGGAGCGCAGCGGCCGCGTCATTCGCCCAGCCGGTAGCCCGCGCCGCGCACGGTGTGCAGCAGCGGGCGTTCGAAGCCGTGGTCGATCTTCTGCCGCAGGCGGCTGATGTGCACGTCGATGACGTTGGTCTGCGGATCGAAGTGGTAGTCCCACACCGCTTCCAGCAGCATCGTGCGCGTGACGACGCGACCGGCCTGACGCATCAGGTATTCGAGCAGGCGGAATTCGCGCGGTTGCAGTTCGATGCGCTTGCCGGCGCGGCGCGCATCGCGGCCGAGCAGGTCGAGTTCGAGGTCGCCGACCGAAAGACGCGTCGGTTCGCGCTGCGCTTCCTCGCGCTGCCGCCGCACGATGCTGTCCAGGCGCGCGCTCAGTTCGGAATACGCGAAGGGTTTGACGAGGTAGTCGTCGGCGCCGGCGCGCAGGCCTTCGACGCGATGGTCCACTTCGCCCAGCGCGGTGAGCAGCAGCAGCGGAGTGCGGTTGCCGGCACCGCGCAGGGTCTGCAGCAGCACCAGGCCGTCCAGCCCGGGGAGCATGCGATCCAGCACGACGGCGTCGAAGGTTTCGGTCGTCGCCAGGAACAGGCCCTGCTTGCCGTCGCCGGCATGTTCGACGGTGTGCCCGTCCTCGCGCAGGCCCTTTGCGATGAAGGCCGCGGTGTGGGGGTCGTCTTCGATCAGCAGGACGCGCATGTCGACTCCGGAAAGCAGAAAAAAGGATACCCCGACGATGTACACAGTCGGGGTATCCGCCCGCGTTACACGGGCTCCGGGGACGTTGAAGCGATCAGCTCTTCTTGGCGTCGCTCTTGGTCGCAGGCGCTTCAGCCTTCTTGCTGGCGTGGTGCTTGTGCTTGGCGGTCGTGCTCTTGGCCGGGGCGGTCGACGCGGCCGGGGCGGCCGGCGCGGTGCTCGGCGGGGCGGCCAGGGCGGAACCGGCCAGTGCGGTCAGGGCGACGGCGAACAGGGACTTGCGCAGGTTCATGGGGTGACTCCTCAGGTGTGACGCGGGATGACTCGGACGAGGTTTTCGATCCGGTCGGGGACTCGCTTCCCGACCGCAGGATCAGGTTGCGCCCGCGCGGCTCACCGGGGGATTTCCGGTGGATTAACTATCGGTAATGTTTGGCTGCCCCAGTTGCGGGACCGAATGGCTTCGTTGCGGCGTCGAATCGCCGGCGTCCCGGCGCAGGCCGGGACCCGGGCTGTCACGCTTTCAGAAAGAAGCAGGCACCGCGAAACGAGAGGGTGCGAACCTGGATCCCGGCCTTCGCCGGGATGACGGTGAGGGAAAGGGTGACGGTGTGGGAAAGAGGGTGTGCGAAACGATGACGTTGCGGGAAAGGACGAGGCAGGGTGCAACGGAACGCAACCTGCGGCGCGCGCGTTGAAGCGTTACGCCGCCCCACTCCCCCGACGCAGCGGCACCGGCGCCGTCGCGATGCGCGCCTTCAGGTCCGCCATCGTGCCCGGCAGCACGACGAGGTAATTGATCAGCTGTTCGGCCAGTTCCAGCAGCAGCTCCGCGTTGGCCTTGTCGATCGTCGACTCGTCCTCGAACTGCCGTCCGAACGTGCCGCTGGGCGCCAGCAGCTGCGCGATGTCCTGCAACGGTCGCGACAGTTCGACGTCGTGCGGCAGCGCTTCGAGCTTGCGGGTGAGCGAGAGTTCGGCCTTCTCGTCGGCGAGCATGCGCGCGGTGAGGCCGTTCAACAGGTGGCGCACGATCAGCGAACTCGCGCCCCACTCGGCGTGGTTGTACAGCTTCAACGCCGACTCGTAGCTGCGCGCGAGCGGCGCCGACATCGCATGCAGGTGCTCCACGCCGCCCATCGGTTCGCGTCCGCCGAATCCGGGATGGCAGTAGAGGCCGCCCGCCTGGTTGGTGCCGTCGGACGCGAGCAGCTGCACGAACAGCACCGTGTCCTGGCAACGCGTGCATTCCAGTTCGCTGGCCGCCATCTGCCGGCCGTGCTCCTGCCACGGTCGCGCCTCGAACATCGCCTCCTTCAGGCAATGCGGGCAGAGCATTTCGACGGTGCGTGGGAACGTATTGGAGAAACGCGACTGGACGAGAGCGTCGTGGACGAGCTGCATGGCCGTCTCCTTTCCGCGTTGCCGGTGTCGCGATGACACCGTGTCCGGCAGTGAAACGCGCGGTCCGTGAACATCGTGTTGTGAATATAACGTTGTGGGCGCGCCAATCAGGCCGCGACAACCGGCGAAGTGAACGCGGCGTGAGAACGACCGTGCCTACGTCGCATTGCGGCGCGCAACGCCGCAATGCACCGGGCGATCACAATCCCTTGGCCGCCTGCGCGACCGCGCGGAACAGCGCGCGCCCCTTGTTCATCGTCTCTTCCCACTCCATGGCCGGATCGGAGTCGTAGACGATGCCGGCGCCGGCCTGCACGTACAGGCGGCCGTCCTGGATGACCGCGGTGCGGATCGCGATGGCGGTATCGGCATCGCCGCTGCGGCCCGGTTCGCCCCAGCCGAGATAGCCGATGGAACCGGCGTAGACGTTGCGCTTGATCGGCTCCAGTTCGCGGATCACTTCCAGCGCGCGGATCTTCGGCGCGCCGCTGACGGTGCCCGCCGGGAACGTGGCGCGCAACACGTCGGCGTAGCTCAGGTCCGGCTTCAGCGCGCCGGTGACTTCGCTGACGATGTGCATGACGTGGCTGTAGCGTTCGATCACGAACTGCTCGCCGACTTCCACCGTACCGGCTTCGGACACGCGACCGACGTCGTTGCGCCCCAGGTCGATCAGCATCAGGTGTTCGGCGCGTTCCTTCGGATCGGCCAGCAGTTCGGCTTCCAGTTCCGCATCGCGCTCGGGCGTGTCGCCGCGCGGGCGCGTGCCGGCGATCGGACGCACGGTGACCTTGCCGTCCTGCAGGCGCACGAGGATTTCCGGCGAGGAACCCACCACCTGCGTGCCGCCGACATCGAGGTAATACATGTACGGCGACGGATTGAGCGCACGCAGCGCGCGGTACACGTCGACCGGCCGCGCCTTGAACGGCACCGACAACCGCTGGCTCAGCACGACCTGGAAGATGTCGCCGGCGCGGATGTATTCCTTCGACTTCTCGACCGCCTCGATGAAGCCTTCGCGCGTGAAGCCGGACACGAAATCGCCTTCGTCCAGCAACCGTCCTTCCAGCGTTTCCGGATACCCGGGCCCGCCCTGGCGCAGGCGATGCACCAGTTCGTCCAGGCGCCGGTTCGCGCGCGCCATCGCACGCGGCTCGGCCGTGTCGGCATGCACGATCAGGTACAGCCGGCCCTTCAGGTTGTCGAACACCGCCAGCTCGTCGCTCTGCATCAGCAGGATGTCGGGCGTGCCGAGTTCGTCCGGCTTCTCGCCGCGTGCGAAACGCGGCTCGATGTACTGGATGCATTCGAAACCGAACCAGCCCACCAGCCCGCCGGTGAAACCGGGAAGGTCCGGAATCGTCGGCACGCTGTGCATCGCGCGCAGGCGTTCGACTTCGGCGAAGGGATCGTCGACGACGCGGCTTTCGACCAGCTCGCCGTCCTCGGTGACGAACAGCATGTTGCCGGCGAACGCGTACACGCGGCGCGCGGGCAGGCCGATGATCGAATAGCGGCCGAAGCGCTCGCCGCCTTCGACCGATTCGAACAGGTACGTATGCGGGCCGTCGGCCAGCTTGAGGTAGACCGACAGCGGCGTGTCGAGGTCGCTCAGCACCTCGCGCACGACGGGCACGAGGGTGTGGGTGGGGGCGTCAGCGGTCGGCGGGGTCTGCGAATCGGAGGTCACGCGTCATTTCCTCAGGTGTGGATGGGAGGTGGCAGGCGACGCACGGTCGCCATCGCCCCTCCGCACCGGTGCGGAAATGCGGGATCGTCGACGGAAGGAAGGACTCGCGGCTCATCGCCACTACTGTAACGGGTCAGCGCAGCGCGAGGCGAGCCGGCGCCAGCAGCGGGCAGTGTTCGGGCAGGTGCATGCGCAGGCGCGCCGGGACGCAGGCGATCTCGAAGCGCCGCGCCTGCACGGGTTCGCCGTCGAGATTGAGCGCCATCGGCGCATCGCTTTCGACGGTCAGCGCGCGCATGCGGGCGCGCTCGCCGACGCGTTCCAGCGCGGCGCCGCGGCCTTCGCGCATCAGCGTCGCCACGGTGGTCGCCAACTCGCCTTCGAGTTCGGGAATCACGGTGAGATCGAGCAGGCCGTCGTCGACGCGCGCATCCGGGCACAGGATCTGCCCGCCGCCCGCCTGCCGGCCGTTGCCGATGCCCAGCGCGATCAGCGCGCCGCGCCAGTCGAATCCCTCGCCGTATACGTGCGCGGCGATCGGCTCGATGCGCCCCATGCGCGCGATGCCGGTCACCAGGTAGGCCAGGCCGCCGAGCAGCTTCTTCAGGCCCTCGTCGGTCTCGACGGTGACTTCGGTGCCGAAGCCGCCGCTGGCGAGGTTGATGCACCAGCGGCGCTCGCCGTCGGCGTCCACGCGCAGCAGGTCGATGGCGTGCGATGGCGTGTCGGCGATCAGTTGCAGGGCTTCGAGGGGATCCACCGGAATCGTCGCCGCGGTGGCGAAATCGTTGGCCGTGCCCAATGGCATCGCGGCGAGCGCCGGCAGCGTCTTCGCGTCTTCCTCGCGTTCGGCCAGCGCGGTGGCGACTTCGCCGAGCGTGCCGTCGCCGCCGCCCGCGATCACGCAGCGCACGCCGTCGTCGATGGCTTCGGCGACGTAGCGTGCTGCATCGCCGTGTTCCCACGTCACGCGCACGTCGAGCGTCACGCCGCCGGCGCGCATGGATTCGACCGCGTCGCGCACGGCGTCGTCGCCTGCGGATTTTCCGTTGAGGATCAGGCGCCAGTGCGTCGCCATCGTCGTTTTCGCGTGGGGAGTTCGCGTGCAGGCTAAACACTGCGCCTGCGAGCTTTCGTGAACGGGTGCGGCCATGCGATGACGCGTGTCGCGTCACACGTCCGTCATCGAAGCCCCGGAGAATCAGAGTCCATTCTCAGGGACGACGGACGGAGGCGGGATTGCCTCCAAGTATTCCGGGCGACAGGCCAGCGATGGCCTGTCGTTTGTTTTTTCGACCCATCGTTTCGCGGCGGCGGCAGTCGCCCGGTGTGGCTTTCGCCGGGAAGACGGAAAACCAGATCAGCGCAGATCGGTATCGGCGATGACCACGCCGTCCTCGTCCGCGCACAGCCAGTCGCCGGGCCGGATGCGCACGCCGCCGAATTCCACTTCGACATCGCGCTCGCCCGCGCCGAGGCGGTCGGTCTTGCGCGGGCAGGTGCCCAGCGCCTTGACGCCCAGCGCGATGGTGGCGATCGCGTCGCTGTCGCGGATCGCGCCGAACACGATCACGCCAGCCCAGCCGTTTTCCGCGGCTTTGGCGGCGAGCAGGTCGCCGATCATCGCGCGGCGCATCGAGCCTTCGCCGTCGATCACCAGCACGCGGCCCTGCCCCGGCTCCTCCACCGCTTCGCGCACGCGCGAGTTGTCCTCGACCGCGCGCACCGTGCTGACCGTGCCGTTGAAGGCGATGCGACCGCCGAAATCCTGCAGCGGCAGCTCGATGACGCGCACCTGCGCGTCGTGGAGATCGCACAGGTCGCAGGTCTTCATCCGCGCACCTTCGCCACTGCGTCCTTCATGCGCTTGATGACATCCGCGTAGTCGCCTGCGTTGAAGATCGCCGAGCCCGCGACGAAGGTGTCCGCGCCGGCGGCGGCGATTTCGGCGATGTTGTCGGCCTTCACGCCACCGTCGATTTCGAGGCGGATCGACTTGCCGCTGGCGTCGATCATCTGGCGCACGCGGCGCAGCTTTTCGAGCGCGGAGGGAATGAAGCTCTGGCCGCCGAAGCCGGGATTGACCGACATCAGCAGCACCATGTCGAGTTCTTCGAGCACCCATTCGAGCACGTCGACGGGTGTGGCCGGATTGAGCACCAGCCCGGCCTGGCAACCGTGCGACTTGATCAGCTGGATCGTGCGGTGCACGTGCGCGCTGGCTTCGGGATGGAAGCTGATCAGCGTGGCGCCGGCCTTGGCGAAATCGGGAACGATGCGGTCCACCGGTTCCACCATCAGGTGCACGTCGATGGGTGCGGTGACGCCGTGCTTGCGCAGCGCCTCGCACACCATCGGGCCGATGGTGAGGTTGGGGACGTAGTGGTTGTCCATCACGTCGAAATGCACCCAGTCGGCGCCGGCCTTGAGCACGTTGTCGACTTCCTCGCCCAGTTTGGCGAAGTTGGCCGAGAGGATGGACGGGGCGATGACGGTGGATTGCATGGGGGGAGGCTCGGTTCGGAAGGAAGATCGGGCAGCGGCTCAGCGCCTGCGGCGCAGCGTCTTGATGCGGTCGTAGGCCTGGTTGATCTCGCGGGCGCGGATTTCGGCCTGCTCGCGCAGCTCCGAGGCCGCACCGGCGACGCGGTCGGGGTGGTACTGGGACATCAGGCGACGGTAGGCCTGGTCGATTTCGGCATCGGTCGCGTCCTCGGTCAGGCCCAGCGTGGCATACGGGTTGTCCCGGCGCAGCTTGAACCAGTCGGTGTCGAACGCGTGGCCGATCAGCAGCCCGATCAGGGCGCCGAACAGCGGGTTGGTGCGGAACAGCGCGGCGCCCGCGAAGAAGCCCAGAAGCTTGCCGTACCAGCGTTTCATCGTCCTCCGGCGCGGGCCTGCGGCCGCCTGTTTAGGTCGATGGACAGTGTACCTGCACGTCGTCGCCGGCCGGCGTACACTGGCCGGCCCTGTCGCGCACGCGCGCGAGGCAAGGCAAGCGTCGGGCGGGGGCTCCATCGCACCCATTGGGGATTCCTGCGTTGTCCACGACCCTGCTCCAGTCCGACCTTCCCGGCCTCACCCTGCGCCATCGCGGCAAGGTCCGCGACGTCTTCGACCTTCCCGCCGACCGCCTGCCCGCCGGCGCCGGCGACTGCCTGCTGATGGTCGCCACCGATCGCCTCTCGGCCTTCGACGTGGTGCTGCCCGACCCGATCCCGGGCAAGGGCGAGATGCTCTGCCAGATCAGCAATTTCTGGTTCGGGAAAACCGACCACATCATCCGCAACCACCTCACCGGCATCGATGTCGCGTCCGTGCTGCCCGAAGGCGTGGATGCCGCGCTGTACGGCAAGCGCGCGGTGGTGACGAAGAAGCTCAAGCCGGTGCCGGTGGAATGCATCGCGCGTGGCTATCTCATCGGCAGCGGCTGGAAGGATTACCAGCGCACCGGCCGCGTCAGCGGCATCGCCCTGCCCGACGGCCTGCGCCAGGCCGAGCAGCTGGCCGAACCGATTTTCACGCCTTCGACCAAGGCCGCCGTGGGCGACCACGACGAGAACATCGACTTCGACACCGCCGTGCGCACGGTCGGCGCGGACCTCGCCGAACAGGTGCGCGACGCGACGCTGCGCCTGTACAAGTTCGCCCGCGATTACGCCGCGCAGCGCGGCATCATCCTGGCCGACACGAAGTTCGAGTTCGGCCTGGATGCCGACGGTCGCCTGTACGTGATGGACGAGATGCTGACGCCGGATTCCTCGCGCTACTGGCCGGCCGACGAGTACGAGGTCGGTACCAGCCCGCCGAGCTACGACAAGCAGTTCGTGCGCGACTACCTGGAAACGCTCGACTGGGACAAGACGCCGCCGGGTCCGAACCTGCCGGCCGAGGTTATCGACCGCACCCGCGCGAAGTACGCGGAGGCGCTGATGAAGCTGGCGGGGATTTCGGTGGATTGAGGGTTGTGGGGGCGCACGCCATCTCCATGCGCGAGCTTCCGCCCGGCCTTCGCCGGGGCGGGTAACGGCATGACGGCGTAAACGGACATCCCGCAACGTCCTGCCCGCCCCCCACCACGTCGCCCCGATCCCGCTATCCTCCATACATCCGCGCATGGAGCGTGGACCGTCATGCGCCTTGGGAGGGGTCGACATGAACACCGCCGCCGAAACTTCGCAGCACGCCACGCAGCGCCCGATCGACCGCTGGTTCGCGCATTACTCCGCCGACCATCGCAACCAGACCAACCAGCGCATCCACGTGATCTGCGTGCCGGCGATCCTGTGGAGCGTCGTGGCGCTGCTGTGGTGCATCCCGACGCCGGCCTCGTGGATGAACACCGGGTTCTGGGCGGGGCTGGCGATGCTCGCCACCGTGCTGTTCTATTACCGCGCCTCGCGCATGCTCGGCCTGGGCATGCTGGCGATGTACGTGCTGATGGGCCTGCTGACGAAGTGGATCCACGACACCTACGGCACCTCCACGCTGTTGTGGCTGGCGATCGGCGTGTTCGTGGTCGCCTGGATCGGCCAGTTCATCGGCCACAGCGCGCGCTACGAGAACAAGCGCCCGAGCTTCCTCACCGACCTGACCTACCTGCTGATCGGTCCGGCGTGGGTGCTGTCGAAGCTGTATCGCAAGCTCGGCCTGAGCTACTGAGGCTTCATAGCCGATAGTGCTCCGGGCCGATCAGGTCCACGCCGCACTCCAGCCGTTCGATCCAGTCCAGGAAGCGCTCCATCGCCTCGCCGCGCATCGGCAGGCCGTGCTGCGGGACGATCATCGACGGCGCAAGTTCGCGCACCATCCGCGCCCACAATCGCGTGGCGCGGTTGGAGGCCATGTACCGGCGATGGAAACCTTCCATCCGCGACACGTGCATGTCGAAATCGTCGACGAACGCATACGGCGTGCGGCTGGGCACCATCGAGGCGCCCACGTCGCCCGAGAACAGGATCCGGCTCACCGGATCGTAGAAGCTGAAATTCCCCACCGAATGCATGAAGTGCGCCGGCAACGCGCGCACGGAGCTGTCGCCCATCGGCACGTGGCCGCCTTCGTCCGGCAACAGCAGGTAGCGGTCGCTGCCCGCATTGCGCAGATAGCCCGGCACGACGTGCGGCACGAAGCGGCCCCACAACTTCGAACAGACCACGGTGGTGTTGGTGTACAGCAGCCACTTGTCGACCGAACCGATGATGTCCGGATCCTGGTGCGAGCACAGCAGCCACGTCACGTCGGTGGGCGCGACGAACTCGCCGATCGCCAGGATCAGCGGGTTGTAGAGCAGCGCGCCGCCGGGATCGAGCAGCGCGCTCGCGTTGCCATGCTGGATCAGGAACTGGTTCGCCTGCACGCCGTCGTCCCCGCGCACGAGGTCGCTGAAGGCGATGCAGCGGTGGCCGGACTGCTCGAACAGGATCGTCGCCATCGCTTTGCCTCGTCTGCACAAGCGGGCGACTTTAGGAATGCAGCCACTGTGCGCGCTTGAGCCGGATCAAACGGCGCCACGATCCAAACGCGGAACGCAACCCGCCCGGTCAAGCCGCACTGGCTTCGTCCACGGCACTGGCCCGACAATGTCGCAACCGGACGCCCTCCACCCTCGCGTCCGTGGAGCGTCATGTCCCCGCGCGATCTGCTGCTGGTCCTCCTGGTCGTCGTGGCCTGGGCCGTCAACTTCCTCACCTCCGCGCTGGCGATGCGCGAGATCCCGCCGTTCCTGTTCACCGCGCTGCGTTTCGCGCTGCTCGCGCTGCCGCTGGTGTGGCTGGTGAAGCGACCCGCGCCCGGCCAGTGGCCGCGCCTGCTCGCGGTGTGCCTGTGCATCGGCGTGCTGCATTTCGGCCTGAGCTTCACCGCGCTGAAACTCGCAGGCGACCTGTCCTCGCCGGCCATCGTCATGCAGAGCTACGTGCCGATGACGACGTTGCTGGCGTGGTGGTGGCTGGGCGAACGCTTCGCGTGGCGCACGGGTCTGGCGATCGCGATCAGCTTCTCCGGCGTGCTGGTGCTGGGGCTGGATCCGACGGTGATGGACCACCCGATGTCGCTGGTGCTGATGCTGGTGTCGGCGGCGTTCCTCGCCATCGGCACGGTGCTGATGAAGGGCCTGCGCGGCATGGACGTCTACAGCCAGCAGGGCTGGACGGCGCTGTTCGCGGTGTTGCCGTTGCTGGCGATCAGCGCGGTGCTCGAACCGGGCGCGCTCGCCACCTTGCCGCAATGGAGCCCGGTCGCGTGGGTCGGCGCGCTGTACGCGGCGTTCGTGTCCTCGCTGCTCGGGCACGGGCTGTACTACGTGCTGGTGCAGCGCCATCCGGTCGCGCGCGTGATGCCGTGGCTGCTGCTGGTGCCGGTGCTCGCGATGGGGCTGGGCATCGCCTTCTGGGGCGACCGCCCCGGCCCGCGTTTGTTGATCGGCGGGGCGATGGTGCTCGGCGGCGTGCTGCTGATCGCGTTGCGCGCCCTGAGCCGGCAGCGTCCCGCGCCGGCCGCCGAGGAAATCTGACTCAGCCTTCGCTGCTGCGCGGCTGGAACATCTGCGCGCGTGGGTGGAATGCGCGCGGCGCGTAGCCGAAATCGCGCTGCGCGGGCCCGATGTCGAAGGTCAGATCGCTGCGCATGCGGCGCACCGCCGCTTCGCCCAGCCCCGTCGCGCGACCGGTCAGCTGCGCAAGGAACAGCGCCGCGTTGAACATCGGCGACGGCAGTTCGACCAGTTTCGGCGGCGGCTTCAGCGATGCGAGCACGCGCGCCACCATCTCGCGATAGCTCAGCGTTTCGCCGCCCGGCAATGCGTAGGTCTGCCCCTGCGTCGCGGGCGAGTTGACGCACGCGAAGGCAGCCGCGGCGAGATCATCGGCATGCACCGGCTGGCGCAGGCCGTTGGCATCGCGCGGCAACGGGAACCGCCCCCAGCGGCTGGCGAGCTGCGCGATGCGCGTCAGCGCGGTGAACAGGAACGGCGGGATCTCCCGCATCGCCAGCGCGGACGTCAGGAAATTGACGGCCCATGCCACGACGACGAGGAGGACCAGCATCAGATCGCGCGGGGACATGGCACTCCACGGACGCGAGGGTGGAAGGGCGTCCGGCCTCGTCATTGTCGTCGCTTCGCCGCGGGCGCGACAGTCGCGGCCGGAGGCATTTGATCCGGCTCAAGCGCGAAGCCGCCCGCGTTCCTAAAGTCGCCCGCTCGTGCAAAGGGGAGAAACCATGGCGACGATCCTGTTCGAGCAAGCCGATCACCGCTGCATCGCCTTCAGCGACCTGGTGCGCGGCGACGATGGCGTGCAGGCGAACCAGTTCCTGATCCAGCACGGCGGCAAGAGCGCATTGCTCGATCCCGGCGGCGCGCTGCTCTACAACCCGCTGATCCTGGCGATCGGCGAGTTCGTCGCGCCGACGGACGTGACGTGGCTGCTGTGTTCCCACCAGGACCCGGACATCATCGGTTCGGTCGACAAGTGGCTGCTGTACACCAACACCACCGTGGTGTGTTCGAAGCTGTGGGGCCGTTTCGTGCCGCATGTCGTGCCGGGGTATCTGCGCAACGCGGGCAGCGATCGCTACCTGCTGCTGCCCGACGAAGGCGGCCACGTGCCGTTGGGCGACAGCTTCGTTCGCGCGTTGCCGGCGCACTTCATGCATTCGGTGGGGAATTTCAGCTTCTACGATCCGATCAGCCGCATCCTGTTCTCCGGCGACGTCGGTGCGTCGATGGTGTCCGGCCGCACGCCGTACGCGTTCGTCGACGACTTCGACATGCACGTGCCGCGCATGGAAGGCTTCCACCGACGCTACATGGCGTCCAACCGCGCCACGCGATTGTGGGCGCGGATGGTGCGCGAGCTTTCGCCGTCGATGGTCGTCCCGCAACACGGACTGCCGATGCGCGGTGAAGCGCTGGAGCGCTTCCTCGACTGGATCGAACGGCTGGAGTGCGGCGTGGACCTGATCGGCCCGGAGCACTACCGGCTGTGAGGCCTCAGTAACGCAGGCCGATCTTGCGGTACAGCTTCGACAGCACCCAGGCGGGGCCGATCAGCAGGTACGTCAGATCGGTGAGGAAACTGGGGCGCTTGTTCTCGTAGCGCGCGCTGTGGCCGATGAACTGGCCGATCCAGGCGACGACGAACACGCCGATGGCCAGCCACAGCAGCGTGGACGTGCCGTAGGTGTCGTGGATCCACCGGGTCAGCAGCCCCATCAGCACGTACATCGCCAGCATGCCCAGGCCG
>Ga0102594_1001483_pt1 | contig 14468 bp, 13 predicted proteins | sample AraplaCol_mLB_r2_2_FD_76863 | JGI IMG/M metagenome (GOLD analysis project Ga0102594, IMG submission 76863) | Arabidopsis root microbial communities from North Carolina, USA - plate scrape MF_Col_mLB_r2 (SPADES assembly) (version 2) | ecosystem: Host-associated > Plants > Roots > Endosphere...
TCACGCCGCTGTCCCTGGGCGCGACGAAGTCGGCCAGGCAGCGGCTCGGGCGCATCACGCCGTCGATCTCGTGCTTCTCGGTCTGCTGGCGCATGCCGTACCAGGTGAGCGCCACCTCGCTGCGCGATTCGTCGGTGTAGAGCTCGATGTCGTCGTCGTTCACGGTGTTGGCGGGCCAGAAGCCCACCACGCCGCTCGCGCTGAGCCAGCGGCCTTCGATGAGGCGCTTGAGCATGCGCTGGCCGTCGGCATACACGCGCACGGCCTCGGTGCCGACGATCTCGTCCTTCAGGATGGCCGGGAACGGGCCCGCCAGGTCCCAGGTCTGGAAGAACGGGCCCCAGTCGATGTACTTCGCGAGTTCGGTGAGGTCGAAGTTCCTGAACACGCGCCGGCCGATGAACTTCGGCACCGGCGGCAGGTAGCTGGCGAAATCGACGGGCGTCTTGTTGGCGCGCGCCTTGGCCAGCGGCCACAGCGGCACCTGCTTCTTGTTGGCGTGCTGCTCGCGCACCTTGACGTAGTCGGCGTTGATCTCCTCGATGTACGCGGCCGCCTGGTCGCTCAGCAGGCTCTGCGCCACGCTCACGCTGCGCGAGGCGTCGGGCACGTAGACCACGGGGCCCTCGTAGTGCGGCGCGATCTTCACGGCCGTGTGCACACGGCTGGTGGTGGCGCCGCCGATCAAGAGGGGGATCTTGCGGATACGGAAGTGGTCGTCCTTCTGCATCTCGCCGGCCACGTACTGCATTTCTTCGAGGCTCGGCGTGATGAGGCCCGACAGGCCCACGATGTCCGCGCCCTCGACCTTCGCCTTCGCGAGGATCTCGTGGCACGGGACCATCACGCCCATGTTCACCACTTCGAAGTTGTTGCACTGGAGCACGACGGTGACGATGTTCTTGCCGATGTCGTGCACGTCGCCCTTCACGGTGGCGATGATGATCTTGCCCTTGGAGCGCACGTCGCGCCCGGCCGCCTCGTCCTGGCGCTTCTCTTCCTCGATGTAGGGAATGAGGTGCGCCACGGCCTGCTTCATCACGCGGGCCGACTTCACCACCTGCGGCAGGAACATCTTGCCCTGCCCGAACAGGTCGCCGACCACGTTCATGCCGTCCATCAGCGGACCTTCGATCACGTGCAGCGGACGGCCGCCCCTCGCGAGGATCGCGCGGTAGGCCTCTTCGGTGTCTTCGGTGATGAACTCGGTGATGCCGTGCACCAGAGCGTGCGACAGGCGCTGCGCCACCGGCACGGGCTGCTCGGGCGTGCCGCGCCATTCGAGCTTCTTGCTGTCGTCCTTGGCCGCGCCCTTGGCGCTCTCGGCGATCTCGACCAGGCGCTCGCCGGCGTCGGGGCGGCGGTTGAGCACCACGTCCTCCACGCGCTCGCGCAGATTCGGCTCGACTTCGTCGTACACGCCGACCATGCCGGCATTGACGATGCCCATGTCCATGCCCGCCTTGATCGCGTGGTACAGGAACACGGTGTGGATCGCCTCGCGCACCGGATCGTTGCCGCGGAAGCTGAAGCTCACGTTCGACACGCCGCCCGACACCTTCGCGCCCGGCAGGTTCTGCTTGATCCAGCGCGTGGCCTCGATGAAGTCGACCGCGTAGTTGTCATGCTCCTCGATGCCGGTGGCGATGGCAAAGATGTTCGGGTCGAAGATGATGTCCTCGGGCGGGAAGCCCACCTCGTCCACCAGGATGCGGTAGGCGCGCTCGCAGATCTCGATCTTGCGCGCGTAGGTGTCGGCCTGGCCCTTCTCGTCGAAGGCCATCACCACGGCGGCGGCGCCGTAGCGCTTCACCAGCTTGGCCTCGTGCTTGAACTTGTCGACGCCCTCCTTCATGGAGATCGAGTTGACGATGCCCTTGCCCTGGATGCAGCGCAGGCCCGCCTCGATGACCTCCCACTTCGAGCTGTCGACCATCACCGGCACGCGCGCGATGTCGGGCTCGCTGGCGATGAGGTTGAGAAAGCGCACCATCGCGGCCTTGCTGTCGAGCATGGCCTCGTCCATGTTCACGTCGATCACCTGCGCACCGTTCTCGACCTGCTGGCGTGCCACCGCCAGCGCTTCTTCGAACTGGCCGTTGAGGATCATGCGCGCGAAGGCCTTGGAGCCCGTGACGTTGGTGCGCTCGCCGATGTTGACGAACAGCGTGCCTTCGCCGATGGAGACCGGCTCCAGGCCTGAAAGCTTCATGGGAGGCGGCATTGGGGAAGACATGGTTGGACTCGGAGGCAAAAGCGGTTATTCGTGCGCGGGTTGGGGGAGTCTATCGCCCTCCCATACGCCGCAGGGGCTGCAGGAGTAAGTCCGAATCATGAAAGGGAAAGTCCGGATCGATCCGGCCCGGTCGGTTTCGCAGAATGAAAAGTGCACGCTCGTTCGTTTTTTGCGTGCCCCCACCCTACCAACCGACACAGGGAGTTCCGATGATTCGAATGAAGAGGAATGCGGCTTCGAGGACCGAGGCGACGGGCAGCAAACAGGGCGGCGCGGCCCGGCGGACGGCCGGCGCGCTGCTGGTGTGCGGCATGCTGGCGCTCGCGCCCCTGGCGCAGACGGCACAAGCGGCCAACACCAGCGCGCAGACGGCCTATCCGATCGTGCTGGTGCACGGCATGCTGGGTTTCGACACCATCGCCGGCATCGACTACTGGTACGGCATTCCGGGCGAACTGCGCGCGCAGGGCGCCAAGGTCTTCGTCGCCGAGGTGGCGGCCACCAACAGCAGCGAGGTGCGCGGCGAGCAGCTGCTCAAGCAGGTCAAGGACGTCCTGGCGCTGACCGGCGCGAGCAAGGTCAACCTGATCGGCCATTCGCACGGTGGCCCCACGGCGCGCTACGTCTCGGGCGTGGCGCCGCAGCTGGTGGCCTCCGTCACCACCGTGGGCAGCCCGCACAAGGGCAGCAAGGTGGCCGACGTGCTCGGCAACACGCTGCCGGACGGCAGCATCAGCCGCGCCGTGGTGGTGAGCGTGGTCAACGCGTTCTCCAGCCTCATCGGCATTCTCTCGGGCAACAACACACCGCAGAACGGGCTGGGTGCGCTGGATTCGCTCAACACCGCCGGCTCGGCGAAGTTCAACGCCAAGTTCCCCGACGGCGTGCCCACCACCGCCTGCGGCAACGGCACCGAGCTGGTCAACGGGGTGCGCTACTTCTCCTGGTCGGGCACCCAGCCGCTGACCAACGTGTTCGACGCCTCCGACTACGCGCTGTCGCTGACGAGCGTGGTGCACGGCGAGCCCAACGACGGGCTCGCATCGGCCTGCAGCTCGCACCTGGGCACCTACATCGGCAGCTACAGGCAGAACCACCTGGACGAGATCAACCAGATGCTCGGCCTGCGCGACCTTTTCTCGGTGAGCCCGGTGACGCTGTACGTGAACCAGGCGGCGAGACTGAAGCAACTCGGCCTCTGAGGAGACGATGCCCCGCAAGCTCATGCTGCCGCTCGCGGCGGCCGCGGCGGTGCTGGCCGCGGGCACCGCGTGGTGGCTGGCCGGCGGCGAGGAGGCTCCGGCTCCCGCGGTCGTATCGGCAGCCCTGCCGGCCACCTCGTCGGACCTTCCCGATGTCTCCAGATCCGCGCCAGACGCAAGCCCCCACGCCCCCGATCCGCTGCTGACGCCCGCCCTGCTGCGCATCTTCGAGCAGATGCTCGACGGCAGCCAGGCGCGCGACAAGGAAGGCCTGATGGCCGAGATGCGCGCCAGGATCGACAGGTACCTGCCGCCCGAATGGCGCATGCGCGCGCTCGGCCTGCTGGAGCGCTACATCGACTACCGCAACGCGCTGGAGGCGCTGCCGGCAGCCAACATCGGCGACCCGGCCGGGCTGCGCCGGATCCTCGATGCGCGCGCCGGCATCCGCTCGCGCTACTTCGCGCCCGAGGAAGTCGAGGGCCTGTTCGGCGCCGACGAGAAGTTCGACCGCTTCAGCGTCGAGAAGCTGGAGATCGAGCGCAACGCCAGCCTCACACCCGAGCAGAAACGCCAGGCGCTCGCGAAGACCGAGGAAACCTGGCTCACGCCCGAGCAGCGCGCCGACCGCACGGCCTCCGTTGCGCAACTGGCCGTAGGCGAGCAGACCGCCGCACTGGAAGCACGCGGCGCCAGTCCGCAGGAGCGTTTCGAGGAGCGCTCGAAGCAGTACGGCTACGAGGCGGCGCAGCGTCTCGCGACGCTCGACCGGCAGGAGCAGGACTGGCAGAGCCGCCTGTCGCGCTACGCCGCGGCCGACGAGGCCACGCGGGCACAGCTGCAGGCGGAACTCTTCACGCCGCAGGAGGCGCTGCGGCTGCAGGCCGCGCTCGAGATGCGGGTGGCCGAGCAAAAGAAAAAGGCGGCCACGCCGCCTTGATCCTCTCTTCCCGGGCGGCCCTCAGGCCGCCACCGGCACCTTCGCCGCGGCCGAGGCCGGCAGACCGAACACGCGATCGAAGGCCCAGTTGAAGACGAAGGTGTAGACCAGGAAGAACACCACCAGCCCCAGGTCCATCACCAGCGCCTGCCAGAGCGTGACGCCCAGGCCCCAGGCGAACATCGGCACCAGGAAGGCGATCAGGCCTCCCTCGAAGCCGATGGCGTGCGCGATGCGGCGGCGCAGGCTGCGTCCGCGCACGACCTGGCGCGACTCCCAGCGCTCGAAGAGCGAGTTGAAGACCAGGTTCCAGATCACCGCGATGACCGAGGCCGCCACCGCCATCGCGCCCGAATGGCCCAGGCCGGCATCCGTCATCAGAGCCAGGCCCGCGCTGGCGGCCACGATGGCGATGCCTTCGTAGAGGCTGATGTAGACGATGCGACGCTGAATCCCTTGCATGGCTTTCTCTCTGTGTTCGTTGATGCGATGACTGGACTTTATTTGTCCCGGGCTGATATAAAAAGTTAACTTGTTTCAGTTTTATTGAAAGATCGGCGCCATGGCCTTTTCCAGCGACAACGTCGAAGTCTTCCTGGCCGTGATTGACCACGGCTCCTTCTCTGCCGCCGCGCGGGCGCTGCGCCGGGTGCCGTCGGCGGTGAGCATGGCTGTCGCCAACCTCGAGGCCGAGCTCGACCTGCAGCTGTTCGACCGCAGCGGCCGCGAGCCCCAGCCCACGGCCGCAGCGCGCTCGCTGGAGCCGCAGGCGCGGCTGCTGGCGGCCCAGCTGAAGCAGCTTCAGGTTCAAGCGCTGGCGCTCACGCAGGGACTGGAAGACCGGCTCACGCTGGCCATCGCGCCCGAACTGCTGGCCGCACCGTGGACCGGCCCGCTGTCGGAACTGGCGCGGGAGCATCCGCTGCTGCAGGTGGAGGTGCTGGCCGCCCCACAGGCCGACGCGCTGGCGCTGCTGCACAGCGGGCGGGCGCAGTTGGCACTGGTCTTCGAGCGACCCAGCCTCGACGGGCGCGAAGGCTTCCAGGAAGTCGGCAGCGAGCTCATGGTGGCGGTGATGGCGCCCGACCATCCCGTGCTCGCCGCCAACGGCGGCCGGCTGCGCGAGGACCACCTGACCAACACCCGCCAGATCGTCGTGGCCGGGCGCGACCTCGCCACCAGCGACCCGCGCTTCGTGTTCGCGCGCCACGTCTGGCGCTCCGACAACGCGCTGGCCGCGCTGAGCCTGATCACCGCCGGGCTGGGCTGGGGCTGGCTGCCGCGCAACTTCGCGCGGCCCCATGTGGCGGCGGGCGCGCTGGTCGAGATTCCGTTCGAGAACCTCAGCAACGGGCTCGACCTGTGGGTGGACGTGGTGTGGTCACGTGAGCGCCCACTCGGCCTGGGAGCCCAGCATTTTGTGAATCTGATCGCCAAGGGACGGGCTGCGGCGGGCGAATGCAGTCCCAAAGTCAGCGGCGACACCATTGGCTCGCAAGACTAGACGACTGGTCTAATTGCCGCTAGAGTGCGGCCCATGAACGCCGCAGCCGCACCCATCACCGACGTCCGCCAGCACATCCTCGACGTGGCCCATCCGCTGCTGCTGCGAAAGGGCTTCACCGGCGTCGGGCTGGCCGAGGTGCTGGCGGCGGCGAAGGTGCCGAAAGGCTCGTTCTATCACTACTTCGGCTCCAAGGAAGTCTTCGGCGAGGCGGTTCTGGAGGCCTACTTCAGCGAGTACCTCGGGCGCACCGACGCCCTGCTGACCGAGGGGTCCGGCACCGCCGCCCAGCGCCTGATCGCCTACTTCGACGACTGGCTCGACTCCCAGACCGGCGAGGAGGCGCAGAGCCGCTGCCTCGTCGTCAAGCTTGGCGCCGAGGTCTGCGACCTGTCCGAGAGCATGCGCGCGGCGCTGGCGCGCGGCACCCGCGCCATCACCGACCGGCTCGCCGGCTGCATCGAAGCCGGCCAGGCCGACGGCTCGATCAAGGCGATGCCGCAAGGGCAGGACGCCCAGGGCGTCGCCGTCGCGCTCTACCAGCGCTGGCTCGGCGCCAGCCTGCTGGCCAAGATCACGCGCGACCGCTCGTCGCTGGACGCGGCGATGCGCGACACCCGGCAGCAGCTGGGCCTGTCTTCGGACCACTGAAGGAAATCACCCGGCGGGAGGCGAACGCGCTCCCGCTTTTTTTTGCCCACGCACTAGACGACTGGTCTATTAATCAAGGAGCCACGCCCCATGTCCCAGAACAGCAACGCCGTCGATACCGTCAACCGCCGCATCGTCCTCGCCGCCCGGCCGCGCGGCCTGCCGACGCCGGAGAACTTCCGGCTGGAGGAAGCCGCCGTCCCCGTGCCCGGCGAGGGCCAGGTGCTGCTGCGCACGCTGCACCTGTCGCTCGATCCGTACATGCGCCAGTTGATGGACGAGGTGCCGCCGCTCTATGCGCCCGCCTCGGTGCAAGTGGGCGAGCCGATGCCGGGCGGCACGGTCAACCGCGTCGTCGAGTCCCGGAATCCGCAGTTCCGCCCGGGCGATCTCGTGCTCGGCAACACCGGCTGGCAGGACTACGCGCTGTCCGACGGCCAGGACCTGATGCCGCTCGGCGACATGGCCCAGCCCTCGCTGGCACTCGGTGGGCTGGGCATGCCGGCCTTCACCGCCCACGTCGGCCTGCTCGACATCGGCCAGCCCAAGCCGGGCGAGACGGTGGTGGTGGCGGCCGCGACCGGCGCCGTCGGCTCGGTGGTCGGGCAGATCGCCAGGCTCAAGGGCGCGCGCGTGGTCGGCATCGCGGGCGGCGCGGACAAATGCCGCCACGCAGTCGAGGTGCTGGGCTTCGACGCCTGCATCGACCGCCACGACCCGGCGTTCGCATCGCGCCTCGCGGCCGCCTGCCCCGAGGGCATCGACGTCTACTTCGAGAACGTCGGAGGTGAGGTGTTCGACGCGGTGCTGCCGCTGCTCAACATCGGCGCGCGCGTGCCGGTGTGCGGGCACATCGCCGACTACAACAGCGAGACGCTGCCCACGGGCCCGAACCGGCTGCCGCTGCTGACGGCGGCGCTGCTGCAGAAGCGCATCCGCATGCAGGGCTTCGTCATCCTCGACCACTACGGCGAGCGCTTCGATGCGTTCCGGCGCGAGATGGACGAGTGGGTCGAGGCCGGCAAGATCACGCTGCGCGAGGACCGCATCGACGGCCTGGAGAACGCGCCGGATGCGTTCATCGGCCTGCTTCAGGGCCGCAACTTCGGCAAGCGCGTGGTGCGCGTCGCGGAAGACTGAGGCACCGGCCCTCAGTGCCGGTGCCCGCCGCCGTGACCTCCGCCATGGTCACCGCCACGGCCTCCCCCACGATGCCCACCGCCTCCTCCGGGATGCGGATGCGGCTTGCCCGGCGGCGGCCCTGGCCGGAACCCCGGCTGCGGCCGTGGCGGCCTGATTCCCGGGTCCACCGGCGGACGGATGCCCGGCGCGGGCGGTGGCCTGAAGCCCGGCGCGGGTGGCCGGAACCCCGGCCCCGGCTGCCACGGATGCGGTTGCCATCCGGGCCGTACCGGCGGCGGCGGACGCCAGCCCGCCACGGGCGGAGGCGGCCGGCCGCCCCACCAGCGCCGGTCGCCGTACCAGGGCCTGTCGCGGTAGTAGTCGGCCCAGTAGCTGCCGATGGCGAAGCCGATGATCGGCACGCCGATCAGCGCGCCGTACGTGGCCAGCGGCACGCGCTGCTCCTGGTAGGCGTAATCGAGGTTGCGCGCCCAGATCCAGCCGCGCCCGCCGTCGGGCAGCACCACGTCGCACCAGCCGTAGCCGCTGGTGCAGCCCACCACTTCGAGCGGCTGGCCTGGCCCGAGCCGCGCCACCAGCGGATAGTCGCCCGAAGGCCCCGCGCGCAGGTTGACCGCGCCGCGCGTGAAGGCCTGCTGCGCCTGCGCGGCGAGCGGCAGCACCAGGGCCAGCGCGCCGACGGCGGCCCAGCGCCAGGTGAGTGATGAGTTCATGGCAAGGCTCCTTGCGCCCCAGCGTAGGCCCGGGGGCTGGGGCCCGTCAATCGGCCGCGGACGCGACCGGAGCGCTCAAGCTGCCTCTTTGTAGAAGCCGGCGTTGTTGGTGCCCAGCACCCGGCCGGCCATCGGCGCGACGGCCTTGCCGATCGCCGCGATGTGGTCCGGCGTGGTGCCGCAGCAGCCGCCCACGATGTTCACCAGGCCCTCGGAGGCGAACTCGTGCAGCAGGCGCGAGGTGACCTCGGGCGTCTCGTCGAAGCCGGTGTCGCTCATCGGGTTGGGCAGGCCGGCGTTCGGGTAGCAGCTGATGAAGGTGTCGCCGGCCACGCGCGCCAGTTCCTGGATGTAGGGGCGCATCAGCGCCGCGCCCAGCGCGCAGTTCAGGCCGATGGCCAGCGGCTGCGAATGGCGCACGCTGTGCCAGAAGGCGGTGACGGTCTGGCCGCTGAGGATGCGGCCCGACGCGTCGGTCACCGTGCCGCTGATGATGAGCGGCAGGCGCTGCCCGCTGTTATGGAAATACTCGTCGACCGCGAACAGCGCGGCCTTGGCGTTGAGCGTGTCGAAGATGGTCTCGACCAGGATCACGTCGGCGCCGCCCTCGACCAGCGCCTCTGTCTGCTCGTAGTAGGCCGCGCGCAGTTCCTCGAAATTGACGTTGCGCGCGCCCGGGTCGTTCACGTCGGGGCTGATGCTTGCGGTCTTGGGCGTCGGGCCGAGGGCGCCGGCCACGAAGCGCGGCTTGTCGGGCGTGCTGAACTTGTCGCAGGCCGCGCGCGCGAGCTTGGCCGATTCGAGATTCATCTCGCGCGCCAGGTGCGCCATCTTGTAGTCCTCCTGCGCGATGGTGGTCGCGCCGAAGGTGTTGGTCTCGATGAGGTCGGCGCCCGCCGCGAGGTAGCCCTCGTGGATGTCGCGGATCACGTCGGGCCGCGTGAGCGAGAGCAGCTCGTTGTTGCCCTTCACGTCGCGCTCGAAGTCCTTGAAGCGCTCGCCGCGGTATTGCTCTTCCGTCAGCTTGAAGCGCTGGATCATCGTGCCCATGGCGCCGTCGAGGATGGCGATGCGCTTGGCGAGGATGCCGGGCAGGGCCTGGCCGCGGGTGTAGGTGACGGGCTTCATAGACCCCCGATTGTAGGAAGGGCCCCTGCCCCTGCCCGCGGTCAGCCCTTTGCGCGGCCTTCCACGAAGGCCAGCACCGCCTCGATCATCCGCCGCACGTGCGGCTGCACGCCCGCCGCCACCTCGGGCAGGTAGTCGAAGGGCAGCTTCTCCTGCATGTAGCTCGACTGCGTCATCTCCAGCTGCACCGCGTGCACGTTCTGCGCGGGGTTGCCGTAGTTGCGCGTGATGTAGCCGCCGGTGAAGCGGCCGTTGAGCACGCCGGTGTAGCCGGTGGCGCTTTCTGCGATGCCAAGCAGCGTCTGCGCGAGCGACGGGTCGCAGCTGATGCCCTTGCCGGTGCCCAGGTTCAGGTCGGGCAGCTTGCCGTCGAAGAAGCGCGGCAGCACCGAGCGGATCGAGTGCGCGTCCCACAGCGCGGCCACGCCGTGCTGCGCGCGGATGCGGGCGAGCTCCTCGGCGAGCTTGGCGTGGTAGGGCTGCCAGATGGCTTCGCGGCGCTCGGCGACTTCGGCATCGCCCGGCACGTCGGCGGCGTCGGCGTACAGCGGCGTGTCGTCGAAGGTGTCGACCGGGCACAGGCCCGTCACGCTCTGGCCGGGGTAGAGGCTCGCGCCGTCCGGCGGACGGTTCAGGTCGATCACGTAGCGCGAATGCGTCGCCACCAGCACCGAGGCGCCCAGCTCGTCGGCGAAGTCGTAGAGGCGCTCGAGGTGCCAGTCGGTGTCGGGCACCTGGCGCGCCTCGTCGGTGAGGCGCGCGGCCAGCGCGGGCGGCACGTGGGTGCCGACGTGCGGCATCGAGATCAGCAACGGGCGCGTGCCCTGGCGGAAGCGGAAAGGAGGTTCGGCGGTGGTGAAGGCCATGGTGGGGTCGATCAATCCTGTAGCAGTTGGGTGCGCGCGGCCACGAAGGCGGTGGCGGCTTCGTCGTGCAGCGCGTGGCGCCCGGCCGAGACGCGCGGCCGGCCCGCGACCCAGACGCCCTCGATGGCCGAGGTGCGATGGCTCGCGAAGACGTGGGCGGAAAGCATATCGGGCGCGGGCAGTCCCTGCAGCGCGATGTGCGAGGCATCGAGCACCGCGAAGTCGGCCTGCTGCCCCGCCGCGAGGCCGGCCGTGGCGCGGCCCGAGGCCCGCGCCCCGCCCTGCACCGCCTCCAGCGTCAGCGCGCTGGCCACATGCGGCTGCGCCGCGCTGGCGCCGACGTTGCGCTGGCGCCGGGCCAGGCGCTGGCTGTATTCGAGCATCAGCAGTTCCTCGGCCGCGTTCACGCTGGCGTGGCTGTCGGAGCCCACGCCCCAGGCGCCGCCGTGGCTGCGCCACTTGGCGAAGTCGAAGATGCCGTCGCCGAGGTTCGCCTCGGTGGTCGGGCACAGACCCGCCACCGCGCCGCTGCGGGCCGCGTATTCGTATTCGGCGTCGTTCATGTGCGTGGCGTGCACCAGGCACCAGCGCTCGTCCACCGGGGCGTGGTCGAGCAGCCATTCGACCGGGCGCAGGCCGCTCCAGGCGACGCAGTCGTCCACTTCCTTGGTCTGCTCGGCAATGTGGATGTGGATGGGTGTGGTGCGGTCGATGGCTTCGAGCCCCGCGATGGCATCGCGCAGGCCTTCCGGCGGAACGGCGCGCAACGAGTGCGGCGCCAGGCCCAGGCGCGCGCCCTGCGCATCGCACTGCGGCTTGAGCGTTTCGAGCAGGCGCAGCATCGATTCGGTGGAGCGCACGAAGCGGCGCTGTCCTTCGGTGGGCGGCTGCTCGCCGAAGCCGCCGGTCTGGTAGAGCACCGGCAGCAGCGTGAAGCCGATGCCCACCTTCTTCGCCGCGCGCAGCAGCGCGAGGCTCAGCGTGGCGTCGTCGGCATAGGGGCGGCCGTCCACGTCGTGGTGCACGTACTGGAACTCGCACACACCGGTGTAGCCCGCTTCGAGCATCTCGGCATAGAGCCAGGTCGCGATGGCTTCCATGTGCTGCGGGCCCAGGCGCGCGGCAAAGCGGTACATCAGCGTGCGCCAGCTCCAGAAGCTGTCGTGCTGCTCGGCGCGGTGCTCGGTGAGGCCCGCGAAGGCGCGCTGGAAGGCGTGCGAATGCAGGTTGGGCATGCCGGGGATCACGGGGCCGCGCGCGGCCTCGGTGCCGGCGGGGCGCTGCGCGCCGGCCTGCACCTGCGTGAGCCGGCCCGCGTCGTCCCACGCCAGCAGCACGTTGCGGGCCCAGCCTTCGGGCAGCAGCGCGTCGGCAGCGAAAAGGGTGTTTGTCGTCATGCGTTGGCTCCAATGGCGATGCGCCCTTGCCGCACCACCGTGCGCACGGGCTGCTGTCCGAACCAGTAGGCGAGCTCGGCCGCCTCGCGCACGTTCCACAGCACGAAGTTGGCGGGCATGCCGGGCGCTATGGCGCCGTGCGTGTCCTGCAGGCCCAGCGCGCGCGCGGCGTGCACGGTGACGCCGTCGAGCGCCTCGGGCACCGTGAGGCGGAACAGCGTGCAGGCCATGTTCACCATCAGCAGCAGGCTCAGCGCGGGCGAGGTGCCGGGGTTGTGGTCGGTCGACACCGCCATCGGCACGCCCGCGGCGCGCAGCGCGGCGATGGGCGGCAGGTGCGTGTCGCGCAGCGTGTAGTAGGCGCCCGGCAGCAGCACGGCCACGGTGCCGGATCTGCGCATCGCCGCGATGCCCTCGGCCGACAGGTGCTCGATGTGGTCGCACGAGAGCGCGCCGTAGCTCGCGGCTAATGCGGCGCCGCCCATGTCAGAGAGCTGCTCCGCATGCAGCTTCACCGGCAGGCCCAGCGCCTTCGCGGCCCTGAAGACCTGCTCGGTCTCGGCGAGCGAGAAGGCGATGCGCTCGCAGAACACGTCCACCGCGTCGACCAGGCCTTCGGCCGCGAGCGCGGGCAGCATCTCGCGGCAGACGAGATCGATGTACTCACCGCTGCGGCCCGCGTACTCGGGCGGCAGCGCATGCGCGCCGAGAAAAGTGGTGCGCACCGTCACGCCGTACGCCTCGCCCAGGCGCCGCGCCACGCGCAGCTGCTTGCGCTCGTGCTCCAGCGAGAGGCCGTAGCCCGACTTGATCTCGATGGCGCACACGCCGTCGGCCAGCAGTTGTTCGAGCCGCGCGGCGGCCTGCGCGAAGAGCGTGTCCTCGTCGGCCTCGCGCGTGGCGCGCACCGACGAGACGATGCCGCCGCCGGCCTTCGCCACTTCTTCGTACGTGGCGCCCGCCAGGCGCATCGCGAATTCGTTGGCGCGCTGGCCGCCGTAGACGAGGTGCGTGTGGCAATCGACCAGCCCCGGCGTGACGAGCGCGCCACCGCCGTCGTGCGGCGCGAGGGCGGCGAATTCAGCCGGCAGCGCGCTTCGGGCGCCGACCCAGCGGATCGCGCCCTGCTCCACCACGATGGCGCCTTCGACATTCGCATCGGCGGCGAAGCGGATGCCGCTCCAGAGGCCGTCGGCGGAGGGAAGTTCGTTGACGGATTTCATCGTCACTCCTGTTGTTGCGTCGGCAGGATGCGCACCGCGAGCAGCCGCGCGCCGGCACCCTCGGGCAGCGCCTGCCAGCCACGCGCGGCATCGGCCCACTGCAGGCCTTCGCCCTCGCCGCAGGCTTCGTCGTCCAGGCGCCAGGCACCGCGCAGCGCCAGCAGCACGCCATGCGGCGCGGGCTCGATGGCCGTGGCGCCGTCCAGCAAGCGGACTTCGGCGCGCCACTGGCCGCGCCGCGTCATCACGTTGAAGTCGTTCGAGGCGCCGCCGAGCAGCGTGCAGTCGATGGCCTCGTCGCCGCTGAAAGCGAATGGCTGCAGTGCGGTGTCGAGCCGGTGTTCGATGCGCCCTTCGTGCGTGAAGAGCCGCACGCCGTCGCCCTCGAGCAGCGTGATGCTGCGGTCCACGCCCGCGAATACCGAGAACGGCCCCGACGCCGCGATGGTGGCGATGCTCACGCGCCAGCCGAAGCTGTCGAGCCCCGCGCCCTGCGGCCAGCTGGCGATCTCCTGCGTGGTGCCGCCGCCGTTCTTCCACGGCGTGGCGGGCAGGGAGGTGCGCGAGAAGCGACGAAGCACGCCGGTCATCGCACCATCCCGCCCTGGCGCAGTCGCTGTTCGAAATGCCGCAGCACCAGCGTCATCGTGCCGGTGAGCACGAAGTACACGACCGCGATGGCCAGGTACACCTCCAGCGAGCGGTACGACACGCTGATGATCTTCTGCCCCTCGTGCATCACGTCGTGGATGGTCAGCAGCGACACCAGCGCCGAGTTCTTGATGAGCGCGATGAACTCGTTGCCCAGCGGCGGGATCATGCGCACCACCGCCTGCGGCAGCACGATGTGGCGCATCGCGAGGCCGGGCGTCATGCCCAGCGACTGCGCCGCCATGGTCTGGCCCTTGTCGATCGACTGGATCGCGCCGCGCACGATCTCCGACACGTAGGCGCCCGAATACACGCCGAGCCCCAGCACGCCGCACACGAAGGCCGGCAGCAGGATGCCGAAGTGCGGCAGGCCGAAGAACAGGATGAACAGCTGCACCAGCAGCGGTGTGCCACGGATGGCCGCCACGTAGGCCGTGCAGATGCCGTAGAGCCAGCGCCGCTTTGGGTTCAGCCGGCCGATGCCGACCAGCAGGCCCAGCACGCAGCCCAGCGCCAGCGCGCAGGCGGTGATTTCCACCGTGACCAGCGCGCCGCGCAGCAGGTCGTGCCAGCCTTCCCAGACGGGCGAGAAATCGAGATCCATGGCGGGCTTACTTGGCGGCCGTGCTGAACCACTTCTTGACGATCTGGTCGTAGGTGCCGTCCGCTTTCAGCTTCTCGATGGCACCGTTCACCGCCTTGGTCAGCTCGGGCGTGTCCTTGCGGATGGCCATGCCGTATTCCTCGGTGGTGATCTGCTCGGGCAGCACCTTCAGGCCGCCGCGCGTGCGCACGTACTGGTAGGCGGCGGGCT
>Ga0102594_1001496_pt1 | contig 14373 bp, 13 predicted proteins | sample AraplaCol_mLB_r2_2_FD_76863 | JGI IMG/M metagenome (GOLD analysis project Ga0102594, IMG submission 76863) | Arabidopsis root microbial communities from North Carolina, USA - plate scrape MF_Col_mLB_r2 (SPADES assembly) (version 2) | ecosystem: Host-associated > Plants > Roots > Endosphere...
GCAGCACCACGCCGCTGGTGAAGCCCGCACCCACCAGGTAGACGACCGCGTCGGCGATCTCTTCGACCGTGCCCAGGCGGCCGGTCGGCTGCAGCGTCTTCAGGAAACCGTGCGACTCGGGCGAGTGCATCGGGCTGTCGATGATGCCGGGCGCGACTGCGTTCACCCGCACGTTGTGCGGTGCCAGTTCGATGGCCAGCGCGCGCGTGGCGGCATTCAGGCCGCCCTTGAGCAGCACCGCCATGAAGGCCGGCACGTTGCTGCGCGGCTGAAGGGCCACCGATGCGGTGATGTTCACGATGGCGCCCGCGCCGCGGCCGACCATGTGGCGCGCAGCGGCTTGCGACGCGAAGATGGTGCCCTTCACGTTGGTGGCGATCTGCTGCTCGATTTCCTCCGGCGTGAACTCCACGAAGGGCTTCGGCAGGAAGATGCCCGCGTTGTTGACCAGGGCGTCGATGCCGCCGAAGCGAGACACCGCCTGGTCGATCACCGCCTGCGCGACGCGCGGGTCGGCAATGTCGCCGGCCACGCCGGCAAAGCGGTCGCCTGCGCCGAACTGGCTTGCGGCTTCCGTCAGGCGGGCGTCGCTGCGTGCGTTGCCGACCACGTTCCAGCCATCGGCCAGGAGGCGGCGGGTGATCGCCAGGCCGATGCCGCTGCTGGCGCCGGTGACGACGGCGGTCTTGCCGCCCTTGGAGTTCTGGTTGCTCATGGTGAATTTCCTTCCGGTTCGCGGGCCGCGAGATGCGGTTCCGTCGTGGAAGGAAGTGTGGATTCGACCGGCCCAAGAGTGAATAGACGCCATTCGGCGAACACTCTTCCGTATCACGGTCGAATCAGCCGCTTCTGGCGCGCGTCTTCTTCTGCGGCACCTGCTCTGCGCAGGCCTCGCTCCAGGCCGCGAAGCGGGCGCGCAGCTTGGGCAGCGCAAAGTCGACGAAGGCCCGCACCTTCGGCACCGACAGCCGCCCATGCGGCGACACCAGGTGCACCGGCAGCGGCGGCGCCTCGTCGCCGGCCAGCACGATGCGCAGCCGCCCGCTCGCCACCTCGTCGGCCACGTGGTACGAGAACGAACGCAGCACGCCGCGCCCCTCCACCGCCGAGGCCACCGCCGCGCGCAGGCTGTTCACCACGAAGCGCGGCGCGAACTGCACCGTGCGCGGCATGGTCGAGCCCGGCTGCGGCGGAAAGCTCCACGAGTCGATGCCGAAATGCGTCATGGCCACCACCTGGTGCTGCGCAATGTCGGCCGGCTGCGCAATGCGCGGATTGCGCGCCAGGTAGCGCGGCGACGCCGTGATCACGCGCCGCACCTCGCCCACGGGCAGCGCCACCAGCGTGGAGTCCGCCAGATGCGCGATGCGCAGCGCCACGTCGATGCCCTCGTCGATCAGGTTGGCTGGCCGGTCGAGCAGGTGCAGGCGCACCGACACCGTGGGGTGCGCGTTCATGAACTCGTCGAGGACGGGCCGCAGCAGCGCTTCGCCCACCGCCACGGCCGCGGTCACCGTGAGCCGGCCGCGCGGCGCCGAGCGTTCGCCGGCCGCGGCGATGTCGGCTTCTTCCAGGTCGGTGAGGATGCGGCGGCACGCCACCGCGTAACGCTCGCCGGTGTCGCTCAGGCGAATGGAGCGCGTCGTGCGGTGCAGCAGCTCGGCGCCCACATGGGTTTCGAGGAACGCGATGGCGCGGCTCACTGCGGCGGGCGACTTGCCCAGCTTGCGCCCCGCGCCGGCCAGGCTGCCCTCGTCCAGGGCGGCCACGAAAACCTTCATGGCGTCGATGCGGTCCACGATTCTTCCTTGCTGCGAAATACTGAATGCCCAAGCATAGGGATTCACTCGCCGGGCGGCAATCCATAGCATCGTTTCTTCGATTCGCTGGAGCGCCTTCCATGTCCACGACCACCTCACGCACCGCCGCCGGCAAGGCGGCTGCTTCCGCTGCCGATGCAGCCTCGCGCCGCTCCGCAACTCCCTGGCGGGCCATCTTCGCGGGCCTGTGCGCCACGCTCGTGGGCATCGGCCTGGCGCGCTTCGCCTACACGCCGCTGCTGCCGGCCATCATCGACGCGCACTGGTTCAGCGCCTCGGCGGCCACCTACCTCGGCGCGGCGAATCTCGTCGGCTACCTCGCGGGTGCGCTGCTGGGCGGCCCGATGTCGGCACGCTGGCCCGCGCCTGTGGTGCTGCGCGGGTTGATGCTGGCCACCGCCGTGTCGCTGCTCGCGTGCGCATGGCCGCTCGACTTCGCCTGGTTCTTCGGCTGGCGCGTGGTCTCCGGCGTGGCAGGCGGCTCGCTCATGGTGCTGGCCGCACCCACCGTGCTCGCGCATGTGCCGCAGCAGCAGCGCGGGCTGGCCAGCGGCATGATCTTCGCGGGCATCGGCCTGGGCATTGCTGCCTCGGGCACGCTGGTGCCCTTGCTGCTGCACCAGGGCCTGGGCGCGACCTGGGCCGGCCTGGCCGTGCTTTCGCTGGTGCTCACCGCGCTCGCGTGGCACGGCTGGCCCGACGCGGCCCCGGCGCATGCTGCCGCCGCCTCGCACGCTACTGCAGCAAGGCCGGCCGCGGCCCGGAGCGCTTTGCGCGCGCTGAACGTCTCTTACGCGCTGAATGCCGTGGGCCTCGTGCCGCACATGATCTTCCTGGTGGTGTTCGTGTCGCTCGGCCTCGGGCAGGGGCTGGCCGTGGGCGCGCAGTACTGGGTGGTGTTCGGCCTGGGCGCCATCGCCGGCCCGGTGCTCGCCGGCTACATGGCCGACCGCCTGGGCTTCGGCGCCGCGCTGCGCATCGCCTTCGGCCTGCAGGCCGCCGCGCTCGCGCTGCCGGCGCTCGGGCTGGTGGGGCATGGCGGGCTCATCGTGTCGAGTGCCGTCGTCGGCGCGTTCACGCCGGGCATCGTGCCGCTCGTGCTGGGCCGCGTGCAGGAGCTGCTGGCACACCACCCGTCGATGCAGAAGGCCGCCTGGAGCCGCGCGACCACCGCCTTTGCTGTGTTCCAGGCCGGCGCCGCCTATGGCATGTCGTGGCTGCTGGCGTATTCGGGTGGGCACTACGCATTTCTCTTTGCGGTGGGCGGCGGCGCGCTGGTGCTGGCACTGCTGGCCGACCTTGTTGCCGGCACGCTGCACCCCACCCCTTGAGCGAAGGTGCCGCACTACACTGCGGCCATGCAAGGAACGACGTTCGATCAGCCCGGCCTGCAGCCGGTGGTGGAACTCCGCACGGAGGGCGCCACTTACGCCTACTCCGTTCGCGCGCCAAGCTCCAAGGGCGTGATTCCCCCCAGTTCCTACAGCAACAGCGGTTTTGCCACACTGGCCGATTGCCTGCGCGATGTGGCGCGCGCCCTGGGCGGCAACTTCAAGCGCATCTACGTTCGGCTGGACGAGCACTGCGTCGGCGAGCGCAACATCTCCGAGCTGGTCGAGGCGACGGAGAAGGTTTCCGCCGAACTCAAGGCCGACTATCGCGCGGCCAGCGCCGCGGCGCAGGCCACGGCCTTCGTGCTCGAAACCGAGCGGTTCAGCGGGCGCTAGTTCCGGCGGGCTCGCGCGGCCCCCGAAGGAAATGTCCTACTCCCGCATTGCGCCTCTGGCGGCATCCACGTGCCGCGAGGAGCAGACAACAGCCTCATGGCTACGTATGAATCCGTGCTGCAGGAAACCGGCCGCTTCGATGTGGTCGACGCACGCGAGCGGGCCCACACCGTCATCGAAAGCACCGAGTGCCTGTACCGGGTGAGCATCTCCAAGCGTTACCCGCCCATCAGGGGCGCGGTGAGCTACAGGCTGCAGGACGGCACGCCAGTGCGACGGTCGCACCGAGGCTTCTTCGACACGCTGGACGGGCTGAAGCGGTTCTTCCTGGTGCACGCGGTCGAGTCGCACGAGTCGGCATGCTGACCCACGCCGGTGGCAGCTTCAGCTGCTATGACGGCCGCGTGCCGGCCATGGCCGCGGCGGTGTCGTAGAACTCCATGAAGTCCACGATCTTGCCGTCGCGCATGCGGATCACGTTCACCAGCGGTGTGTTCACCTCATTGCCGGTTGCACGGTGTCGCCACGAGACGTTGCCCACCGCCACCACGCGGTCGCCCTGGGCAATGAATTCCTCCATCGTGTAGCCGAGCATGGCCCATTGGGTGCCGAGCTCTTCGAAGTAGCGTTTCACTTCGGCCTTGGAGCTGCAGCCTTGCGTGAAGTTGTCGCCGGCGGCCGCCGCGCCCAGCGTCCGCCATCGCACCTCGTCTGCGACGAGGTTCATCCAGTTGTCGACGCTCGCGCCGCGCGTTGTGTCCCACTCGGCGAAACCATTGCGCAGCGTGGTCACGTTTGCCTCTTCTTCAGCAGTCATGCATGCCTCCAGCGGTTGCCCACGAAAAAGACGGGCCCGCAGGCCCGCCCGGAAACCGGTGACTGGCGCATGGTGCGCCGTTTCGGGCGCGTTCGCAATGCGCTGGACGGCTGTCAGTCAGGCGGCCGGTGCGGCCCGCTTCGCCAGCCGCGCATGCTGCGCGACAACGGACACGCGCCGGGCGATTCGTGGTCTGCTGGAGCGTGTTCACACTGTTCATGGCGAAGGCCCGAGCCTGATGACCGGGCCCCGCCATGCGAGGCTACCAGTGCCTGCAATGCCCCGGTCATCTCGTTGCTTGTGCCGCTTCCTTCACTTCGCGCAACGAACCGGTCATGCACACGAACTCGAGCGCGGCCGTGGTGTAGTACGAGAACGAATGGCCCACTTCGAAGTCGTCCACGTGCACCACCGTTCCCTTGTCGGCCTCCTGCCACGAAAGCGCGTAGAGCCCGGGGCCCAGCGCCTCGGCCCGGTAGCGCACATCGGCGGTCGCGCCCTTGAACGGGCCGGCCGTCACCTCGTAGCGCATCGTCAGGCCGTCGGCGGCGTAGATGTTCAGTGCCGTCATCTTGTCGCCGTAGTGCACTTCGAACGTGCGCCCCGCGAACGGCAATGGCGCAGCCACGTGGTTGCCCATGGCGGCTTCCTCAGTCCCACGCCGGCGACAGCCCTGCCGGATCGGTCAGCCGTTCGTTGCGCTCCAGCGCGGCGATCTGCGCAATGTCTGCGTCCGTCAGCTTCAGTTGTTGCGCCTTCAGGTTGCCTTCGAGGTTCGCGCGCTTGGTGGACGACGGAATCACTGCGTAGCCCAGCTGCATCGCCCACGCCAGCACCACCTGCGCAGTGGTCGCGCCGTGCGCGGCGGCAATCGCCTGGATGACCGGGTCGTTCAGCACCTTGCCGTAGGCCAGCGTCATGTACGACGTGATGCGGATGCCCTGGCTCTTCGCGAATTCCGCCACCTTGCGGTTCTGCAGGTAGGGGTGCAGCTCGATCTGGTTGGTCGCGATGTTGGGCGCGCCCACGGCCGCGATGGCGTCCTTCATCAGTGCGATGTTGAAGTTCGACACGCCGATGTGCTTCGTCAGCCCCTGCGCCCGCGCCTCGGCCAGCGCGCCCATGAACTCCGCCACCGGCACCGCGTTGCCGGGCGAGGGCCAGTGGATCAGCGTCAGGTCCACCTGTTCGGTGCGCAGCTTGGCCAGGCTGTCCTTCAGGCTCGGCACCAGCTTGGCGGCCGCGTAGTTGTCGGTCCAGATCTTGGTGGTGATGAACAGGTCCTTGCGGGCCACGCCGCTTTCCGCGATGGCCTGGCCCACCTCGGCCTCGTTGCCGTAGATCTGCGCCGTGTCGATGGCGCGGTAGCCCAGGTCGAGGCCGTTCTTCACCGAGTCGATCACCACCTGGCCCTTCAGGCGGAAGGTGCCGAGGCCGAAGGCGGGGATGGGGTTGCTTGTGTTCGTGTTCATGGTTTGTCCTGGCATGTTCAAAGAAGAGGAAAGAAAGGAAGGAAGGAAGGAAGAAAGAAGGAAGCTCAGTGCCCGACAGGCACCGGCCTCGAGGCGCGAACCGGAATGCCCGCGCGGCGGTCGAGCGTTCCGCTCCACTGCGTGAGGGCCAGCGACACCGCCACCACCAGCGCGCCGATCCAGGGCGTGTGCATCAGGCCCAGGTGCGTCACGATCAGGCCGCCGGCCCAGGCCGCGCCGGCAATGCCCAGGTTGAAGGCCGCGATGTTCAGGCCCGAGGCCACGTCCACCGCCTGCGGCGTGAAGCGTTCGGCCTGCTTCACCACGTACACCTGCAGGCCCGGCACGTTGCCGAAGGCCACCGCGCCCCACATCAGCACCGCCAGCAGCGCCAGCCACTTGTGCGGCGCCGCGAAGTTGAACACCAGCAGCACCGCCGCCAGCAGCGCAAAGATGATCTTCAGCGCCGGAATGGGGCCCAGCCGGTCGGCCAGCTTGCCGCCCCAGATATTGCCCACCGCCACTGACACACCGTACACCAGCATCACCCAGCCCACAGCGCCCGCGCTGAAGCCCGACACCTCGGTAAGGATCGGCGCCAGGAACGTGAACGGAATGAACGAGCCGCCGTAGCCGATGGCCGTCTTAGCGTGCACCAGCAGCAGGCGCGGCTCGGCCAGCACCTTGGCCTGCTGCGCCAGCGAGGCCGGCGGCGTGTGGCGGATGTTGGAGGGCACAAAGATCCAGCTGCCGATGAACGCGACAACGCCCAGGGCAGACATCGCCAGGAAGGTCTCGCGCCAGCCGAAGTGCTGCCCGATGAACGTGCCCAGCGGCACGCCCGTGACCAGCGCCACCGTGAGGCCCGTGAAAATGATCGCGATGGCGCTCGCCGCCTTTTCCTTGGGCACCAGGCCCGTGGCGATGGTCGAGCCGATCGAGAAGAACACCCCGTGCGCCAGCCCGGTGAGGATGCGCGCGGCCACCAGCGATTCGTAGCTCGGCGCCTTCCACGCCAGCAGATTGCCGAGCGTGAAGAGGGCCATCAGCCCGAGCAGCAGCGCCTTGCGCGGCAGCTTGCCCGTGAGGGCGGTGAGCACCGGCGCGCCGATGGCGACGCCCAGCGCGTAGAGGCTGACGAGAAGGCCCGCCGAGGGCAGGCCGATGCCCAGGTCGGTGGCGACCGTGGGGATGAGGCCAACGATGACGAACTCGGTCGTCCCGATGGCGAAGGCGCTGAGGGTCAGCGCGAGCAAGGCGATTGGCATGAGGCACTCCTGAATGGGTTAGGAGGAGTGTCTAGCGGATACCTTTGCGGATAAATGGGGGGTGGGGCAGAAGATAGTTGCGCCTAAGTCAACGATCAATGCGCACTTCTTTCGCGTTCCGTGAAACGGATGAGTCTGGATAGATGAAAGCTGGCGAGCTTTATGTCTTCTGCGGAAAGGCGCACCGGTTCGTGCTGCAAGAAGGAGAGAAGTGCCTTAGGTTCCAAGACCCACTGATCGTGAAAGCCGCGGGAGTTCTCCACGAACCATCCAGGAAAAACGATGACGGGACGAGTCTCGAACTTACGGCCAGTGCTTTCCTGAAGCAACTGTTTGAGCCAGCTTGCTTGGGCTCGCGCCTGAACAATGGGGTCGCGATCTGGTGAAAATGATCCAATTTTGAGCATCTCTCCGTCGAAGACGATCTGAGCATTTCCAGAAACTGGCTTATTCCAAGTTTTGGTTTCGACGGTAAAAACTCCAGATGGCCCAATTAATACGTGATCAACATTGAAACCGTCACCGACCACGTCGTGAAAAACTTGAAAACCGTGTTGACGAAGACGCTCCAAAAATTGCCCGACGACCCTTTCGCCTTCCATTGCTAGGCGCAGGTTTCGTAGTTTCGGTATGCTCCGCCAAATTCGAAATGCGGCGTACGCGATCCCTAATACTGCGGCAATACAATAAATAATTGGACTCGGCTTCGTATTGAAATAAAAGTGAAGCCATTCGAGTCCCGCAATGAGAAAGAGAAAAAGTGCCAGCATCAATGGTTGCCCCCACCGCATTCTCGAGCAACTCGTCTCGTTCTTCGATAACCGATTGCCCAGGAGCTCGCAGTGGTTTGTCTTTGAGCGGCGATCTGGTTTTGAACGTCATCTCAGATGTAGGTTTTTGCTGCCGAAGTCAATTAAATCAGTTTTTTACAGGTTAAATCTCAATGAAGATGGCGTCGAAATTTAAAGATGGTAAAAATCGACGAGCATCAATAATTTGGATGCAGGATTTCAAATTAGTTAAACCATGTGCCAGTAGAGGCGTACTTGAACATTCGCTCATATGAAGTTCTTAGCCTCTCGTGCGTCGGATTCTTGTGCGCACGATTTTCCAAGATGAGCGCATATCTCCTTGCCATCGATCTGGCTTCAGCTTCAGAAACATGCTTTCGTATGGCGGCGGTGTGACCTTCGGCAAGCGTCACAATAGGGTACGTGTCATCGCTATCAATAATGTCATCTAGTTTTTCTAGTATTTGTTTTGCCTCATCTGCAAGCCCTAAGGCCAAGCTTGACGAATCAGAGTTCGCTGCCTGAAGAAATAACTGCTGAGCTAAGGCATGAAGCGTGTGAGGCATCGCATAAGCTGAGCAAGCGATTCTAAGTTTCTCAAGTGCTGCAGAATGATCTTCAAAATCACGCAGAGCTAGACCATATTGCAGCCAAAACAAACCATCGCTCTCAAATTTTTTCTCAAGGTCTTTGTAGACCTGAATTATTCGATTTTCATTTCCTTTTAGCAAATCGAATAAAAAGCTATGATTTATTAGGCTCTTGTACAACGTTGCTTCATCGCGCGCCACGTTTTGTATAACTGGTGCTTTGTAATCCGAAAAAGCACGAAGCAGACCATTTACAGCGGTGACGGCGATCGATGGATCAATAACTCGCTCAATTAGGTATTTTGCATACACAGGATGTCGTGCATACGCCTTGTCGCCATTTTTATGAATTATCCCGGCAAGGTCATCTGCAAAGACCGACGAGCGCCGAAGAATGGACATTTTATCTAGCGCACGATCAACCAATGACACGTGAGCTTCACATCGACGGTCGGTAATGATCGCAACCGTTACCAAAAATAGTCGCTCTTCAGGCGCCGTAATATTGGCATATTCTTCCTCGATAATTTTCTCAAAACCCCTGCCAAGAGTGGCTTCCATCAGGGCAATAAGTAATTGTTTTTTTGAGCGATCTACCAACTCTTTGACGCGCTCCTTTTCTTTCAGTTTTCCAAGTCTCGTCCAGGACCCAAATTGCTGCAGCTGAATAAGAATTTTCTTTGCGTCTTGGTCGGTGAAATCTCTCACAAACAGCGTTGGCTGGCTGAACTCCCGTAAAACATGGCGTCCCCGACGGTTCCAGCTGCTCTCTCTTTCTGCTCCAAGAAGAAGGATTTTTTTGAGTTTTTCTGATTTAAGGGCATGTGCAACATGTTCTGTGGAGAACTCTATATTGTCGAATGCTACAAGAATTTTTTCTGTGGTGGATGTCTGTTCAATAGCCAGAAGAGTATCAAGCAGGCTTTGAGGTTGCGAATGTAAAAAATATACACTCCAATCTGCCTCATTGCTGAGATGCCAACAGACCTGCATCAGTAAAGTTGTCTTGCCTGATCCTGCCGGACCAATTACAGGTAGTAAGCGTTTAAGATCTGTTGGGCTGATCGTATGCACGCGCGATATCGCGGCGCTCATTACTTCCAAGTCGGCCGGAATTTTTTCCGAAATATCTCTCCAGGTTGGCTTGAATCCTTTGTAAAAATCGCGAATAGCACTTCCGCTGTCTCGCGCTTCTAATGAAAGCGATGCGCGTTTTATCGCGGTGACGTGTTCAAATAATTGGGCAAAACTTCGACCCTGCCCACTGGTAAGTAATGTTGTTAATTGAGGTATGTTAATTTTTGCAATCGAGTCTGGGTCATTGGGCGTGGGGATTTTTTCCTTGAGCCAGGCGACAAAATCCTGTAAAGTACCTGGTATAAATTTTATCTTGTAAGCTTCCAGCGCAGCTATTTGTATGGGCGTGGCAGAGCGGGCAATTACGTAGCTAATTCCTTGGGCTTCCGGATTTAAAAGTTGATACCGCTCGATGTGATATTTAAGCAGCGGCTCATTGAGTTGCGTTCCGATGAAAAGCATTGGAGATCGAAAAAAATCAGAAGCGCACTGTGAGTACCAAGGTAAATGACTTGCTGTCGCTTTTGCATATTCCGATGAAGAGAAAATTATTCCCTCGTGTAAACGATCTGCCGTGCCATTAAGTTTTATGTATTCCAAATTTCTAAAAAATGGATCTTTTTCGACTACAGGATCTTTCGCAGAGCATTTGTTTATGTTTTGAGGGCTATTTTCCCAAGCGCACGATCAAGACCATCATCGATGTTGAGCGTATAAATGCGTCGCCAAACATATCTAGCGATTGCGTCATACTCTGCGGAAGGGATAACATGCTTGAAATTTTTTTCAAGAAGATCGTCTAACCTCTTTCCAAGCACGCCTCTTGCTGCTTGATATACCGCATCCAAAGGCTCGCCGGCGTATGGAAGGTTTGCAGCAAAAGCTAATTGCTGCGCCAAATCTCCCGACATCGGAATGGCAGCCCTTTGCTGGGTTAGGCATCCAAAAGAGGCTCCGGCACCTAGAAAGAGAATTAGTTGTCCATTTTTAATTTGGTCAATTAAACTGTTTTCCATTTTTCCTCGATCCATCTGAATTTTTGAGAATTAAATAATCTTCAATCCAATTCCGCCAGGACGATCCAAATTTTCTGCTTCTCAGTAAAAACCATGTGCGGGTGAAGTGCTCCGCATCGGAACTGATGCCAGTGTCGTTGTTCCAAGTGCGGGTAGTTCGATAGTGAGGCCGTCAGTCGATTACGCGCTTGCGGGTTTCACACTATTTTGGTCGCAAACCTTATATCGCTGTCTATCCACGCGCCGCTGTTTGTTTAGGGTCTGCGGCTTGGTCTTCGCGTGGCAGATGGATGGATATACTGCGCCCGTCGCGTCCGATGTCGCGGCCGGGTTTGGAAGCCTGATGAACCTCTGCGCAACTTGGAGTCCATCTCATGGCTGAATCCGCTCGCGCTTCCGCGCAATTCGACAATCTTCTTGCTTCCCCTGAGCCATCGTTTACTGACCTTGGCACCCTCGCAATCCAAACCTGCGACGACGCCGAAAACCTCAACGAAGTGCTGCGCGCCTACACCGCGTTCGAAAAGCTCATCGAAACCGGCGCCCCGAACGACAGCGAGGCGCTCGCCCCCACCCGCAGCGAACTGAGCGCCTTGCTCGGCCTGCTCAACGAAGCGCTCGTGGCGCGCATCGACGCCGTCAACGCAGCCGCTGGCGACATGCGCCGGGCGCTGATGGCGCTGCAAGTCAGCGGCAGCAGCAGCCTGCCCTCGGCGACGTAGCGGCGGCCGGGCACCGGCGAGACAGCAACGCGCTCTCGCAGCCCGGCCGCTCGCATCAAACAAACAAGCAATCAAGCAAGCAAGTAAGTGAGCAGGTAGGCAGCGCGCCCCGCCAACGGGCGCGCGCCGACCGGCTGCCCTGCGCATCCCGTGGGCGCCCGTCAGTCGCTATTGCTGCAGGGAGCTTTGAGCCCCGCTCGTCCACACGCACGCGCCCATCCACACCCGCTCGCATCCACCCATCTACCTGTTCTCGGGTATGGGCTTCGCACGCCCGCCGACCTACCATCGCCGCCGACAAAATCTGACAAATAGGTTGCAAAAATGGAACGGCAGCATTCGGTGCTTCGGCATGGCCCGGGGAAGCGTTTTCTTCTTCTCTGCATCGGTGCCGCGCTGTCGGCCCTCGTCCTCGCGGGGTGCGGTGGTGGAGGAGGTGGTGGCGGCGGCAGCGCGGGCTTCGGCGGCTTCTTGCCGATCGTGCCTCCGGCAGAGCCCCCGGCATCACCCCCGCCTTCGCCTCCCAGCGTCAGCAGCTTCGCCATCGGCGGCACGGCCAGCGGCCTTGCGGGCACGGTGGTGCTGCGCAACAACGGCGCGGACGAACTCACGCTCACGGCCGATGGCGCGTTTGTCTTCGCCACCCGCGTGGTCGCGGGCAATCCGTATGCCGTCACCGTGGCGCAGCAACCCGTGGGCCAGACCTGCGCGGTGAGCGCGGGCCAAGGCACGGTGAACGCGAGCACGGGCGACGTGAGCGACGTGCGCGTGGTCTGCGCCGCGCGCACCTACGCCATCGGCGGCACGGTGAGCGGCCTGGCCGCCTCGGGCACGCTGGTGCTGCGCAACAATAACAATGCCGCCGACGAACTGAGCGTGTCGGCCAACGGCAGCTTCAGCTTTGCAGAGGCGCTGCCGCACGGCGCGGCCTTCGACGTGACGGTGCGCACCCAGCCGGCCGGCCAGCTGTGCACGCTCGCCAACGCGAGCGGCATCGCCACCGCGCCGGTCACGGCCATCGTCGCGACCTGCGTGGCCGATCCGGCGAGCCTGCCGCCGTCGGTGCCCGCGGTGCCTTCGGTGGGCTATGCGCCCAAGGCGTTTCTTTTCAACTGGACGGCCGAGGCGCGCGCCACGTACTACCGGCTCGGCGAAGACCCGGCGAACAGCGGCACCTTCAGCGTGCTGGCCGACAACCTCACCGGCACCACCTACGCGCTGCAGAACCTGGTGCTGACCGCGCCGCCCGCCGCCTACCGCTACGCGCTGCAGGCCTGCAACGCCAACGGCTGCAGCCCGTGGTCGGGGCCGGTGCTGCCCAACGCGACGCAGGCCATCGGCTACTTCAAGCGGCCGGCGGACCTCGTGGGCAGCTCCAGCCTGGGCCAGGGCCGCAACGCCGTCGCGCTCACGCCCGACGGGCTGGTGATGGCCGTGGCCGACAGGCTGGCGAACGCGGTCCACCTCTACGACAACGACGCGGGCAACTGGCGCTGGACGCAGACGCTGGTGTGGCCCGACGCCGCGCCGGGCAGCATCAGCCTGTCGGGCGAGGGCACCCTGCTTGCAGGGCGCAATGAGAGCGGCGCCATTCCGGGTGGCCAGGTCGAGGTGTACCTGCGCGGGCCGCAGGGGTGGACGCACAGCGAGACGTGGACGTCACCGTCGCCTCGCAGCATCGGCGATTTCGGCTCGGCGGTGAGCGTGTCGCGCGACGGCTCGGCGGCCGTGGTGTCGGAGTACGGCATCACGGGGCCGGGCAATTTCTACGTGTACCGCAGGACCGCGGGCCACTGGGCGCTGGAGCAGCGCATCGACGCGCCGAGCGGCCAGGGCGGATCGCTCTTCGGCGTGTCGGCCACGATCTCCCTGGACGGCGGCACGATCGCGGTCGGCTCGCAGTACGAAAACGTGGGCGGCCTCGCCAAGGCCGGCGCGGCGTACGTGTACAGGCAGGCCGTCGGCCCCGGCACATGGAGCCTGGTCACGCGCCTGGCGCCGCCCGCGTCGGCGGCCGGCGCGTGGTTCGGCGCCTCCGTCGCCATGTCGGGCAACGGCGAGGTGGTGACCGTGGGCGCAGCCCGCGACGAAGACGCCGGCTACTCGGCGGCCGGCGCGCTGTACGTGTACCGCCGGGTCGGCGCGGGCTACCAGCTGGAGCAGCGCATCTCCGCGCCCGTTGCGCAGCAGGAGGCCCGCTTCGGCGCCAACGGCACGGCGGTTTCGGACGACGGCTCGCTGATCGCCGTGGGGAGCTTCGTCGACGGCGCGGCATCCGCCGGCGTGAACGGCAGCATGGCGCCGGCAGGCGCCCAGTCGGGAGCGGTCATGCTCTTCGAGAAGCGCTCACCGGCTTGGCAGCTGAAGACCTTCGTGAAGGCCCCCAACCCGGGCAGCGGCGATGCCTTCGGCTACGGACTGGCGCTGTCGGCGGACGGCACGACGCTGGCGGTCTCGGCGATCTGGGAGGCAAGCAGCGCGACGGGCATCGGGGGCGACCAGTCGGACAATGCCGCGCCGAACTCGGGGGCCGTCTACCTGTATTGAAGGCGCGGGCGGCCTGGCGCGCTGGCGCAGAAAAAAATCCGCATCGGGTGCATCCGAACGCGCCCCTGGCGTGTAGACCCCTCAGCAGCGAGGAGCTGCTGACCTTCTACAACCCCAGGAGAACTTCCATGCACACCTCCCGTACCGCCCGTTCTGTCGCCGTGCTCGGCGCTGTTTCCGCCGCCGCCTTGCTGACGGCCTGTGGCTCGATGTCGTCGGGCTCGATGGCTCCCGCCTTCAACCAGTCGAGCCTGCCGCCCACCATCCAGGTGCCGGCCGGCAACAAGGTCGCCATGGAAACCGTGGGCAAGGGCGACATCACTTATGAATGCCGCGACAAGGCCAACGCCCCCGGCCAAACGGAGTGGGTGTTCGTCGGCCCCGACGCGAAGCTGTGGGACCGCAGCGGCAAGCAGGTCGGCAAGTACTACGGCCCGCCCGCCACCTGGGAATCGATGGACGGTTCCAAGCTGACGGCGACGCAACTGGCAGTGGCACCGTCGGGCCCGACCAGCCTGCCGTTCCA
>Ga0102594_1000471_pt1 | contig 14313 bp, 11 predicted proteins | sample AraplaCol_mLB_r2_2_FD_76863 | JGI IMG/M metagenome (GOLD analysis project Ga0102594, IMG submission 76863) | Arabidopsis root microbial communities from North Carolina, USA - plate scrape MF_Col_mLB_r2 (SPADES assembly) (version 2) | ecosystem: Host-associated > Plants > Roots > Endosphere...
CTTCGCGCCTGTTGTGGCAGCGATCTGGGTCTGGATGGGCAAGCGCGGCAAGAATCCATCGATTCCACGCAAATTCGCGCTCGGCATTATCGGCAACGGCCTGGCCTTCGGCCTGCTGATGTACGCGTTGACCCACCTGGTCGACGACAAGAAAATGATCCCGTTCTGGACCCTGTTCATGGTCTACGTGATCCAGTCCATCGGTGAGCTGTGCCTGTCGCCGATCGGCCTGTCGATGGTCACCAAGCTGGCTCCGACCCGCCTGGTTGGCATGGGCATGGGCGGCTGGTTCCTGTCTACCGGCATCGGCAACAACCTGTCCGGTATCGTGGCATCGATGATGTCGGGCGAGCACGGCATGACCGTGGATTCCGCACTGACCGGCTACACCCAGGGCTTCTGGATCCTGATCGGCGGCGGCGTGCTGCTGTTCATCCTGGCTCCGTTCATCCAGAAACTGATGCACGGCGTGAAATAAAAAAATAAATGGGGACGTACCCCATTTATCAGGCAACAAAAAAGGCAGCTTCGGCTGCCTTTTTCTTTATGCGTTTGCCGTGAGCCAGGCGTCGAGCCTGGTCTCGGCTCCCGCAGGCAAATGCAGTCCAAGCTTGGAACGCCGCCACAGGATGTCAGCCGCCGTGACAGCCCACTCTTTGCGGCGCAGGTAATTCACTTCCGCTGCATACACGCCCGGCAGGATTTCTTCCCCCATGTCGGCCAGCGATGCGCACCCTTCCAGCAATGTATGCACCCGCGTGCCATAAGCTCGCGCATAGCGCTTCACCAGTTCCGGCGGCAGCCAGTCATACTTCACCTGCAGCGCAGCGGCCCAGTCGCAGAACTCGAGCACGGAACGGTTCTGCGGCACGGCCCCAAACAGGTCGCCGCCGGGGAGGCACGCCTTCTCCGTCCAGCCTTTTTCCGGCCGGCCGAGCGTCTTGCAAAGAATGTCGACCGCGTCTTCGGCCAGCTTGCGGAAGGTCGTGATCTTGCCGCCGAAGATGTTCAGCAGCGGTGCGCCCTCCTTGTCGAGCTCGAGGAAGTAATCGCGCGTCACGGCCTTGGCGTCGGCGGCCGCATCTTCCAGCAACGGACGCACGCCGGCATAGGTCCACACCACGTCTGCCGGGCGCACCGGTTCACGGAAATAGTCGCTGGCCAGTTCGCACAGGTAGCGGATCTCGTTTTCTTCAATCGCTACGCGCTGCGGGTCGCCCTTGTATTCAAGGTCGGTCGTTCCGATCAGCGTGAAGTCGCGTTCATAAGGGATGGCGAACACAATGCGGCCATCCTTGTTCTGGAAGATATAGGCCTGGTTATGCTCGAAGATGCGGCGCACCACGATGTGGCTGCCCTTGACCAGGCGCAGATGGCGCGACTGCTGCTTGCCGCCTGCCGACTGAATGAAGGATTGCGCCCACGGTCCGGCAGCATTGACCACCGCCCGGGTCGTGATCCGCTTCTCCGTGCCGTCCGCCTTGCGCAGCGTCGCTACCCAATGGTCGGCATGGCGCTCGACGCCAACGCAGCTGGTGCGGGTCAGGATGCAGGCGCCTTTGGCGCACGCGTCCATCGCGTTCAGCACCACCAGCCGGGCATCGTCGACCCAGCCATCGGAATACTCGAAGCCGGCACTGAAGGACTCCTTCAGCGGCCGCCCGGCCGGATGGCAACGCAAGTCGATGCCGCGCGAGCCCGGCAGCAGTTCGCGCTTGGCCAGCATATCGTAGAGGAAAAGTCCCGCACGGATCAGCAGCGCGGGCCGCTGGCCAGCATCGTGCGGCATCACAAAGCGCAGCGGCCACATGATGTGCGGCGCGCTGCGCAGCAGCACTTCGCGTTCCGCCAATGCCTTGCGCACCAGCCGGAATTCATAGTATTCGAGGTAGCGCAGTCCGCCATGGATCAACTTCGTGGAGGCGGATGAAGTGTGCGACGCCAGGTCGTCCTTCTCGCACAAAACGACGCACAGGCCACGGCCTGCTGCATCGCGCGCAATGCCCGCCCCATTGATCCCGCCGCCAACTACCAGTACATCACAATCAACGTCCGCCATGCATTCCCCGACTACTGTTTATAAACGACGCCTTCTTTCATTACGAAGCCCACCTTTTGCAGCAAGGTGATGTCTTTCAACGGGTCCCCCGCCACCGCTACCATATCCGCTGCGAAGCCCGGCTCAAGCGAACCAAGGCGGCTGGACTGGCCAAGCAGTGACGCGGCGCTGAGCGTAGCGGAACGGATTGCCTCCAGTGCCGGCATGCCCGCTTCCACCATATAGGCGAACTCCTTCGCGTTTTCACCGTGCGGGAACACTCCGGCATCGGTACCGAATGCGATCTTCACGCCCGCCTTGTAAGCGCGGGCGAAAGTGCCCTGGATCTGCGGCCCGATGGCCGCTGCCTTTGGGCGCACCAACGGTGAATAGTAGTTCGGCTCCTTGGCCTTGTCGGCCACATACCGGCCAGCGCTGATGGTTGGCACATACCAGCCGCCGGTCTTCTTGAACAATGCGATAGTTTCGTCGTCCATGAAGGTACCGTGCTCGATCGAGTCCACACCAGCCTTCAGCGCCCGTTTCATGCCTTCCGCGCCATGGGCATGGGCAGCGACCTTGAAGCCGTAATCCCTGGCTGCCGCAATCAGCGCCTTCAACTCGGCGTCGTCGAACTGCGAATTCATGCCGCTGCTGGCCTGGCTCAGGACACCGCCGGTCGCGGTAATCTTGATGACGTCGGCTCCTTCCTGGTAACGGGCGCGCACGGCCTGGCGGGCCTCGTCAGGGCTATTGATCACGCCCTCGTCCGGCCCCGGCGTGCCGTGAAGGTGGCGCAGTTCCCGCGACTGGCCGTTGCTTGGGTCGCCGTGGCCGCCGGTCGTGGCAATGGTCTTACCGGCGGTGAACATGCGCGGGCCGACAATCGCGCCGGTATTGATGGCACGCTTCATCGCGATGTTCAGGCCTTCGTTGGCGCCCAGGTCGCGCACTGTGGTAAAACCTGCCTTCAGCGTGCGCTCCGCAAAGGCCACCGAGTCGTAAGCTCGGTCGATGGCATCGAGCGTCATCTGGCCGCGCAATGCTTCCACCTGGGGCTGGGTCTGGCTGGTCAGGTGCACGTGCATGTCGATGAGGCCTGGCATGCAGGACATGGAACGCAGGTCCACGTCGCCTTTGCCTTTGGTGGGCTCGATCGCTTTCACGGAACCGTTCTCGATATGAACCGTGACGTTTTCGCGCCAGACGCCGGCTTTGACGTCCAGCAGGCGGCCGCAGTCGACGGTCGTGGCGTTCGCAGCCCCCATTGCCAGCAGCATGCCCGCTGCCCCCAGTTTCCTCATCGCCCAGTCTCCCTCAAGAAGTGGATTTTTCGCGTGCCGCCCACAGGAGCAGCGCCATGATTACAGCATAAGGCAGCAAGGACAGCAAATCCGCTGTCGGCCCGCTGAAGAAGGGATTGCTGGTTTCGGCCCACGCTGTGACCGCCGCGTCGAAGTTCGTCATCACCCCTGCAGTAATCGCAATCACGATGCCGGCCAGGGCGCCGCCGGCGATATAGCCCGATGCCAGTAGCACGCCTTCGCTGCGGTCGCCCGCGGCCTGCCGCTCTTCTTCGTTCATTCCGGCGTACTGCGGCAGCTTGTTGTTGCGCCGGTCGGCCAGCCAGCGCAGCGCGCCACCCACAGCAATCGGGAGCGTCGCCGACAGGGGCAGGTAGACGCCGACCGCAAACGACAGCGACTGCACCCCAGACATCTCCAGCACCACGGCGATCATCACGCCCAGCATGACCAGCGTCCACGGCAACTGCTGGTCAAGGATGCCCTTGATGATATAGGAGACCAGCACCGCCTTCGGCGCATCGTATTTGCGCACCTCGGTGCCGTCCGGCCGCTTGTGGTGCGTGCCATTGATGCCGGGATCGACGAACCAAACCGCCTTGCCGTCCGGCGCGACCAGGTATTTGCCTTCCGGCCCGCCCTGCGCGTCCGGCTTCTGCCAGACCTTGTAGGTAGCGCTGTCGCTGGCCGCTTGCGGGCCTTCCAGGCGCGCGGTGGCGCTCAGGCGAGCAGCATCGGTTGCCAGCCCCGGCGCAACCTGGGCCGCCGGCACGTAGACCGTGCTCGAATTATTCAGTTGCAGCAGGATCGGGCCAAGCAAAAGAGCCGACGCGAGCGAACCAACCAGCATGGCGTACTGTTGCAATCGCGGCGTGGAGCCAACCAGGAAACCCGTCTTCAAGTCCTGCGATACGGTGCCGGCGTTGGCTGAGGCAATGCAGACAATCGCACCCACCGATAGCGCCGTCACGTAATATTGCCCGCCGGTCCAGCCAACCATCAGGAAAATCAGGCAGGTGAACAGCAGCGTCGCCACCGCCATGCCGGAAGTCGGGTTGGAGGATGAGCCGATCTCGCCGGTCAGGCGCGACGACACCGTGGAGAACAGGAAGCCGAACACCAGGATCAGCAACGCCCCCAGCAAATTCATATGCAGCGGCGCGGACGCCGTGATCACCGCGATCAGGCCCAGGCAGCCCAGCACCACCCACTTCATCGGAATATCCTGCTCGGTGCGCCGCGTAACGTCGGCCTTGCTGCCCTTGCCCACCCCGGACAAGCCGGCAGCGAGGCTGCGCCAGATCATCGGCATTGCGCGCAGCAGCGCGATCAGGCCGCCCGCCGCCACCGCGCCGGCGCCGATATACAGGATGTAAGCGCCGCGCACATCATCCGGTCCCATCGCGGAAATCAGCATGGTGCCCGGCGCCAGGATGGTGGTCAGTGGGTCCCCGAAGAACTTGATCATCGGGATCAGCAGCAGGTAGGACAACACACCGCCCGCCGTCATGGTCAGGGCAATGCGCGGGCCGATGATGTAGCCCACGCCCAGCAGCTCCGGCGACACTTCCGCACCGATGGAGCCGCCCTTCAACGGCGCGCCCAGCACGACTTCCGGCGTGTCCTTCCACCACTTGAGCGACACATTGAGCGCCTTGTATAGAAGCCCGATCCCGAAGCCGCCAAAGATCAGCCTTGCGCGCCGCCGCGCATCGCGTGCCGCTTCAGATTCGCCCTGCAACGGCTCGCCGGCCGCCTGGCGCGAAGAATCGCTGGCAGCACCCTTCAGCACTTCCGCGCATGCCGTACCTTCGGGGAATTTCAGTTCCTGGTGCTGGTCCACGATCATGGTGCGGCGCATCGGGATCATCATCAGGATGCCCAATAGGCCGCCCAGCACGCCCACCAGCATCACGCGCCAGATTTCCAGTTCGAATCCCAGGATCAGGATGGCCGGCATGGTCACGCCCAGGCCAAAGGCGATCGACTCGCCGGCCGAACCGGCCGTCTGTGCAATGCTGTTCTCCAGGATGCTGGCATCCCTGCCGCCCAGTTTTTTGGCCAGGCCGAAAAAAGTGATCGCGATGACCGCCACCGGGATCGATGCGCTGACGGTCAGGCCGACTTTGAGTACGAGGTACAGCGAAGAAGCGCCAAACACCATGCCCAGCAAGGTACCGAGGACCAGCGCGCGGAATGTCATCTCCGGCAGCCGCGCCTCGTCGGGTATATAGGGACGGAACACGTAAATCCTTTTAGACTAAAACACCTAGGACTATGGCATAAATAGCAATGAAGTAGCAACTATCGAGTAGTCTATAATGCCCCGACTTAGCAACTGTGAGAGCTGATTTGATCAATCGTCCTTCCTGGCTGAACCGCCGTAACATCATCCGCGCCAGCATCGGCGCGGGCCTCGCCGGCCTGACCGGCGGCATCGCCCTGGCCTGCTATGCGGCCTTCGTGATCCGCCCCAACCTGCCAACGCTGGAAGCGGTCACCGATTACCGTCCCAAGATCCCGCTGCGCATTTATACGGCCGACAAGGTGCTGATCGGCGAATTCGGCGAAGAACACCGCGATTTCACACCGATCGAGGAAGTGCCGGACCTGATGAAGAAGGCCGTGCTGGCAATCGAAGACTCGCGCTTCTACGAACATGGCGGCATCGACTGGCGCCGCGTGCTGGGTGCTGCCCGTGCCAACTTGCGCGGCAGTTTCCGCCAGGGCGGGTCGACCATTACCATGCAGGTGGCGCGCGACTTCTACCTCAGCAAGGACAAGTTCATCACGCGCAAGATCGCCGAATCGATGCTGGCCTATCGCATCGAAGATGCGCTGAGCAAGGACAAGATCCTTGAGCTATACATGAACAACATCTACCTGGGCCAGCGCTCCTACGGCTTCGCCAGCGCCGCCCAGGCTTACTTCGGCAAATCGCTGAAGGAACTGTCGATTGCCGAAACGGCAATGCTGGCAGGCCTGCCGCAAAACCCTTCGCGCAACAATCCTGCCGTCAATCCGAAGAAAGCGCGCTCGCGCCAGCAAGTGGTGTTGCGCCGCATGTTCGAACTCGAATACATCACCGAGGCGCAGTACGAAAAGGCGAAGAAAGAACAGCTCCACGTCAACCACCGCGGCCAGGAGTTCGACGTCCACGCCGAATACGTGGCCGAACTGGCGCGCCAGGCCGTGTTTGCGCAGTTCAAGGAAGAGAGCTACACCAAGGGCATCAACGTCTACACCACCATCCAGTCGCGCGACCAGGAAGCCGCCTACGATTCGGTGCGCCGCAACGTGGTGGCTTACGACCAGCGCCATGGCTACCGCGGCCCGGAAACCTATATCGAACTGCCGGCCGATGAAGAAGAGCGTGGCGACGCCATCGACGAAGTACTGGGCAAGCGCGTCGTCAGCGATGGCCTGATCCCGGCGGTGGTACTCGAATCCAGCCCAACCCTGGTCAAGGCCGAGACGTCGGACGGCGACGTGCTGTCGATCAGCGGCGACGGCCTGAAACTGGCCGCATCCGCGCTGTCCAGCAAGGCCAAGCCGGCTTCCGCGATCCGTCCCGGCGCCGTCATCCGCGTCATGCAGACCGAAAAGAAAGGCTGGGCCATCAGCCAGGTGCCGCAGGTTGCCGCTGCCTTCGTAGCATTGGACGCCAATACCGGCGCCTACCAGGCCATGGTGGGCGGCTTCGACTACGGCCTGCAAAAGTTCAACCACGTCACGCAGGCGTGGCGCCAGCCAGGCTCCTCGATCAAGCCTTTCATCTATTCCGCAGCGGTGTCCAAAGGCTTCGGACCGGGCACGGTCATTGCCGACGAGCCGCTCGAACTGCCGGGCAGCTCGATTGGCCAGCCATGGCGTCCGCAGAATGACGACGGCAAGTTCGACGGCCAGGTCACCATGCGCCGCTCGCTGGCGGCGTCGAAGAACGTGCCTTCCGTACGCATCCTGCGCGCAGCCGGCCTGGATGACACCCACGCCTACCTGTCGCGCTTCGGCTTCGACCTGTCGCGCCATCCGAAGAACTTCACCATGGCGCTGGGCACCGGCGCCGTCACGCCGCTGCAACTGGCCGGCGCCTATGCGGTATTTGCCAACGGCGGCTACAAGGCCACGCCTTACCTGATCTCGCGCGTCACCGATTCCAAGGGCGTGCCCATCATGGACATCCAGCCGCCTGCGCCAGCCACTGCCGGTGAACGCGTGCTGGACGAGCGCAACGTCTTCATCATGGACAGCATGATGCGCGACGTCGCCCGCAGCGGTACCGGCGCGGCCGCCGGCCGCCTTGGCCGCCCCGACCTGGCCGGCAAGACCGGCACCACCAGCGATTCCTTCGACGGCTGGTTCGCCGGCTACGGCGGCGGCGTTGTCGCCGTGGCCTGGATGGGCTACGACGATCCCAAGTCGCTCGGCGGACGCGAGTTCGGCGCAACGCTGTCGCTGCCGATCTGGATGGACTATATGCGCTCGGCACTGCCGAAGCACCCGCCGGTCGACCGTCCGGCGCCGGAAGGCGTCGTGCAGTTGAACGGCGACTGGCTGCTTGAGGAATACGCCAACGACCCGACCGTTCTGGCGATCGACATGGGCGAGGTTCCTGCCGAAGGTGAACAACCGGTGCCGGCCGACGGCACGCAGCAGCCGCCCCCTACGCCGGCGGCGCCGGCGCAGCCAACGCCGCCCAGCCAGCCGGCGCTGCAACAAGTCCCGCAACAGCAAGCCCCTCTGGGAACCTGATCGTGCCGGGCCAAAGGGCTCCGTCGTTCCGTCGCCGCCGACTGCTCGGCGCGGCGGCGCTGCTGGCGCCGCTGGCCGCCGTCGGGCCGGCCGCCAGCGCCGGCACGCACGTGCCCCGCATCTACATGATCCTGTTCCGCGGCGAGACCGACGTCGAAGCCGGCTTCCACCAATGGTTCAAGGACAACCGCCTGCAGGCCGACTTCATGGCACGCAGCGTGGAGATGGATGCCAGCCGCGTCCCCGCCCTGCTTGAGGAAGCCCGCGCCTGGCGCGCGGACCTGATCTACACCTGGGGCACGCCGGTCAGCCTGGCCGTCGCGGCCAGGGAATTCGACATTCCCGTCGTATTCACGATGGTCTCCGCGCCTATCGCGGCCGGGCTGGTCCAAAGCCTCGCCAGCTCGCAGCGCAACCTGACAGGCGTCAGCCACGTGGTTCCGGCACGCCAGCAAATGAGCGCCATTCGCAGTTATCGACGCTTCGACCGCATCGGCGCGATTTTCAATCCGAACGAAGTGAACGCGCGGGTCGCCATGCGCGAAATGCGCGTTGAGGCGGAACGCGTCGGCGCCGAGTTCACGCCCCATCCTGTCCCACTGGACGAACAGGGGCAGCCGCGCGCCGCCGCCATTCCGGAAATGCTGCAGGAATTCGCAGAACGTAAGTCACAGCTGATTTATATCGGCCCCGACAGCTTCATCGCTTCCCAGCGCATCCTGGTCACGGAGACCGCGCTGGCCCTGGGCTTGCCGGTCTTTTCGGCGGCCGAAGTAGCGCTGCGCGACGGCAGCGCCTTGTTTGGCCTGGTGGCCGGCTATAAGAACGTCGGACGCCTGACTGCACATAAGGTGGCCCAGATCCTGTACCATCGCGTCAAGCCCTCTGCGCTTCCGATTGAAACGCCGGGCACATACTCTTACCTCGTCAACATGGACGTGGCACGCCAGCTCGGCATGATGCCGCCGGCCCGCGTGCTGCAGTTTGCGGAGCAAATCAAATGATCCCGCTGTCGCCGCCAGTATTGCAGCAAATGACCATGGGCCTTGCCTATGGCTTGACTGACGTCGGCACTGTACGGCCCAGCAACCAGGACAACCTGTTGCTGCTGCCGGAACTGAACCTGGTTGCCGTCGCCGACGGCATGGGTGGGCATGTCGGTGGCGATATCGCCAGCACCGAGGCTTTGATGCTGGTGTGGAAGCACCTGCGCGCCCAGCATTCACCGGGCAGCGATACCGAGGCGCTGCGCCAGTTGCATGAAGCGGTCCTCTTCGCCAACAGTACCCTGTTCCGCAACAATGCAGCCGCCGGACTGGCCGATGGCTACGGCATGGGCACGACGCTGACCGGCATGTGGCGACCGCATGCCGATGGCCCGTCCTTCATCTTCCACGTCGGCGACAGCCGCATTTATCGTTACCGCGACGGGCAACTGGTCCAGCTCACGCACGACCAGACCCTGTACCAGCAGGCGCTGGAGGCCGGCATGAAGGGCATTCTGCCGCCGAGGAACCTGCTGCTGCAGGCGATCGGACCAGGCGAGGAAATCCGCCCGGATGTCTTCACGCACAAGCATGCGCCAGGCGACCTTTACCTGTTGTGCAGCGATGGCTTGTATGGCTCCTCTGCGCAGGAGGACTTGTCCGCGCTGTTGGCGAACGCCGGCCCGGATAACCTGCCGGAAACCTGCGCTGCACTGGTCGAGAAGGCCAAGCAGGACGGCAGCCGCGATAACATCACGGCCATCCTGCTGCTCTGCCCAGCTTAAAACTCTTCCCAATCGTCGTCCGGCTTGGCCACGACGGCGGCTGGGCGCCGTGCCCGGCTACTTGCAGGCACATCCTGACGCGCCTCGGCCGCAGCCTCGCTCCGCGCAGCCCCCTCGCCCGCAGGCATGTCGCTGTGCCGTGCCGCACGCTGCTCGCTGCCGCGTGCCGGCCGCACCACCGCCAGCGCTCCCGCCCTGGCTGACGGCCGGCGGGCCGGCGCTTCCGCCCCCAGGGCCGCCATGGCCGACGCATCCAGCTTGAACACGCTCACTACCTCCATCAGCCGCGCCGCCTGTTCCTCCAGCGCGGCAGATGCTGCGGCCGCCTCCTCGACCAGCGCCGCGTTCTGCTGCGTCACATGATCCATCTGGCTGATCGCCGTATTGATCTGGTCAATGCCAGCGCTTTGTTCCTGCGTCGCCAGGCTGATCTCGGAGATAATGTCCGTCACCCGCTGCACGCTGGTGACTACCTCGCCCATGGTCGCTCCCGCTTCGCCAACAAGCTTGCTGCCGGCGCCAACCTTCTCCACCGAGTCGCCAATCAGTTGCTTGATCTCTTTCGCCGCTGCCGCAGAGCGCTGCGCCAGGTTGCGCACTTCAGATGCCACGACAGCAAAGCCACGCCCCTGCTCCCCCGCCCGGGCTGCCTCCACCGCAGCGTTCAGTGCGAGAATATTGGTCTGGAACGCGATGCCATCGATCACGCTGATGATGTCCACGATCTTGCTCGAGGACTCATTGATCGAATCCATAGTTTCCACAACGCGCGCTACCACTTCGCCGCCCTTGGCGGCCACTGTGGAGGCAGTCTTGGCGAGCTGGTTCGCCTGCTGCGCGTTGTCCGCGTTATGCCGAACAGTGGAAGTCAATTCCTCCATCGACGAGGCAGTCTCCTCCAGCGAACTGGCCTGCTCCTCGGTGCGGCTGGACAAGTCCATATTGCCGGTGGCGATTTCCGAAGTGGCATTGGCAATGGTGCCGGTACCTTTGCGCACCTGGCCCACCACACGGATCAGGCTTTCGTTCATATCTTTCAGCGCCTGCAGCAACTGGCCGGTTTCTTCTTTCGTCTCCACCGCAATCTCGCTGGTGAGGTCACCCGCCGCCACCGTCTGCGCCACTTTCACGGCCGATTCGATCGGCCCCGTGATCGCCAGCGTGATATACCAGGCGATTGCAATTGCCAGCACCATTGCCACCACGGCCGTGATCACCATCGCGCGCTCAGCCGAGACGACAGCCTCGGTCCCCGACTTGATGGAATCGGTCGCAATGCCGTCATTCAGATCAATGATCTTGTTCAGGCTTTGTTCCGCCTTGGAGAATAATGGGCCCGAGGCTTTGTACTGCTGGTAAAACTGGACAAACAACTCCTTCTGCTTCGCCTCGTCCATGTTGCTGGCCAGTGCAGCAACGGTTCCGCCAAGCTTCGCATCGGCGGCCTTCCAGGCTTCCCATTCAGCGACAAACTGCTTCCACATCACCGCCTCTTCGGCTGTTTGCGGCAAAGGCTCATATTTCTTCCAGCCAGCCGTCGCCTTCGCCCATGCCGCATCGCGTGCTTTCGCCACGTCGGTGAATCTGGCCTGTGCCGCGTAGTCGTTCTCGTAAATGGCAGTCTGCAGCGTCGCCTTGTCGACAGCCGTCTGGCCTTCGCTCAGTACCAGCAGGCCATAAATGGAAGGCAGCCGCACCACGCCAATTTCGTTGACCGACTCGCCCACGCTGGCAATGCCGCGGTAGCCGGAAACGCCGAGCGCCGCCAGTGCCAGCATCATCACCGCCACCAGCACGGCCAGCTTCCATTTGATCAGGAGGTTCTTGAACATGACGTCACCCTTTCTTGCGATGCAACTTTATTTGTTTGGTGATAGTTGGTGAGATTGTGCTCCTTCGAATGAATATCGGGCTTTAATTCCCGTGCGTCAACGGAATCGTGCCGCTACGCGCCATCCATGCAACAAAGTGATTTGGCACTGAAGGAACCCACCGTGCTAATTCAGCAATCTTGTCGCGCCACGCATCGCCGGTGCTAGATTGGACTCTCCCACAACCAATCAGCACAGGAGGCTTTATGAAGAAGTTCGTCTGGCAGCTGCTTTCGGTCCTGTTCATCGCCATCACCGCACTTCCCGCATCCGCAACCGGCTACACGCAAACCCGTTACCCCATCGTCCTCGTCCACGGCCTGTTTGGCTTTGACAGCCTCGGTCCACTCGAATACTTCTACGGCATACCGGGCGCGCTGCGCAGCGGCGGGGCGCAAGTCTATGTGACATCGGTTTCCGCGGCCAACAGCACCGAAGTGCGCGGCGAGCAGCTCCTGCTCCAGGTGCGCCAGATACTTGCCGCAACCGGTGCCGAAAAAGTCAACCTGATAGGACATAGCCACGGCGGCCCGACCTCGCGCTATGTCGCCTCGGTGCGCCCGGACCTGGTGGCCTCGGTGACCAGCATTGGCGGGGTAAATAAGGGCTCCAGGGTGGCGGACCTGCTGGTCGGCGCCGCGCCGGACCTGGTCTATAGCGTAGGCAACGCACTGGGCGGCTTGCTTGGCCTGATCTCCGGAAGTTCGTCGCTGCCGCAGGATGCTTATGCAGCAGCCCATTCGCTCAGCACCGCCGGCACCGCGACCTTCAACGCACGCCATCCAGCCGGCCTGCCGTCGACCGCGTGCGGCGAAGGCGCGCATCAAGCCAACGGTGTGTACTATTTCTCCTGGAGCGGTGCTACGCCCTACACCAACATCTTTGACCCCGCAGATCCCTTCCTTGCTGTCACTTCGATCGCCTTCGGGGGCGCGAAGAACGACGGCCTGGTCGCCAGTTGCTCCTCCCACCTTGGACGCGTGATCCGCGACGACTACTGGATGAACCACCTCGATGAAGTCAACCAGATGGTCGGCATTACCCACCTGTTCGAAACCAGCCCGGTGACGCTGTTCCGTCAGCACGCCAACCGCCTGCAGGGAATGGGCCTGTGAGCGCCCGGGTGCGGGCGTGTCTGGCGACCTGCGCCCTGGCGCTAGCCGGCGCGCTTGCGCTATGGGCGAACGGCTTCGGCATACCACCACCGCTGCAGGCCACCGCACCTGGCCCGCTGCCGGCGCCGACGGCGGCCGCCTCGACGCCGCCGCCCTTCGTGCCCTCGATGGCCGGCACCCGGCCCGACGGCCTGCCGGATACCGCCGCCGGCGCCGCATTGAAGGTCGATGCGGAATTGCGCCACCTGTTCGACTACTACCTGTCGGCATTGGGCGAAGCCGGTTTGCCCGCCATCCGTGCCGGTATCGAGCGGGAACTGGAGCAGCGGCTGGCGCCCGCCGCCGCCGCAGAAGCCAAGCGGCTCCTGGGCCAGTACCTGGCCTACAAACGCGCCCTGGCCGAGGCCGAGCGCGGCCAGGGCGCGCCCGCCTCCGGCGCTTCGTTCGCCGCCGCAGCCCGCAACCGCCTGCTGGCCATGCAGGAACTGCGCAAACGCCATTTCAGTCCAGCCGAAGCCGCAGGCCTGTTCGGCGACACCGACGCGCGCGACCAGGATGCCATCGCGCGCCTGGAAGTGGTGGACGACAAGACCCTGTCGCCAGCCCAGCGCCTGCAGCGCATGGCCGACCTAGACCGCAAGCTGCCACCGGCCTTGCAGGAAGAACGCACGGCCCCGCAGCGCATATTAAACATCGAACAACAGGTGGAAACAGCCCGCAAAGGCGGCGCCGGCGAAGATGAGCTGTTCCGCCTGCGGGCAGTGGCATTCGACCCGCAAGCCGCCGGCCGGCTGGCCCAGCTCGACCGGGAACAGGCCGACTGGTTGCGCCGGATCGCCGCCTACCGTTCGGCAAGTGCCGGTTTGGCCGGCAACCAGGCCGCGATCCAGCAGCTGCGCGATAGTCTTTTTACATCATTTGAGCAAAAACGCTTGGGCGCCTACGAATAGGTGCTTGCACTATAATGTGGGGCCAGCATATTAGTGTCTTCCAGTTAGCGCCACGTTTGCATGCCTTTCGACTTCAAAAAAGCACTCCCCAAGCCGGGCAACCGCTTCGCGTTGCCCAACCTGTTCGGCTCCGGTGACGCCTACGCGCTGGCGCAAACGGCACTCGAATTGAAAGCGCGCGGCCAGATGCTGGCCGTGGTCGTAGCCCAGGCCAGCGACGGCCAGCGCCTGCTGGCCGAAATCCCGTGGTTCGCCAACGGTGGCCTGCGCTGCCACCTGCTGCCGGACTGGGAAACCCTGCCTTACGACGCCTTCTCGCCGCACCAGGACCTGGTGTCCGAGCGCCTCGCGACCCTGCATGAGATCCAGACCGGCCAGTGCGACGTCGCCATCATCCCGGCCACGACTGCGCTGGTGCGCATGGCGCCGCCCTCTTTCCTGGCTGCCTACACCTTCTTCTTCAAGCAGGGCGAGTCGCTGGACGAGGCCAAGCTGAAGTCGCAACTGACCCT
>Ga0102594_1001516_pt1 | contig 14254 bp, 19 predicted proteins | sample AraplaCol_mLB_r2_2_FD_76863 | JGI IMG/M metagenome (GOLD analysis project Ga0102594, IMG submission 76863) | Arabidopsis root microbial communities from North Carolina, USA - plate scrape MF_Col_mLB_r2 (SPADES assembly) (version 2) | ecosystem: Host-associated > Plants > Roots > Endosphere...
CACCTTCGAACGCAACCGCTTCCGCGCCTATCGCGCGGCCGGTGTCACGCGCCTGTCGGTGGGCGTGCAGAGCTTCAACGACGAGCACCTGAAGGCGCTGGGCCGCGTGCACGACCGCGCGCAGGCCATTGCTGCGCTCGAGGAGGCCGCGAGCACCTTCGACACCTTCAACCTCGACCTGATGTATGCGCTGCCCGGCCAGACCATGGAAGGCCTCGACGCCGACCTGACCCAGGCCCTGGCGCTCGCGCCGCCGCACATCTCGATCTACCACCTGACCATCGAACCCAACACCTGGTTCGCCAAGTTCCCGCCCGCTCTGCCCGAGGACGACATCGCCTACGCCATGCTCGATCGCATCACCGAGCGCACCGGCGGCGCCGGCATGTCGCGCTACGAGGTCTCGGCCTATGCGCGCGAAGGGCACCAGTGCGCGCACAACCTCAACTACTGGCAGTTCGGCGATTACCTGGGCATTGGCGCTGGCGCGCACAGCAAGCTGAGCTTCGCGCATCGCATCGTGCGCCAGGTACGCTACCGCGAGCCGAGGCTCTACATGGACAACGCACGCGCGGGCGCCGCAGTGTCACAAAGCGACGAGGTGGCACTGGCCGACCTGCCCTTCGAGTTCATGCTCAACGCGCTGCGGCTGAAGCAGGGCTTCACGTTGCCGCAGTTCAGCGAACGCACCGGCTTGGCGATGACGTCCATCCAGCGTGGCTTGGAGGAGGCCGAACGCAAGGGGCTCGTGGCGCGCGATCTGTTCCGCGTGTGGCCGACCGAACGCGGGCTGGATTTCTTGAGCGATCTGCAGGCGATGTTCCTGCCTGACGACGACTGACATCGATGCGGTTCGGCGAGGCGGCTTAGAATCGCCGGCTCCGGAGAGTTGGGTGAGTGGTTTAAACCAGCAGTCTTGAAAACTGCCGACGTGAAAGCGTCCGTGAGTTCGAATCTCACACTCTCCGCCAGAATCAATTTCTGGCAGTTTTTGAAAGTCCCGCGCGGTCTCTGCGTCAGGACTTTTTCATTGGAGAAGCCCTCCTTTTGCGTCCGGAAGGGTCCGGCTTAGACCGCCCCTAGCCAGCCTGTAAACATGGTATCGATCATGGTATTTTCGAGCCGATACCATGACCCTCACCGTAAAAGCTATTGATGCTGCCAAACCGCGCGAGAAGGCCTACAAGCTGACCGACTGGGCACCGTCAAAGATAGACGAAATTCTCGTCACAGTTAGCCGCAATCTTCGACTTCGCTGGGCGTATTGACTGCCAGATGGTCAATTGGTCGCGCTTGATTCATCGTGTCCGGACAAAGCTACTTTTTTTCGGTCGTCGCAAAGGCCTCAAGCTCAAGAAATGCGCGAAAAATCGCCGACCGGCTGGGCTATTTTTAATTAATTCGCAGAATGATAATGGCAAAAAGAAATTGTAATTAAACACATTAGAAAAATTAATTACAAACGAATTGTTTTTGACAAAAATCTAGCGAACTGAAAAAATTGCTGAGATGACCGGCCCGCCTCCGCTCCTACAAGTTGAATCAGTCAGCCCATCTTCGCCTCGGCTGAAGCTGTGCTCAATCGAAGACTTCCGGGCGGCCGGAGTGAACGTTGCCGAGTGGGCGCGGGCCCGTGGCTTCGCCGTTCAGTTGGTCTATTCCGTGCTCCGCGGCGACCGCAAGTGCCTTCGTGGCCAGAGCTACAAAATTGCGAAGGAGCTGGGGATGAAGTAGCGACGCGTAGATCGCCTGATTGACGATCGCTGATCTGAGATCGGCGGGCAGAGCGGTTATCTGAATTCAGAAAACCCAAGGAAAACGCCTCTGAGACGACCAGGTCGCAGAGGCGTCTTCGTCACGAGGAAAGACCAAGAGGCTGAGTAAGGACTCAAGCTGCACTCTACGCGTCCGTTCTGGACGGGTCAATCCTCGGTTTGCGTATTTTTGCGACCACCCTGTGTGGAGGACGTCTCCTGCACGTTTCACCACCACAACAGGTCAAGAGGGATCGATCCATGACACCGCTGCCACGGCTAGTGCCTGTGTCCGATGCCTGGATGGACGAGCTTTTCGCGCGTCCACCAGCACGAGATGTCTATAGAAGTAAATCCACAACGATTCTTCCTCTTAAAACTGAATGGAACGACAGCATTCAGTATTGCGAGGGCGAGCATGAGCATCACGCTGGACTACTTCTCGAATACTTGTGGAGACTGGGAGTTGTCAAGCGCTACAAGTTTCAGCCAATTGACCTTCGGGATATTGGCGGGCCTGAGGCATATCCAGATATTTTGGTCGAATCTGTCAATAAGCAAAGATATTTGATCGGGGTCAAGGCACACCGCTTTTTAACTCCCGAGGTTCGAGCGTCATTTGATGAGCAGCAGAGGGTTGCAGCTTCCTCGGGCATGAAATTTCTCTGCTGGACCAATCGCGATGTTCTGAAGCCTGTCCTTGGCGGCAACGCTCTAAGCCTAGATCGCGGCTAACGATTTCCAGTGGCGATGTCACTGTGCAAAGAAATAGAGCAAGCGGCGAAAGAAGAAAAAAACCTGGGACCGCTTCTGCTTCGCTTCGGCTGGGACGACACGCTTTCTGCCGCATCGCTACTCGCCTTTTATTTTATATCGAGAGAGATCTGAATCATGAAACGCCCATTTTTTCTCGTGCCCCCTCGCAGTATCAGCATTTCTTTAAAGAGTGGAATGCTTATCGAAGCTGGTGGGGATCGCTTCGTCCTCTCGGAGCTTCTGGACGCGACAGCAGTAATTCAGAAACTCGGAACGACTGAATACCGGGAAACGTCACATTCGGCGCTGATCACTGCACTGCAGCAGGGGGAGGTCAGCTCTCCGGAGCTTGTCTCGCGGCAGGAGGCCTTCTTCAAGGAGCTCGGGCCTCGAGCTTCTGCCTTGCTTGAAAGTCGCAAGGTCTCGCAGACTGCCGTCGAGCACGGGGTGGCGCAACTGAGATGGATCTACGCGCTGGAGGACCGAGGTTTTGCCGTGAGAGACACGGTGCGCACGAGGGTAGAGATCGAGAGGCTCGCTCGCTACGAACTCAAAGATCTTCCTCGGTTCACGGCGGGTACGCTTTACAAGGCGAAGCTCAAACTCGAGCACGCTGGCGGCGATCCGATCTCGGCCATTCCAGATTTCAACGGTCGCGGTGGGCCTGATCAATCAAGGCTTCACCCCGTTGTCGAAGACATCATCGACAGCGAAATCAAAAAACACCCGGATGGCATCCTTGTGCGGGCGTTCAAACTGACAACCTCAGTCCACGTTGAAATAGAAAAGCGCAATGCCGCTGGCGAAGAGAGCCTCCTCCCCCTGCCTTCACCATCGACGATCGAGAGACGCCTTCGTAAAGCACGCTCCGCGTACGGGCTTGAAAAGGCCGGCAGCAATCGAGAGCACGCGGAGCGCGAGTACCGTCAAAACTCACACCCCCGGCCCCAATCGCCCATCATGCGCCGTGGATCGACCGGGAAGAAGGTCGCCCCGGATGCCTGCCCATGCTCCCGGAGCAACTGCTCGCGCCCGGCCTGGATCGAACGAGGCGATGCGATCCAGGCCCAGTAGAAGAGAACCAAAGCGACTGCGAGCATCGCTAGGAGCGAGAGTGTCATGGTCAGATATTCCTGTTGAGAACGGTCCCCCATCCGTCGCGGTGAGTCTTGCCGCGAATCGGCGCGGAAGCGGCCTCGAAAATCATATCAAAAAGATACTTAAAGTCCGCGTACTTAATGTCCGTAGTGCTTTAGGCCGCGTACTCCGAATATGATGGGATGAGTACGAAGACGCGAGCGGTCGCACAGAATCCCCTGGAGGTCTTTGGTGCCGGGGTGCGCGCCGAGCGCAAGGCCCGGGGCTATTCGCAGGAAGCGTTTGCCGATCACATCGGTATCGATCGGAGTTACATGGGAGGCGTCGAACGGGGAGAGCGGAACCTCTCGCTGACGAACATCATGCGGATCGTGACTGGACTAGAAATAAAGCCATCCGAGTTTTTCAAGCATCTGGACGGATTAGTGCGTACAAAGTAGCGACTGCGGTGCCGACGCCACAAACACCGCCTTGGATAAACATGTTTTTGACCAAAGAAATGCTGGCCCAGGGAGCCAGTGATAGAGGCGGATATTCTCGGAAGCAGGTGGAGGTTCTCGGCGGAAGCTGGCCTCACACCCCTGGATGGCAAAAAGCCCTGATAGGGCGTGAGGTTTCGGACGAGGCTTTCGCCGAATTTGTGAAACTTGCCAAGCGGGCTGTCACCGCCACGATTTCATCGAATAGCGCTCATCAAGGATCAACTGTCTCCGTCGAACAAGACCCGCAGCCTGGCACCAGTCCGCGCGTTCTCTATATCTACGCGCTTGCCTTGGAGAATGGGTTCTTCTATGTCGGGATGACCGACAACTTCGAACGCCGTTTTCGGCAACACAAAGAGGGGATCGGCGCGGACTGGACGGCGCTGTATCGACCGATCCGGGCCCTGCATTGCGTGTGCACGGGAACGAGCGATAGGAGTCAGGCCGCCAAGCTGGAGGATAAAGTCACGTTGGAGCTCATGCTCCAGCATGGAGCCGACAAAGTCCGAGGCGGCCAATACATCTTCACTTCCCAGGAGTTGGTCGATGCAGCGCTTAGATCGCACGGCCACTGGCACAGACTCAAGCGAAGAGACCTCGACCGGCAAGCATTCGCGTCGGAGGCAAGCTGGAGCGAGGCGCTGGACGATTTGCTGAAGGTCGCGCTTGCGTACTACGAAGCTGGTGCCCCTGCAGATCAACACGATGCTGTTTTCGGGGCATGCTATCGATTAACCAGGTATCGCTATTGGCGGGAAGGATTCGCACCTGGACTGAGTTGGGGCTTCTGGAGCAGAAAGGGAGTCCTCCCGATACTGCTCACCTTCAAGTACGGTCGTGTCATTGGCAGTCGTTCGAAATCCCCATACGAGGTGCTTGCCGCTGCACTCAATCGAGGCCGTCGCAATGAAAGGACGCTGCAACGGCTATTCCTGCTGACGTGGAAAGGCTATCTGCCAGCCGTCTCATCCAATCAGGCTGTATCGGTCGAACGGTTCATGCAACATCTGACGCAAGAAACCGTTTTTGACAACCAATACGACGAATTCGTATCGGTTCTTCTTCCCGAATTGCGGCATTTGCTGAGAGCATAAATCACCGATCAAGGTGACCTGATCTTGAGCTCTTCTATGCCAACGCCGCCGGCTCCTCCGAAATTTCTGACGGAGGTGCGCCTGGCCGACGTTCCGGATATCTATCAGCGATTCTCCAATCTCATTCGCAAGGGCCACTGGGAGCGCCGGGTAGCCCAGATGGATGCGGCCATCAGGAGCAGTCCGCTCATGGCTGATCATCTGCGCAGCGAAAACGCCATCGCTTATGGATTGCAGCGCTGCGGCGAGTTCTTGAACATGCATGGCGCGTTATCCGATGACGATACTTCAGCGGATGAGCTGTATCCGACGATCGGCTTCGCTGCCCAAGCGCTCTGGATGATCGATGCCGCAACGCCGGTCGAGGCCGGAAAGATGATCAGCAGGTTGAGGGATGCACTTGAAAATCCAGACGGCATGCGCGGCCTGCGTTTAGAACTCGCAGCGGCGACGCATTTTGCACGCCGAGGCCTGCAATTGGAATGGCCGGAGATGGTAAGTGGTGGCACTTTTGACCTGCTCATTCGGTTTTCGGAGAAGCTGAGCTTGGAGGTCGAGTGCAAGTCTATTTCGAACGACAAAGGCCGAAGCATCCACCGACATGAAGCCATTGCGATCAATCAGTTGCTGTACGAGCTCCTTCGGCCGGTGCTTCCGACGCTTGCCATTGGCCTGTGCATGGTACTAACGGTTCCACGGCGGCTGCCAACTCTTCTGGAGCACCGGGTTGCGTTGGCAACGCGGGTCAGGGATCAGATTCTCATCGGCACGAGTGCCCGGTTGCCAGATGACGTCGATATCCGTATCAATGAATTCGACCCTGAGGCGCTTGGAGATTTTGTAAGCACCGGGCGCATCGAACGTTCAGTGCTTGCCTCCCTCATCGGAGGCGCCAGCAAAGAATCCATGGTCATGGGAGGAGGGCGGGGAGGGGTGCTGGTAATCGCGCTGCAGAGCATGTCCGGAGACAATTTGCTGGAGGCTGCGTTCGCTACTTTGCGAACGGCGGCCAAACGGCAACTGACGTCGACGCGCGCCGGACTGCTAATCGCCGGGTTTGATGGCGTGACGCCGACGCAGATGCGATCCATTGCAAGCCTGCACAATGACCCAAGACAGTCGGCCAACGTATTGGAGCAACCTGTCCGGCGGCTGCTGTCACCGCCGCAGCGGAATCACTTAATCGGAGTCACCCTGTGGAGTCGTAGCGAGCTACTGTCTCCTCGTCTTGAGGTCACGGATAGTGCGGGTGTGAGCTTCTACTTCCCCAATCGAACGAGTCGTTTTTGGCACGATGACTTTGGCGGCTTGTTCAGATAGCCGCCGCTCTCCGGATAAGAGCTGTACTTGTCTTAGTTCCAGTGAAGGAGATGATTCGATTCAGAGGCTTCTTCGACCCGAGAGCGCAATTTGCGCTCATGGGTCGGAGAAAGCTGAGAGTGCGAGTCTTCTGAGTGAGTCGACCAGTTTTCTTGCATTACTTCGTACCGCGTTGATACTCTAGGCGCGTCTGCTTCGGAACGGTACGTTGCGATGCAACGAGTGCACGAAGGGCTTGGTGACGTTGCCTGTGCTCGAGGTCGCGGTCAATAGTCTGTAGTGGATGCTCGAAAAAATGCTGCGCAAGTGTGTTTTGTAGCGCTTTGTCTCCATGTTCCCTGGAGACCGCGAGTAGTGCGTCGTGATCCACCACGTGAACGGTGTATTTGCCTGGACTTGCCTGCTGTGCGCGTTGCACGAGGGCCCATGCTTCAGGGGAAAGTACCCCGGTGGTCTAGAGTTCAAAGGACAAGGCATGCCCTCGCCAGAAACGATTGTTAATCGCTTCACTTCGAATCAGTGGAATTCTGTTTTCAAGCCATCGCTGAACCATTTCATCGGGAATGGTCCCGCCGGGCTTATATCCTTTGCATTCGATGAAGCGCACGGAATGTCCGCGGCGAACTGCCAGGACATCCACCTCAGCCGTCTTGCCGTCCAGGCCGATAACGCCCTCGTTTAGCCGAGTATCCGTATCAGGGCTGCTGCGCTTGACCAAGTCTGCAACGATGTATTCGAACAGGGCGCCGCGGAGATTGGTGGCTGCTCCTTCAATGCTGCTCAATCGAGTGAAAATTTCGGCAATCTTCTCAGCGCTCGCTGCACCTGCGTACGCGTCACTGAGCACGGATACGAGCTGGCGTAAAGCTGCGGCTACTTCGGCACCGAAGAGTGAGTCTGGCGTGGCAGGCAAAACTCCGTTCTCTTTCGCCAAACGCAGCGCCTCAGGCGAGTAGTTTTCTGCAACAAAAATCTGAAGGCAGCGTGCGACACCTTTCAAACTTCTTAGGGTTCTGCATTTGTTGATAAAGGGGCGAAGATCTGTTGCCTGAACGGCGCGCTCCAGCAGCACGTCGCACGCCAGAAAGCCTGGTTTGATCTTCCCTGCAGACCACTCGACCAGTGGCGCTACATAGGACGGTGCCGCTAGGTCCCAATTGAACGTTCCGATCCGCGGCTGCGTGGCTGTAACGTCGGAGGCTCGGAGTTCGACTTTGTCGTAGCTGACCAGTCCGAGCTTTCGAGCCCAATCCTTGATGGCTAGGAGAAGAATCTCCTCCGTATGTATCCGTCCTCGGATGCGCGTGATCTCTTAGGGCTCGAGATTGATCTGTTGAGATAGCTGTACGCAAGCGCCGATGCCGGGGACTTCGGTTTGTTGTACTAGCTTGGCATCCAGCAGTTGTTTGAGTATGGCGACTGGCGAGAGATGCTTTTTCTGGGAGACCGGAGCGCCGCACGCGCTGCTGAAGTGGGCCAAGGGGATCACTCCCCCGCGAGCAATGAGCGCAGAAAGGGCTCCCCCATGCGCGACCGTATGGTCCAACAGCGCCCGCGCCAGTGCCGACCAAAACATCGGCGAGCCATAGTCTTCCTGGAGGTATACGAACCTGGCATTTCTCGGGAACGGAAGATATGCCAGGCGCTTGATGTTGCGATTTCTCGCGAGCCGTTGTCGGGCGGTAGCCGGATTCAGCCCGTGTTTCTTCGCTAAGGCTTCTACGAGTTGACCGCTGACGCAGGGCCCGATGGATCTGAGGACTTCTTCGACCAAATCCGACATCACGATCTCCCGATGTCACACTGCGCTATTTATAACACGTTAATACGTGGGCCGAGGGTCGTGTTTTCTTGAAGCGGCAGATGGCTAGATCTGGCGCGGTTTACTGGATGGGTGGTGGTCTATGAGATCGCGTTCTTGTCACAGTCGAGAAAAAATGACGGGTGTGCAGCGACGAAGCAGCTCTTGACTCCGTGGCGACACCGCTTGATTCAAACCTAGTTTGCTGAACAGCGTTGTGCTCCAAAAACGAACGCCGATGAGTACGAAGATCGGGTGAGATTGAGGCTGAGCGCGACAGCCTTAGAGTCGGCGCGTCTAATCGTGACGCAAACACTGCTGGAACTGTGACGCATAGGGAGGCTAAGTTGTTGATCTAGTTCGTTCTGGCCTGCGTTTATTTAAGACGCTGCCCACCGACGCGCACGGCCTATATTTGTTTGTCTCGCCGACCGGGGCGAAGAGCTGGTGTGCGAACTACGTCACCGGTGGAAAGCAAAAGACGAAGACCTACGGTCTCTATCCTGCATTGAGCCTGGCCGACGCTCGGAAAGAGCATGCTGCCGCACATGAGGGGAAGCCGGCAGCCGCGGCGGCTCCCACATTCGAGACTGTCGCTCGCGATTGGCTCAAGGCGAAGCTGCCGACCCATTTCCAATGGCAAGCATCAGATTCAGGTGGAGAACACCTTGGACGGTATGCGTTCCCGCTGCTTGGCTCACGTCCAATCGATGCCATACCGCGTTCGGAGCTGGTCACAGTGGTGCGTGCTGCGCAGGCCGGCGGTAAGATCGAAACCGGCCATCGAGTGGCGAGCCGCATATCGGCGGTGTTCGACTTCGCGCAAGACACTGGCCTACTGCAGCAGCACGGCGCCTCACCGACGCGAGGGTCTGGCTGTTGCCGGCCAAGCCCAGCGTCGCGCCCAAGGCGACATTGAAGGCACTGATCTTGCCGAAGGTGTTGGCCGCGCCGGCGCGCAGCGTGCCGCTGTCCACGTTGGTGGCGCCCGTGTCCAGCTCCTCGTCCGGGATCTCTTCGACCAACGTAGTGCTGAACGCCTGGGCATAGATCGCCAGCGCGTCGCGCTGCGCGGCGCCCTTCATTACCGATCGGATCGGTCCGGGCGTGAGCTTCTGAATTGCCAGCCCGAGCTTCTGATTGGCCAGCGCGAGCTTGTTGTCCTCGATCAGCTGGTATCCGAGCGCGCCGCGGTCAGCACGGCCAGTTCAGCGCTTTGACGCTCAGCCCTTCAATGCCGCGCAGGTCAGCCACGAACGCGCCTACGTGGTCGACCTGCACCGCGGGGTGGTGTTTCAACTTCGCGATCTTCCGCAGCTTGGCCAGCAGCTGGTCCATGTGGCAGCGCCAGCGCGTCGGGTTTTTGCCGGTGCAGTAGCCACGCGCGTCTAGTCGAGGATCGTCTCGATGCGGCCGCGCAGCCGCGAAGCGGTCTTGGTCGTCCAGATCGGCTCCAGCACGGCCAGCACGTGAGACACCCCGATGTCCTTTACCAGAACCTCTTCCTCTGAAAAAGGGGAATTTTCGGTTCAGCGCGGCCCGGATTGGTTGATGGAAATGCGGAGAGTGTGAGAGCAAAAATCATTTATATTCAACGACTTATCCGCTCGATACCATAAAAAATACCGTATTCGGGACTGCTAGGCAACGGCGGCTCGCTCGACTTTAGGAAAGCGGACCCGGCCCACTGGTGGCGCATGTGCGACGTTCGGTTGATCGATCCGAAGTCCTTGCAGAAAGACTTTCTGGAGTCGCCACACTAGGCTCGCATCTTCGTCGTCAAGGACGGCGACATCCTGCTCACAGGCATGGAAATCTCGTTTCGAGGGGGCCGCCCTGCAAGATACCGTCCGTGACAGCGAACACCCTTTAGCTGGGAACGTGCAACGTCCTCATACCTTTTCAATCGAGGATGAACTCTTTAAATTATCAATACCCTTAAATAATTTGAAGACCCCCCTAAATGGCAAAATCATCTGCAATAGATATGCGTTTTGATCGATGCCTTCTACACCAAGCTGTTCGTAGCAAGGGCCGGGGACATAATAGGTGCCGAACATTCGGTCATATATGCTAAATATCTGAGCGTAATTCCTAGACATGCCTGGCCCGGATTTGACGTGGTGCCATCTATGCATTGCAGGTGATACGAAAATACGCCCCAAAATTCCCAGAGTCCACGGCCGGTTCATGTGCACAAACATGCCGTAAAATCGGCGTATTACAGCTGCAAGCGCAATTGCCCAAATAGGAAATCCGACTAACAAGAGCGCACAGTTGTCTATGATTGCGGTAGTTGCGCGATTCAGAGGATGAATTCTGTACGTGGTGAACCACGTCATCTGCTCATCACTATGGTGCAAAGAATGAGCGGACCAGAGGAAGCGTGAGTGTTCCAGCCTATGTCGCCAGTAGCCGATAAAGTCTCCAACAACGACACAGGCTACTCCAACTATCCAGTCTGGGGCCGATGACATCGGCATTGCTGGCTGTGTGGCACCCAAATGCTTATACAAAGCAATGACGAGAAATCCAATTGGTAGAGAAATGATCAGCGCGTCGACCAAATAGACGATCATATTTACACGAAGACTCGACGGCGCCAACCTCTTCAATATCAAGTGCAAACTTTCCCGAGTGAATAGGATCGCGATTAGAACGCCAGCTGCCGCCAAGAAAATAAGCTGAAGAGCCTCGTTCATTTGATACGAAATTACGTCCAAAAACAAGCTAGTCAGTTCACCCATTATTACCTCGCGAACAGAAACAAATAAGCCGCCCGAAGGCGGCTTACAAAAAGTGAAGGCGAGTCCTAATTACAGACCGCCACCACCGCCAGCAGCAGCAGCCTTCGGGCAGCTGGCTTGGTTGTACTTGGCATCAGCGGTGCTCACGCAAGCCCACGAACCGGTGTCCTTGTTACGCGTCCAAGTGATGGTGTTGTCCTTCAGAGCAGCCGAAGCCGAATTGCCCAGAGTAGCGGTGATAGTGGCATCAGCGGTACCGCCTTGCAGGTCGATCACCGGATAGCCCGAGCCAGCCGTAGCAGCAGGGAGGTCTCCGTAAGCTGCGCCCGTGAGGATCGTCGACAGGGTCGCGCCGGGTTCGCAGGCGGGGGCGGCACCCAGAGTGGTCTTGCCGTCCAGCAGACACGTGTCAACCTTCGTTTTCAGGGCACCCGATTCGGCCAAAGCGCGGGTCACTTGCGACTTGGCGACGTAAGTCTGGTACTGGGGAATCGCGATAGCGGCCAGAATGCCGATGATCGCGACAACGATCATCAGTTCGATCAGGGTGAAGCCGGCTTGGGCGCGGCGTGCAGCGGTGCGAACGTTCATGGAATGGTCCTCGGTTGATTTGACTTCACCGGAGGACTTTCCCCCGGAGCGCATCACTCTTTGCAGAACCCATGCCAGACGATGTAGCTTGGCAAGCTCGTAAGAAAGTGTGCATTTCCGCACGAAACCCAGCTTGCCCGCGACACAAAGAGACACAAAATCGTGACATTTCGTGTCTTGCAGGTAACAAAAATGTCAGGAGCCTGGTTTTAGGCAACGATGTAAGGACCGGCCAACGCAGCGAGGTAGTCTCGCATCTTCGCTTCGCAGAATGTAGAACTCCAGTAGGCTGTTGGTTCGTCGTAGCAGCGAGCTCTACAACCGTCTACGGTCGTCGCGCCCCCATCAACTGAGCACCAGCGCGCAGGCGCTGGAGATGCATCCCTTTGCGAGGGATCAACGGGTCCGCCATTGATGGATCGCTGCTGAAGGGCGGAACGGCGCGCTGGCCGTGGCCAGGCTGGTACAAAACAGGACGCTCTTGCAAGAGTTCAACCGGCATCCCTCGAAACTTTGCAATCCAGTAATTCAGGATCGGGCCTTCGAGGTCCACCACCTTCACCCTGGCGGCAGAAGCTCAGAACCAGTTGATCGATGCTGACTGAGAAGAATCCAGCCATGGCGAGCAACTCCGTGGCGTTGGGTTCCCCTTCACCGCTCTCCATCTCAGCGTCGTGCGGGACGACAACCCGAGCCCTTCGGCAAGCTGCGGCTGGGAACGACGACGTTCGGTGCGCAAGGCGCGCAGGTTGGGGACTCTAGATGTAGCCATTAAGCGAGGATAGGCCGACGGCTCATTGAAGCGTCAGCAGCGTTCGATCATTCGTCACTGTGCCGAGCAGAAGCTGCACCTCGTTGTCTCTCCCCTCAACAACGAGTCGGCCTCGCTCAAGAAGCTCTCGACTTCGCGCAGCCATAGCTGCGAGGACTGCGGATCGATCCGCAACACGCTGGCAGGCAGCGGGGTCGGTTGCGGTCTCCTCGCGATCACGGGCGGCGCAGGCGCTGTATTGCTTGCGCACCCGGCCAAACTCAACAGCAACAGTGTGGCCACGGCCAGCGAGCGACTTGAGGCGGTTTTCGTAGATATCGACATTCTCCTGCTGGGTCTTCGCATGCGTGGCCACAAGCTCCATGGTGCGCTGTAAGTCAGCCAATGCGGCTAGCGCACGAGCAGCGTTCTTGTTCGCCCGCGCGCGCTGTTCGGCGGTCAGGTTCGCACGCGCACCCGCCGCGCGCGTGCGCTCAACGCCGGCGATGGCTAGTGCGGCGGCAAGCGCCAAACTGAGACCCCATAGCGCCCCCGCTTTGAGATTTGTGAGGATCATTTGCTCAGTTCTTTGTACGCACGCACGGTGGCTGCCTTGCGCTCGGCCAGCTTGAGGCGCTTCGGGCCGTTGACGCGTCCCGAGATGTCGTAGACATCACCACGCTCGGCAGCCGGCAGACAGCCCTTGAACTCGGCGAAGAATCAGCACGCCGACAGCGCGGCATGTGGCGGCTGCAGCAGCAGTTCGGGGTTGTCGCGGTAGTTAACGCCAGTGGCGCGCCCCGCGGCGATGTAGGCGTCCTCCCAGGTCAACTGAATCAGGCCGCGGCCGTGGAAGCCCTTGTAGCGAAGCATGCTCAAGCCCTTCGGGTTGCGCACATAGTCCTCGATGACGCCATCGCGCACAAAGACCTGATCGCCCACGGCACCGGCGCCACGCCTTGAGCACGCCACCGCCAGGCAACACGAGCTGACGAACGGTGAGCCAGTAGCTTCAGGCCGAGTCGAGTCACCGAGTCTTCATAGCCATCGATGGCGCGCATCAGCTCGCCGGCCTCTTCAGCCGGGATGCTCGCCATGGACTTCTTCGTCTTGCGCGCGATGAGCACGCGCGTTAACCCGGACCAACGCCGGCACGCTGCGCCTGGGCACCGCGCTCGGCACCAGCGCCAGCGCGACCGACCGGCTGGTGCGCAGCGGCGCCACTGCCATCGCCGGCGGCACGACCAACGTGCAGGTCACCAACCTCGGTGGCCTCGGCGCGCTGACCACTGGCAACGGCATCGAGCTGATCAGCGCCATCGGCGGCGCGACCACACGGCGCAGACTACGAAGAGCGCGTTCGCCCTGGCCAGCGGCCATGTCGATGCCGGTGCCTACGAGTACCGCCTGTACGCGGCCGATGCCAGCGGCGTCGGCGAGAACTGGTACCTGAGATCCACGATCCCGGTGACGCCGCCGGTTGGCGGGGGGCGGCGGGTGACCACGTCGGCACGGGCGGCACAGGTGGCACAGCAACACCCGCCATCGTCGTTCCGGCCTACCGCTCCGAAGTGCCACCCTACGCACCACTGCCCGAACAACTGCGCCAAGCCAACCTGTCGATGCTGGGCAGCCTGCATGTTCGCTTGGGCGACGAAGGCCGGCAGGCCAGCAACGATGCGGGCCCCGCCATTGCCGGCCAGAGTGGCCGCCAGGCCTGGGGCCGCGTCATCAGCACCGAGCGCACCATCTCGCAGGGCGGCACCGTCAGCCCCACGAGCAAGGGCCGCCTCACCGGCTTCCAGGCCGGCACCGACCTGTGGGCCGATCCGAACTGGCGCGTCGGCGTGTATGTCGGCA
>Ga0102594_1001518_pt1 | contig 14240 bp, 12 predicted proteins | sample AraplaCol_mLB_r2_2_FD_76863 | JGI IMG/M metagenome (GOLD analysis project Ga0102594, IMG submission 76863) | Arabidopsis root microbial communities from North Carolina, USA - plate scrape MF_Col_mLB_r2 (SPADES assembly) (version 2) | ecosystem: Host-associated > Plants > Roots > Endosphere...
ATGATTTTCGTCGTCACTGGCGACGGGCTCAGGCGATTGAGCAACAGGAACTGGGCCAGCAACTCCCCATGCGTCTGCTCGTTCGGGGCGAGATAGGGCGCTAGGAACACCTGCACGATCTCCTCGACGCTCGCGGGCCGGCCTGTTCGCGCGGCCTGCGCCCGCACGGTCTTGAGCGCAGAGGTACGCGATGCGTTCACTCGTTCGGCAAGCTTGGCAAAGACAGCCTCCACGAGAGTGTCTTTCGAGCCGAAGTGGTAATTGACCGAGGCGACGTTGACGCCCGCAAGCAAGGTGATGTCGCGCAGAGACGCCTTCTCGATGCCATGGCTTGCGAACAGGGTTTCCGCGGCCCGCAAGATTTTCGCGGCGGCTTGGGAATCCTTGGGGGTGCGACCGCCGGCCATCAGCGCGCCTCCCTTCCGACGCACGCACCAGGAAATCCGATATTTGACATCGAGGTCGCTCGGCACGCGAGCGCACACAGCTCGCGGGAAATCCCTAATCGCATATTTAAAACAACTGTTTGAAACTATGGTTTTCCGACGATACCACTGTGCACATCAACATGACAGCCCCCGCTCCATCCGAAATTTCTGCTTCGGCCCTGCCAACCCATCAGGCCTCCACAGTCTCGCTGCCTCCCGTGCGACGGCTGGTCACGGGGGTTGACGCCTCGGGCCGCTCGACTTTCGTGGCAGTGGGCCCCTCGCCCTCGGTGCGTGCCCCGAAGGAGCGCCCCGGCTACGTGGTGACGGACCTCTGGCGAACCACCGAGACACCCGCGCGGATCGACGCGCCGGACTCGATAGATGAGCACGTGGGCATTCGCCCCCCTGCTCTCGGGTCCGTCGTGCGGATCATCGACTTTCCGCCAGATCCGGCCGATCCGGCTGAGTTCGCCCGGGGCGTGCAGGCCACGTTCGCGCGAACCTTCGGCAACGACGCCCATCGAGACGGCGAGGGTGATCCCTCAATGCACACCACCGAATCGATCGACTACGCGATCCTGCTGGCAGGCGAGTTGGTGGCGGTGATGGACGATGGTGAGCAGGTCATGCGCCCCGGCGATGTACTGGTCCAGCGCGGCACGCGCCACGGCTGGCGCAATCGCTCGGGCGCAATGGCGCGGATCGCATTCGTTCTCATTGATGGCACGCGCAGCTGACATCGCCAAGTCCCCCACGCACGACGACACACCGAGGCAGACATGACATTGCACAAGACGATCGCGGAGGTCCCTGCGGCACGCCGGGACGCACAGCGCGCAGTTGCCCCCGACCGGGAATTCCAGCGCGGTTGGAAGGTACTGCTTGCCTGCCTGCTGGGCGTCACGGCCGGCTTCAGCTCGACGTACTTCTATTCCTCCGGTCTTTTCCTCGTGCCCGTAGCCAAGGAACTCGGCGTGACCCGGGGGGCAGATCTCGCTCAGCCCGCTGTTTTGTTATCTCGCCGCAGCCGTGGTGGCGCCGGCTGTGGGCCGTGCTGTTGACCGGTTCGGTCCGATTCGCATTGCCCTCGTCTCGATGGTTGGCCTGGCGGTGGGCTTCTTTCTGCTTGCTGCGTTCACGACCAGCCTTCCTTCGTTCATCGCGCTGTCGACGTTGGCCGCGATCCTCGGTGCCGGCACCACCGCGGTCTCGTTCAGTCGCATGATCATCGCCACCTTCCACAAACACCGCGGCATGGCGTTCGGCATCATGCTCACCGGGCCAGGCATCGGCGCCATCCTCATTCCGTCGCTGCTGCTTCCCTACCTCGCGCAGTCCGGCTGGCGCAGCGCCTACCAGGCACTCGGCATCGCCGTGCTGCTCGCGCTCGTGGCCATCGCGTGCATCCTCATATCCCAACGCGCGCTGGTCAACGCAGGCAGCGCTGCACAGCGCGCCGGTGCCGGCGAGCCCGCGCCCATGGGCGAGATCTGGTCGAGCCCTCCCTTCCTGCTGCTGGGCGGGATCTTCCTGCTGGCTGCGCTGGGCGTGATCAGCGTCGTGGTGCACTTCGTGCCCATGCTCGTCGATGCAGGCATCGCGGCGCCGAGCGCAGCCAAGCTGGCCTCCTCGATCGGCTTCGCCGTCATCGCAGGGCGCCTGCTCACGGGCTACCTGCTGGACAGTTTCGAAGCGGAGTTCATCGCGCTCGCGATGTTCGCCCGGGTCGTGGTGGGACTTGCGCTGCTCGCAGTCGGCGGCAGCGCGATGGCACTGCCCGGCGCCGTCATTTCAGGCCTGGCGGTGGGCGCCGAGATCGATCTGTTGGCCTTTCTCACGTCGCGCTATTTCAGCGCGCGCTCCTATGGCACAGCCTACGGCGGCATCTTCGGACTGTTCCTGCTGGGCGGGGCCATCGGACCGGGCGCGACCGGCATGCTTTACGACCTGACAGGCTCCTACAAGGTGCCGCTGCTGTGCGCCCTCGCCTGCATGGCCATCGCCTGCGTGCTGCTCTACGTGCTGCGCACGGGACGCAACCGCTGGTCCCGCAACTGACAACCCTTCCTGTCACTCACACCTCATGAGAACACTGATCAAGAACGCTTTCGTGGTGTCCGTCGATCCGGCTATTGGCAACGTGGACGGCGCGGACATCCTCGTCGAGCACGGACGCATCGCCGCGGTGCGCCCGGGCCTGGCCGAACAGGTCGACCCGGCAGGCTGCGAGGTGATCGATGCCACCGGACACATCGCTTCGCCGGGTTTCGTCGACACCCACCATCACGTCTGGCAGAGCGCTGTGCGCGGCATCACTGCCGACTGGTCGATCCGGGATTACGTCTCGGGCATCCGTCTCTTCGTCGCCTCCTGCTTTCGCCCGCAGGACATGTACGCCGCGCAATGGGGCGGCATGCTGCAGGCGCTGCGCGAAGGAGTGACGACCACCGCGGACTATTGCCACAACCTCAACTCACCAGACCATGTCGAAGAAAGCATTCGCGGCCTCCAGGCCTCGGGCGCGCGCGTCGTCTGGAGCTACGGCTTCAACCGGCCTCCCCTGCCGAACCCGGCGTTCGCCAGCCTGGAAGATCGCGAGGCGCACCTGCGACAGACTGCCGCGCGCCACTTTGCTTCCAAGGACAGTCTGCTGACGCTTGCCGTTTCGCCTGAGGAGTCGTGGTTCTGGCCGGAGACAGCCTATGGCGTGCGGCAGTTCCGTGTCGCCCGCGAGCTGGATGCGCGCATCTTCTGGCATGCCAATTCCACGCGCAACATCTTCGATGGCACGCCCCGACGCGACGCGGGCCGGCTGATCGAACAGGGGCTTCTGGGGCCCGACCTCACGCTTGTCCACATGAACCACTCGCAACCCGACGAATGGCAGGCAGTGGCCGACGCGGGCAGCCACGTCTCCATCACGCCGGAGACCGAACTGCAGATGAATATGGGCTGGCCGGTCATCGAGGAGACGCGCCTTCACGGCGTCAACATCGGGCTGGGGATCGACATACTCTCCAACAACAGCGCCGACCTGCGCTTCCAGTTGCGCCTGCTGCTCCAGGCCGGGCGTCGCATGCTGGGCCAAGACGTATCGGGCTCGATGGACCAGGGCGTGCCGATCTCCTGCGCGCAAGCACTTCACTGGGGCACCTTGGGCGGCGCCCGCGCACTCGGACTCGAACGCGACATCGGCTCCCTGACCCCTGGCAAGTCAGCCGACATCCTGCTGCACGATGCCCGCGGCATCTCGATGATCGGCTGGCCGCGTGACAACCCCGAAGCCGCACTGCTTCTCCACGCCGGCGCCGACACACTCTCAACGGTGATGGTGGCGGGGCGTTGCGTCAAGCGCGCGCACCGACTGGTCGCGGATGAGGCCGGTGCGACTGCAGCACTTGGCGCGACACATGAGTACCTGCTGGCGCGCTTCGAGGCCCAGGGAGGCCTGAGCGCGGCCATGGCACAGCCGATCGCGCGCTTTGCGGCGAACAAGACGGCGGTGCCGAGCCCGGCACGTCGCCGGTCATCCGCGTGTGAGGAACGCGACGTGACGACGCACTCGGCGCATGACAGCGGAATCGACGCGACACATGACCCCAGTCTGCAATCGTGGGTGGAGTCGGCCAACGATCCTGACACCGACTTCCCGATCCAGAACCTGCCTTTCGGCCGCTTCCGGCTGACACCGCACGACGAATGGCGCATCGGGGCGGCCATCGGTGACCAGGTGCTCGACCTGGCGCAGGCCGAGCTGCTTTCCGGAGACGCGTCGCGCGCTCCCACAGCCATGCACGCGCTCATGGCGTGGCCTCCAAAAAAGCGCCGCGCCCTCCGGCACGCCCTGTCCGAAGCGCTGCGCGAAGGTGCGCAGGTGCCATCGAGGATGCGCGCGGCGCTGCGGGCGCAAGCCGAAGTAGAGCTCGGCTTGCCCTGCGAGATCGGCGACTACACCGACTTCTTCACGGGCATCCATCACGCGCTCTCGGTCGGACGGCAGTTCCGTCCCGACACGCCCTTGCTGCCCAACTACAAATGGGTGCCGATCGGCTACCACGGCCGCGCCTCTTCGATCGGCCCCAGTGGCGAATCGTGGACCCGCCCATGGGGGCAGACCCTCCTGCAGGGCGCCGAGGCGCCCGTCCACGCACCGTCCCTACAACTTGACTACGAGCTCGAGTTGGCCATGTTCATCGGGACGCCCAACGCCCGCGGCTGCCCGGTTGAGATGACACAAGCGGAATCGCATGTGTTCGGTGTCGCGTTGCTCAACGACTGGAGCGCGCGCGACATCCAGCGCTGGGAGTACCAGCCTCTGGGGCCCTTTCTAGCGAAGAGCTTCGCGACCACCGTCTCGCCGTGGGTCGTGACGATGGAGGCGCTGGCACCCTTTCGCAAGCCATTCATCCGGCCCCAGGGCGATCCCGATCCCATGCCGTACCTTGATTCGCCTGCCAACCGGGCTGCAGGCGCCATCGACATCGCAATGGAAGTCTGGATCGAGACCACGAGAATGCGAGAGGCCGGTCTGCCGGCGCAAAGGCTGAGCCGGGCCAATTTCACGGATGCCTACTGGACGATTGCACAACTGGTGGCACACCACACGGTGAACGGCTGCAACCTGCGCACCGGCGACATGTTCGGCTCCGGCACCATCTCCGGGCCCGGTGGAGACCAAGGTGGCAGTCTGCTGGAACTTGGCCAAGGCGGTGCGCGGCCTCTGACCCTTGCAAACGGTGAGCAGCGAGCGTTTCTCGAGGATGGCGACACCGTCATCCTGCGAGGTGTGTGCCAGCGGCCCGGCGCACGCCGGATCGGATTCGGCGAATGTCGTGGCACTGTCCTGCCGGGGCTGTTGCGGACGGGATGAAAAGGAGCGCGATGTAGTCGTCAGGCAAGTGCCGCTTGAGCGCGTGCACCGTGGTCTCGCCCTGCGGAAGGGGCGCTAACCCATTGCCCTCGCCTCTGCCTGATTCGCTCTTGTGCATTGGCGCCGAGTGCCAATCAGCCGAAAGCGGCGCCTCCGTATCAGACTGTTAATCCTCGAAGGCGACTCGCCGTGACGATGACCGAGAAGCTCACCACGCACTTGCGACCGCAAGCAACGCTTACCCGCAGAAATACCTCCCGTCGCCTGCGCTTCGCGACCAGTACATGAAATGCCTGGGCACGCTCACGACCAACCAAGGCTAGACGAGCACCTTGGCCACCGAGCGCATCGGAGCGCCCATCGAAGTAGTAGCGAACACGCCAAGCGCCATGATCATCGTCGACGGCGTCCAAGTGCCGCTGAAGTAAGAGCGCTGCGCCCTCTCCCGATGGCCACTCTGCTGGGCATGCAGCTCCATGCCGCTGCCGACCCACGGATTTGCCTGGTTGTGGGCGTCGGCGACGCCATCTTTTCGTATCACTCGAAGCCGTCGCGTAAGCGTCCGGCCAACCCATATTGATCCCCGCCAGAAGGCCTAGGAGCATCGTGTCCACTACTCCACTTATTTCTTGGCGGACACGTGAACACTATCGAGACGACGGTCAAAGGAGATCGGCGCCGCAGGCGCCTCCATACCGATGAGTTCAAGGCGAACCTGGTCGCCGCCTGTTCTCGGCCCGGCGTGTCGATCGCCTCGGTGGCACTGGCAAATGGCATCAATGCAAACCTGTTGCGCCGCTGGATCGAGCAAGGCGGTCAACGGTTGCCCGGCGCCGACTCGATCGAGACGACTGTCGACATGCCGCGGGATCAAGCCAAGGCGGCATTCGTGCCCGTGCAGCTCGACGCCTCGCCATCGCCCTCGCCCTCGCCCTCGCCCTCGCCGACAGCTTCGGACATTCGCATCGAACTCAAGCGCGGCGCGACCACAGTGGTCGTGAACTGGCCGTCCAGTGCCGCCGCGGCGAGCGCTGCCTGGCTTCGCGAGATCTTGCGTTGATCCGCGTCGAGTCGATCTGGATGGCGGTGCAGCCGCTGGACATGCGCGTCGGCACCGAGGCTGCTCTAGCCCGGGTCGTGTTGGTGTTCGGCGCTGCACGCCCGCACCATGCCTACCTCTTCGCCAACCGGCGTGCCAACCGCATGAAGGTCCTCGTGCACGACGGCATCGGCGTATGGCTGGCAGCAAGGCGGCTGAACAGCGGTAAGTTTGCCTGGCCCAAGAACATCGACGGAACGCTGACACTGAGCCGGCCGCAGTTCGATGCGCTGGTACTGGGACTGCCCTGGCAGCTCGTCGGCGAGGCCGGTGTGATCACCACGCTGTAGCGAGTCCATTGCGGTATCTGCGGATGGCGTGTGGGCATGGTTGCCGGCACGATCACTGTCCGTGATCGCCGACGACATCGACACACCGGACCCACAGGAGCTTCGCGAGAGGCTGCGCAAGGCCGACGCGCAGTTGGCGTTCCAGAAGTCGATCATCGACAAGCTCACGCACGAAAACGCGATCCTCAAGCGACTGAAGTCGCCGCGAAGAGCGAGGCTTACAACGCCGTGCAAAGAAGCTTGCTCGAGGAGACGCTGGACACCGATCTGGCCGCCGTCGCGGTGGAGATCGAAGCGCTGCATGCAGCAAGGACGTCCCCCGCTGAGAAGCAACAACCCAAGCGCGAGAAGCTGCCGGCGAATTTGCCACGCCGCGAGATCCATCACGAGCCCGAGAACACCACTTGCGGGAGCGGCGAGCCGCTGCAACGCATTGGTGAGGATGTAGCCGAGAAGCTCGACTACCAGCCGGACGTGTTCACGGTCTAGCGCCACATCCGCGGCAAGTGGGTGTGCAGATGCTGCGAGAGGATCACCCAAGCGCCGGTGCCGACTCACGTCATCGACAAGGGGATGCCCACCACCGGCCTGCTGGCGCAGGTGCTGGTGGCCAAGTACCTGGATCATCTACCGCTGTATCGGCAGGAAGCGATCTTCGAGCGCGCGGGCCACGTCATCGCCCGCTCGACGCTGGCCCAATGGGTGGGTAAGTGCGGCACACAGCTGCAGCCGCTGGTGGACGCACTGGCAACAGAGCTGCTGCGACACGACGTGCTGCATGCTGACGAGACCCCTGTGGCGATGCTCAAGCCCGGAGCGGGCAAGACGCACCGGGCCTACCTGTGGAGCTACTGCACAACGCAATTCAACCCGGTCCAGGGCGTCGTGTTCGACTTCGCCGACACCCGTGGTGGACAGCACGTGCGCGACTTCCTGAAGCTGAGCGCAACCGGTGCCAAGCCGGGGTGGCGGGGCAAGCTCGTCACCGATGACTTCAGCGGCTACAAGGCCTGCTTCGAACTCGGGGTGGCTGAGGTCGGGTGCATGGCACATGCGCGGCGCAAGTTCCACGAACTGTGGGCCAACCACGGCAGCCTGATCGGCGAACAGGCGCTGAAGTTCTTCGGTCCACTGTATGACGTCGAGCGCGAGATGGCGCGGGATGATAGCGGCAGCAGGCTCGAACTGCGACGACTGCGATCAAGGCCGGTGGCCGATGCGTTGCATCAGTGGATGCGCCAGCAGCGCCAGAAGATCCCCGACGGATCGGCTACCGCCAAAGCGATCGACTACAGCCTCAAGCGCTGGGACGCGTTCACGCGATTCCTCGAAGATGGCGACCTGCCAATCGACAACAACTGGGTGGAAAACCGGATCCGGCCAATCGCGCTCGGTCGGCAGAACTGGTTGTTTGCTGGATCCCTGCGCGCCGGCAAGCGCGCCGCGGCGATCATGAGCCTGATCCATTCGGCCAAGCTGAATGGGCATGACCCGTATGCCTTCATCCGCGATGTACTCGAGCGGCTGCCCGCGCAGCCAGCAAGGCGAATCAGCGAACTGCTGCCCCACCAGTGGCAGCCACAGGTCCGCCACTAGCGCCGGCCCGCGTCCTTCAAGGCCTCAGCCATGACCGACACGATCGGCCCAACTGCAGATGGCGGAAACGGGGACACGCTACTGACGTTGATCTCGCACAGGACGTAGCGCTCTGACTCTTCGGGTGATGGTTCTCCGAACATGAAGTCGCAGTCCCACAATAACGGCAAGTGCTCACGGGGCAAGCCGACACGTTGCCGCAGGAGTTCGACCCACTGGGTCTCCAGCATGCGGCGCAGGTATTGGAACTGCGGCAGGTCAGCCGGATAGTACAGACGTGGCCCGGCAGGTGGCGCGGGTTCTCCGTCTTGCCCGGGGTACAGCGCATTCACGGCCTGGTGCCCGAATCCACCGACGCGATCCCCAACGAGATAGGCACGCACCATCCCCTCAATCAAGCGCGGCTGCCATGCTTGGTCAAGCATGTGGCCACCGTTCGCCGTCTCGAAATACGGCGCCATGCGTTGCAGCAAGGCAGGCATGTCCAAGACTTCTTCCTCACTGCCACGCTGGGCGTGCTGCACCCGCAGTTGCGTCGAATCCGCGATGGCCTCGACCCTCCATACGCCTATGCCACTGTGGCCGCGATGCTGTTTGAGTACCCGCGCTGCCGTGCGCAGTCGTCCGGGTAGTTCTGTTGCAAGTCGATCGAGCGAATCCACGCGCACCACGTCGCTGCCAAAGGGCAAGTCGCGCACGTCCAGCAGGACGTCCTTGGTGCCCAGTCGCAGGATGGCATCCGGGTGCGCGCTCACCAAGACGCCTTGCTGTGCCACCTCCCTGAGCATCGCATCGAGTTGGTCACGTCTGCGCCCATTCTCGACGGGGTTGTGCCAGACAAGCACCCCGTCGACGCGGCGCAATTGGATTGCTACTTCGTCCGCAAAGTCGTCGTGGTACACGGCGGGCTGCACGGTGATGCCGGCGGCCCTGAAGGCGTCGAACAAGGCGATGAACCGGCTCTCGCCCGGGTCGGCACGATCGCGCGTCGCGCGGTCGCCGGGGTAGAGCAACGCTACGGTAGTCGGGCGTTCCATCAGCATCTCCTGTGTAGGCGCAAGCTCAGTGCGACAGCAGCGTGACCGCCAGCCCCACCATCGCGCAGGCCGCCAGCAGCGGCATGATGCCCACCTTGAACCGGAACAGGGCTACGGCTGCCGCGACGGCGATGGCGGCGGCCACCACGTCAAAGCGGCCCGCGAAGCCTTGCGGCCACACGACGTGGTAGATGAAGAAGAGCGAGAGGTTCAGGATCACGCCCACCACCGCCGCCGTGATGGCCGCCAGCGGCGCCGTGAAGCCCATCCGGCCGTGCGTGGCCTCGATCAGAGGGCCACCGGCCAGGATGAACACGAAGGACGGCAGGAAAGTGAAGAAGGTCACTACCGTGGCCGCGGCCACCCCACCCGCGAACGGGCCCCAGATCCCCAGCGCCTGCTGCAGCCAGCCACCTACAAAGCCGACGAAGGCCACCACCATGATGAGCGGCCCGGGTGTCGTCTCGCCCAGGGCAAGACCGTCCATCATCTGTGGTCCGGAAAGCCAGTGGTACTGCTCCACGGCGCCCTGGTACACGTAGGGCAGGACGGCATAGGCGCCGCCGAAGGTCAGCAGCGCGGCCTTGGTGAAAAACAGGCCCATCTGCGTCAGAGTGTGGTCCCATCCCTGGAACATCACCAGCCCGGCAACGGCAGCGGCCCAAAGGCCAAGGCCGCCCGCGAGCACCTTTGCCAGGAAGGCCAGCGACCAGCGCGCATGGGCTGGCGTGGGCGTGTCGTCATCGATCAGTGCCGCGCCATAGTGCGTCTTGGCGGCCCCATGCCCCCCTCCCAGGGCAAACACACCAGGCGCCCAGCGGGAACCGAGCCAGCCGATCAGCGCCGCCACCGCCACGATGGCGGGGAACGGGGTATCGAAAGCGAAGATGGCGATGAATGCAGCAGCGGCAATGCCCCACATCCAACGGTTCTTCAGTGCTCGGCTGCCGATGCGATGGGCCGCATGCAGCACCAGTGCCGCCACCGCCGGCTTGATGCCGTAGAAGACGCCCGCCACGGCTGGCACGTGGCCAAAGCGCATGTACACCCACGACAGCGCGATGAGGATGAAAAGCGAGGGCAGTACGAACAGGGCGCCGGCGACGATGCCGCCAGCAGTACGGTGCATGAGCCAGCCAATGTAGGTCGCTAGTTGTTGCGCCTCGGGGCCGGGAAGCAGCATGCAGTAGTTGAGGGCGTGAAGGAAGCGCTTCTCGCTGATCCAGCGACGCTGCTCGACGAGCTCGGTGTGCATGGTGGCGATCTGCCCGGCAGGGCCGCCGAAGCTGATGAAGCCCAGCTTGAGCCAGAAGCGGAAGGCTTCGGCGAAGGTGACAGGCGCAGGGGCCTGGGAAGACGATTCGGGCAAGGCGGTGTCCACGGACGAAGCTCCGGCAAGGTCACCAGCGCTTGGACGGACACCGTCTACCCCGAGAGGCCGGGAGGCTGTGTTCCCGATGCGGCGATCGTAACAGCCTCGACGACTCTGGCAGCTTTAGTCATGCGCCCCCCTTGCGATCAAGCGGAAAAATCCTGCCGACCGTCAAGGTGAGTTCGCCAGACGCTTACTTCGCAAATTCCTAGGTTGACTCTGAAGCGAGCGCCTTGCCAGGCTCCAGCAAATTCGCGATTAACGCCTTCGTTCCCGCATGGCTGTGGTAGTAGCCCTGCACGGTGGCCACGCTCTTGTGGCCACTGGCCGCCATGGTTTCAAGCAGCGGCGCGTTCTGCCGGCCAGCCTCCGTGATGAAGCCCGATCGCAACGAGTGCGCAGAAAACTTCTCCTCCAACCCCGCCATCGCCGCGCGCTTCTTCACGATGTCGCGCACCGCGGAGGGCGTGAGCGGCTCGCCGACGTGGCGCTCCTTGCGAACGCGCCGGAAGATCGGTCCCTGCGTGATCCCGCTGGCGGCCAGCCACGCCGCCATCGCGGCGGCCGCGGGTCCCGCGATCGCCTTGAACGCATCGGGGCGGGCGGCGCCGGTCTGGTTGGTCTTCGTCTTGCGCAGCTCGTACACAAAATCCCCCTCCGGCAGCCGCGTGAGCTTTTCCATGGTCGCGCCCGTCACCTCCGAGCGCCGGCGCCCGCCCGATGAAAACGCAAACAGCAGCAAGGCGCGGTCACGCACCCCGCGCAGCGATGCGTCGCATGTGGCCAGCAAGGCCAGCAGTGGCTCGCGCGTGAGCGGCGCCTGCTTGCGGGGCGCCACGTCGCGCTCGGCGTAGGCCTTCTGGAAGTCGATCAGGAGTTGCTGCACGGCCGGCTGCAGGTAAGGGTTCGGCCCGCCCGCGAGCCGGTGCGTTTTCGACAGCACCGCCACGCGCTGGGTCACGGTCGCCAAGGACAGCGGTCCCAGCTTGCCCTTCACGCCGGCGGCGACCAGGCGCCGGTCGACGTCGGGCGGCAGGCCCATGGCCAGGCCGGCCGCCGTGGTGCGCACCAGGTGGTCGGTCACGAACTGGAGCACCAGCGCTTCGGTCACGGGAAACGGCAACGGCGCCTGGTCGAAGCTCTCGCGGTGCCAGGCCTGCCAGTAGCGCGCGGCCGTCTGGTAGGTGCGCGCGGTGTTTTTTGACGTTGCTTCGGCCGCGACCTCGCGCATGGCCTGCGCCGTGGTTTCACTGACGCCAGGCAGCCGGTCTGCGAGGGTGTCGGTCTCCCGGGTAAGCGTCGCGGCCACGCCGCTTTCAGCGTCACCTTTTCGCCGCGCCCGCGCAGCGCCCTGCCCCACCGTGCGCAGGACGTCGCTTCCAGGGTTCATTTTTGCGTATTTCATACGTGCTATGTATGATGTATTACAGTTAAATGAGTTAACTGGCGATAAACAGCGATTATCGCGGGTGAGCTGATCGAAAGGGCGCAGTGATGGAAATGGAAAGTTCGAGAGGCGTCACGCAGCCGCAGGTCTGGGCGGCGGCCGACGCGATCCTGATCGAAGGGCAACGCCCGACGATCGAAAGGATTCGCCAACGGCTCGGTCGGGGTTCGCCGAACACCGTGGGACCGATGGTCGAGCGCTGGTTTGCCGCGCTCGGGAAACGGCTTGGGGAACAGCTCGGGAATGGGCACGATGGCCGCGATGGCGGTGCAGTGGCATCGAACGACGAGGCCGGGTCGCGGGTTCCCCTGCCCATTCTGCGCGCGGCCACGCAGCTGTGGCAAACAGCCCGCGCCGAAGCCGACCAGGCCCTTCGGCAGGAAAGCGAAGCGAGCCGCCGCCAGCTCGAACTGGCGCAGACTTCGCTGCAGGAAGCGACCGCCGCATTGCGCCAGCGGGAGGACGCCTTCGAGAGCAACCGCAGCCAACTGGAAGCCGCACTCGCGAGTTCGCAGCACGCGGTGGCCACCCTGCGCGAGCAACTGGAAGCGGCGAGCCAGCGCGCCGCGGCCGCCGACCAGGTGACGGCCAGGCTGCGCAAGCAGCTCGACGACGCCGGCGCCCAGCGGGATCGTGTCAGGGAGGAACACGTCGCCGCCCTCGCTGCACGTGACCGCCTGGCGCATGAGGCCGAGGAACGTCACATCGCGAACGAACGACGCCTTCTCGCGGAGGTCGACCGCTCGCGCGAGGAAACCAAGCGCACCGCGCATGCGGCTGCCCAAGCCGCGGTGCGGGACCAGACTGCACTGGCGAAGTCCGCCGAGCAACTCGCTGCCGTGCGAGACCAGCTCGCCGAGGAGCAGCGCGCCTCGCGCACCGAGAGCGCCGCCGCGAAGGCCGAACTCGTCGCGGCGCGTGCCGCGGCCAGCGATGCGGCAAATGCGCAGGCGAGTACAGAGCAGCAGTTGCGCGAGCAGGCAAGCGCCCTCACCCAGGCCCGCACCGAGCTTGGCCACGCCCTTGCTCGGCTGCAGGACATCCAGGCACTCCATGACCGCGAAATGAGTGCGCACGAAACGACGCGACAGATGCTGCAGCGTGCGATGGATACGTCTGGCCCGCCAACGGCCGCCAGCGACACAAGAAGTTCGCCGACCCGCGTGCCGCGCAAGCGTTGAGACGCCGGCCGATCGATTTGGGGCGGCGTTTCAAGCGCGGTAGATTTTGGCTGCGGGGGCGCAGAGACTTCACGGCTGCACCTTACCGGCCAGCCTTCCAGCGAGAACCAAGCGTCAAGATGCGCTCACGTTGCGAGCCGGAGCGCTTCAAGCGCACAGGGCTACCGTGAGCGCATAACACTCGACTCCAAATTGAAATCGCTAGACCGAGAGCGGATGGTCAAAGATGGTGGTTTTTTCGTCGGCGGATGAGGAATAAGCCCGGGTGAAGCTTCTGGGACCTTTCCGCTCGCCCGCCCCATCCGCGGCCACGATTTAGGTTCGCTCGGTGGCGCCAGCCACTGATCGGAAAAACCTTGTTGAACGTAAGATCATCCACTTAATACGACGGGGGTTGGGATGAGCAGCAAATGGATGACCGTGTCCGGGGAGACCGCGCAACGGCACGAACTTTATGGTGTGGGCGGATGGCTGGCCTGGTTTGCAATCACCATCGCGCTTGGCCTGCTTCGTGACCTAGGATCAATTTCCGGCGAAGCGAGCAAGATCGGCATGTCGTTGGTCAACTTTCTCGCGGTAGACCACCCAGCAGTAAGCATGGTACGGTGGGTTCTTGCTATCGAAGTTGCCATGCTTCTCGCCATTTACTACATGATGGCGATGAAGGCCCCCTTCTTCCGCCTTGCGACCACGTGGATCCTGGTCGGCGTAATTCCTGCTGTTTTTCTTCTGGGCACGCTATATCCGTTCGAGGGCGTGGGTGAGGTGTTGGCGCAGACGGTGTTCGTACAGGTCCTGTATTGCATCATCTGGTGCAGTTACCTGAATCTGTCAAAGCGGGTGCGCGTAACCTTCGAACATCGAGTGCTCAGGACGACAGAACAGGCGGTCGTCGAGCGTGACTCAGGTGTTGAACA